>Ga0137463_1000678_pt1 | contig 11365 bp, 14 predicted proteins | sample EasRivERMGT800_2_FD_102333 | JGI IMG/M metagenome (GOLD analysis project Ga0137463, IMG submission 102333) | Soil microbial communities from meander-bound floodplain in the East River, Colorado, USA - East River MetaG ERMGT800_2 | ecosystem: Environmental > Terrestrial > Soil > Floodplain ...
CACGGAATGGGCTGCATCGCAAAAGTCGATCCACTGGAAACCGGTCCAGTCGTGATCGAGTTCGTGCAGCGCCGGCTCCTGGCGGTAGAGCCAGTTGAGGTCTCGTACGAACCGCTGGAGCCCCGCGTGCCGCTCGAAATCGCAGAGATGCCATTCCAGGCTGGCGTCATGGTTCCACTCACGCCACTGCCCGAATTCTCCGCCCATGAACAGCATTTTCTTGCCGGGATGCCCGTACATCAAGCCATAGAGGGCGCGGAGGTTGGCAAAGCGTTGCCACTCGTCGCCGGGCATTTTGTCGAGCAGCGACCGCTTTCCGTGCACCACTTCATCGTGCGAAAGCACCAGGACGAAGTTTTCATTGAAGGCATAGAGGAGCCCAAACGTAATCTGATTCTGGTGAAAGGGGCGGTGGACGGGCTCGTGGCCGAAGTATCCCAGCATGTCGTGCATCCAGCCCATGTTCCACTTGAACGTGAAGCCCAGTCCTCCGGCATAGGTGGGGCGTGAGACTCCCGGCCAGGACGTGGATTCCTCGGCGATGGTCATGGCGCCAGGGAAGTCACGGTGGACCAGAACATTCAAGTCTTTCAGCAGCGTGACGGCTCCGATGTTTTCGCGCCCGCCGAACTGATTGGGAATCCATTCTCCCTCCTTCCGGCCGTAATCGAGATAGAGCATCGAGGCGACAGCATCCACGCGCAAGCCGTCGATATGGTATCGATCCAGCCAAAAGAGCCCGCTGTTCAGAAGGAAGTTCCGGACCTCGACGCGATCGTAATTGAAGATGCGGCTGTGCCAGTCAGGATGGTAGCCGAGCCTTGGGTCCGCATGGTCATAGAGATGCGTGCCGTCAAACTGGGCGAGCCCATGCGGATCGTCTGGAAAGTGCGCGGGGGTCCAGTCCATCAGCACACCGATTCCGGCCTGATGTGCCGTATCGACAAAGGCCATGAAGTCTTCGGGAGAGCCGTGCCGGCGGGTGACGGCGAAATAGCCGGTGGTCTGATAGCCCCAGGATCCATCGAATGGGTGCTCGGTAATCGGTAACAGTTCGACATGGGTATAGCCCATATTCTTCACGTATGGGATGAGCTTTTTGGCAAGCTCTGAGTAGGTCAGCCAGCGATCCCCTTCCTCAGGGATACGCATCCAGGAGCCGAGATGGACCTCGTAAATTGAGAGGGGCGAGGCGAGCGGGTCTTGCTGTGCCCGCGCCGTCATCCAGGACTGGTCCTTCCAGTAGTAGGGAGAGAGTGCGCGAACGACCGAGGCGGTCTTGGGGCGCAGTTCCGATGCGACCGCATAGGGATCGGCTTTCAGGAGCGGTGCCTCATGATGGCGCGACAGAATTTCATACTTGTAGAGGGTGCCGTCTGTGAGTTCTGGAATGAAGAGTTCCCAGAGGCCGGTTGCTCCGCGGTTCGTCATGGGATGGCGGCGGCCATCCCATTGGTTAAAGTCGCCCACGACACTCACTCGTGCGGCGTTCGGCGCCCAGACGACAAAATGGACTCCGGCGATACTCTGCACTGTCCGGAGATGGGCGCCCATGGTTTCGTAGGCTTTGAAGAAGGTTCCCTCGGCGAAGAGATGCAGTTCAAAGTCGGTGAGGAGGGGCGGGAAGGCATAGGGATCATGCCGCTCCGAGACCTGTCCTGCATGGTTGGTTACGCGGAGACGATAGGGGGCGGTTCCGAGTGGCCCTGGGACGATAGCTTCGAACAGACCGGCCTCATGCAGGCGCGTCATAGGAACGGGCTGCCGACCTCGCTCACCGAGGAGGAGGGCGACTTTGTTGGCCTCCGGCAAGAAACACCGAATCGCAACAGTTGGGGAATCACCCTGGGTGATCGGATGGGCACCAAGAATCGCGAGAGGGTTCCAGTGGTGACCCTGGACGAGTTGTTCGAGTTGATCGATCGGCAAGCCCGACATATGAGGAGCCCCCTCAGTTCGTAGACCGTATCGTAAGGAGGGTGAGCCAGGAATGAAAGAGGAAAACGCATTGGGATTTCAACTCAGTGTCTCGTGCCCGGAACGTGTCAACGACGTTGAGACACTTGCTGTGGGCATGTGTGTAGAAGCTCGTATGTCGGAGTCGCGACAGGGTGACGCAAGCCCTCCGTGGTCTCCGGCGCACTCCGAGCACCTCCACGTTCAGGCGACCCGTAGGGCGTCCGCAGTCGAGCTTGTGGCATCGGCGCGATCCTGCGAGGCCGATTGTTCCTTCGACGGGTTGATCCAGACCGCGTGAGGCAGCACGGGTGGTTGGGGCGGCTTCCGCACGAATCGCTCGGGGTGTGGGCGTAGGCGGCCCTGAGCAGCCGCTGCCGATCTTCCAGAACCACAGCGGAACCGCTCGCACTCATCCTGAGAATCCGCTCTCGCCCTGCGCGGTACATTCTCTGAAGCTGCGCGTCTCACCCACGTTGACACGGAGGAGGGGCAGTGGAACCGTCGGAGGTGTGGTTGTGGCCATCAAGTGCTTCGTCGAGGACTCGGAGCGACTCATTAAGCAGGTCTGTCGCACAGCGTAGAGTGACATGCATTTGTTGAAGGGCTTCCTGCCATCGCCCTTCCTGCTGCAGGGCTTGAAAACGGCGGTGATGTTCCTCCATGATCGCTTGCTTCGCATCGAGCATGAGACTATCGACAGCTGTCACAGGCGCCTCCCATTCGTGTGATCGAGGCGCACGGTAACAGACCCTGTATCTACACGGCAATTATACGAATGGGTGGGTGATGTGACAGTTTATCTATCATGTATAACCATATATATTTTTTATATATTTAGCAGTATAAATATACTATGAAAGCCTGACGATTCTACTTCTATTGCGCTATCTAATCACCCGCCAGTTCGGTCCTGCGCATTCTGAGAAGCAAGGCTGGTCTCTGGGTTGACGGTTCGCCGATAACAGGTTTATCTTGCCTCGTACGATTGATTCACAGAGGAAGGACTGATGCGTAACATGTCAAGATGGACCCTGGTCGTGGCTGGATTCCTACTCACCGCTTGCTCCTCAACCGAATGGGTCCACCCCAACAAGCCCTCGTCAGAATACACCAGCGATTACAATAAGTGCGAGACTGCCGCCACGCGTGACCCCAAGCTACAGCAGGGCAATCAGGTTCTACTCACCAACGCCACAGAGCGCTGCATCCAAAGTGAAGGCTGGCGGTTAATCGAACAGTAGCAGCCATTTTTCCTTCTTTCATTCTTTTCTTCTTCGAGAAAGCTCTTCTCATCCGCACATGTGCCCACTGTTAGGCACGACCTCTCCCGCTCCGACGTGAACCGGAAATCAACGCTTGGCTCACTTCCAAGCCAGAATAGCCTTAATCGCTCCGTCCGCCACACAATTTACACATTGTTTACAGGGAATTGACTGAACTGGAATGTCTCCCGGTTAGGGTAGAGGCACGAGCAGATGCAAAAACCTTTTACCATATCTCTGGAGCAGGTCATGAAGAACACAGCCCCCCATCTGTTCGTGTTCACGCTCTCGCTCTTGCTCGCCACATCGATTATTCAAGCGATTAAGACGTTGCTAACGATGCGCGCACGAATCATCTTCCCTCTTCTATGGATGAGTTGTAAGAGTCCGTGGCCAGCGTCACAGAAAGGAAACCCGTAGTCATGGCATTTGATCTCTTTACCTCACTCTTTGCTATGGGCGTGCGTTTTACTCTCGTGCTCGGAGTCATGCTGTTCATCGTCTCACTCGGTCGAGATGCCTGGAACGGCTTTTCGAGACACGAATAGGACCATGACACAAACCACAATGGAACAGACTCTGTCGAACGGCTGGCTCAAGCGATTCATGATTACGCTCACGACCTACGACATCACACGTGGCTGGGAAGCGGGCACGCGATTTATCCTGAGCCTGCTTACCCTGACGATCCTCCTGGGTCTGGCAGGCGGTGTCGTAAAAACGTTTCTTGACCTGCGGCTTCTCCTGTCCGCCGATCTTGACGTCGCGCTTCGACACATTATTGTCGATGCCTTAACCTTGCTTGCGGTCGTGGAAGTCTTGAAAACGACGCTGACCTACTGTTCAGATGGACGAGTGCGTGTCACATTTATCGTGGATACCGTGCTCGTCGTGATGCTGACGGAGATCATCTCACGATGGTTCACGGGCGGGGAGTGGCGTCAATTCGCGATACTGGCAGGCATCTTAATCACGCTGGGTCTCATGCGCATCCTGGCCGTGCGATACAGCCCGGCGCCGACGACGTTCACGCAACAGGCCAATCAACTGGGGTTATCATTTCCCTAATCTAACCAGGAGGTACCTATGCCTACAAGTTCTCTTCTTGAATCAGATCCGGATGTTCATCCTTTACTGCGGGAGCGTCTCCATAGCGATATTCTCACGGCAACCATTCTCGACCATCTCAATGAGGAGACCGTCATCAGTCTGGATACGCTCATCTGTCTCATGCCTCAATACACATGGAATCAAATCTTCGAGACCGTCGACCAACTTGCCCGATGCAACAAGATTGTACTCCGCCGACACCGATTCGAGTACATGCTCTTCTCGACCCATTTCGTGGCATAACCACATCCTTCCCTAGCAGGATGCTGAGAAAGTCACTCTTCTCACCCCGCCCGATCCCGGCGGCTACTTCACCCGGCCGCCCTGAATCTGTCAAGATAGCCTCGTTGCCCGGGGACGCGCCTTTTTCCATGCGGCGTTCTCGATACCCGTGCAGCGTATCTCGCAGGATAATTGGCGATTGATCTATTGCACCATTGACTGAAGGATTGACGATGTGTGCATTGAATCATTGTTGTATTGGAAGGCTCTGCAAATCGTCAATGACCCAATGAATCGATCGTCAATTCCTCGGACAATGAATCAATGCATGCACCGGCTGACTCTTCTCGGCAAGGAAAGATCAACCGCACCTGAACAATCAACGAGGCTTACTGCTGTGCGAGATGGTGTTCTGAAGATCCTGGCGGGGTGGTGTGACGGATGATCTTGCCCTCCACGAGGTAGACCACCAGTTCGGCGATGTTGGTGGCATGATCGGCCATCCGTTCGAGGTATTTGGCAATGAAGCTCAAGCGAATGGCGCGTGTAATCGTGCGAGTATCCTCGAGCATGAATGACAGCAGCTCACGGAATAATTGCTCCATCAGATCATCGACGGAGTCGTCGTCCGTGAGCACTTTCCGAGCGAGCGTGGCATCATCCTTGACGAACGCATCAATGCTTTCCTTCACCATCATCCGCGCCAGATGACCCATCCGCGGGATATCGATGTAGGGTTTGAGCTGTGGCTCTTCGTTCAGCTCGATCGCCCGCTCGCAGACATTCTCCGCCAGGTCACTGATTCGCTCGAGTTCGGTGGCGATTTTCATCGCCGTCGTCACCAACCGCAAGTCTCGTGCGGCAGGCTGATGGAGGGCCAGCAACCGGATACAGTCTTCGTCGATCTCCACATCCATCGCGTTGACCTGGTGGTCCCGCTCGATGACCTGGCGGGCCAGGGTCGAGTCGCGCGTCACCAGTGCGGTGAGGGCCTTGTCGATCTGATCTTCTGCCAGACCGGCCATTCGCAGGAGCTTGGTCTTCAACTCGGAGAGTTCTTCGTCAAAATGGCGCAGCGTCATAATGTTTACCCAAATCGTCCGGTGATGTAGTCTTCGGTCTGCTTCTTAGAAGGCGTGGTAAAGAGCTGCTTGGTGAGGCCAAACTCCACCAGTTCGCCGAGGTACATGAACGCCGTCCAATCGGACACCCGCGCGGCCTGCTGCATATTGTGCGTCACCATCAGGATTGTCACACGACTTTTCAAATCGAGCAACAACTCCTCGATACTGGCCGTAGCCATCGGGTCCAGCGCCGACGTCGGCTCATCCAACAACAGCATTTCCGGATCGGTGGCCAGGGCACGGGCGATACAAAGTCGTTGCTGCTGGCCGCCGGATAGGGACGTCGCCCGCGCGGGTAACCGATCCTTGACTTCATCCCACAAGGCTGCGCTCCGCAAGGCCTGTTGGACCTTCTCATCCAATACCTGCCGTTCGGTGGTCCCTCGAACCCTCAGGCCGTAGGCGACGTTCTCATAAATGGACTTGGGAAATGGGTTTGGCTTTTGAAACACCATGGCGACCCGCATCCGCACCTCGATGGGATCGACCTCGCTTGCCAGGATATTACGGCTATCGGGATAGAGGAGAATTTCACCCTCGTAGCGGTTCCCATCATAGAGATCGTGCATGCGGTTAAAACAGCGGAGAAAGGTAGATTTTCCGCAGCCTGACGGCCCGATCAATGCCGTGATCTGGTATTCGGAGACGGGGATCGACAAGTTCTTCAGCGCCAGCCGGCTGCCATAGGAAAAACTCAAGGCGCGCGTCTCCGCTTTGAGGGACTTGGGCCAATCCTGAGGGTGGGGCGAGTCGAGCTGATTCATGTTACCAGCTGACCTGTTTTCGCATACGATATCGCAAATAGATGGCCACCCCATTCATGGTGAGGGTCATCCCGACCAACAGCACGCCGGCAGCCGCCGCGTTGCCGATGAAGTCCTCGCCAGGCCTCGAAACCCAGCCGAACATCTGAATGGGCATGACCGTAAAAGGGGACAGGAGCCAGTCAAACGAGAGATACGGTGGGTGCGTCGTGACGGGAGCCGGTGGCAGAAAGGCAATAAAAGTGAGGGCGCCGATCGTGACGAGGGGGGCCGTTTCGCCGATTGCTCGGCTCAAGGCCAGGATAATACCGGTGAGGATGCCGGCAACGGAATAGGGCAGCACGTGATGTGTAAGGGTCTGCCACTTGGTGGCGCCCAACGCGTAGGCCGCCTCGCGGATCTCCACCGGAATCGCGCGAATCGCTTCACGCGTCGTGACGATCACTACCGGGAGAGTCAACAGTGCCAACGTGAGGCCCGCCACAAGAATGCTCTCGCCCAGGCCCATGATATAGACGAACAGCCCGAGCGCCAGCAGGCCATAGATGATCGATGGCACGCCGGCCAGGTTCGTGACCGTCACCTCGATCAATTCAGTCATCCACGTTCTCCGGGCATACTCTTCCAAGTAGATCGCCGCCGCGACGCCCAGCGGTATACCGACGACCGCCGTGACCAGCATGATCAAGGTCGAACCGACCCACGCCGAAAGGATGCCCGCTTGTGCGGCATGACGAGACGGATATGACATGAGGAACTGCCAGTCGATTCGCGTGATCCCTTCGAACAGGAGCGCTCCGAATAACAACGCCAGCGTTCCGACTGCAATGGCGAGTGAGCAGAGACCCAATACCTTGAACAGTGCCTCGGCGATCTTGCGCCGTGCGATGGAGGCGTGCGGATGTGGAGAGGACTGTGCCGACATTAGTAGACCTCCCGAAACCGCTTCCGCATGATATGCCCAAGGATATTGAAGGCGAAGGTCATCACGGCCAGCACGAGCCCGGCTGCAAAAATGCTCTGGTAGCCAATGCTGCCATGGGGCAGATCCCCCAGAGCCACTTGGACAATGTAGGCGGTAATGGTGGCCGCCGGCTCCAGTGGATTCCAAGTCAGATTCGGGTTTTGCCCCGCAGCGATCGCCACCACCATGGTTTCGCCGACCGCACGAGAGATCCCGAGCACATAGGCGGCCACAATGCCGGACGTGGCAGCCGGCACCACCACTCGCCAGGCAGTCTGCAGGCGGGTCGCCCCCATCGCATAGGAACCTTCCCGCAACACCATCGGCACGGCGCGCATCGCATCCTCGCTGAGCGAAATCACGAAGGGCATGATCATAATGCCGATGACGATACCAGGACCGAGCATGTTGAACCCCGGCAGATCCGGCCACAGAAGTTGGAGTGAGGGGGTGACAACGACTAGCGCAAAATACCCATACACGACGGTTGGGACGGCGCCCAGGAGTTCTAATGTGGGCTTCATGACTTCCCGCAAACGAGACGAGGAGAATTCGGAGAGATAGATCGCAGCCACCGTCCCGAGAGGAATCGCAACGAGCAGACCGACCCCGCTGGTGACGAGCGTGCCGGCGAGCAGGGGCAGGATCCCGTAGTGAGGATCGGCGAAGAGGGGAGTCCAGAGTGTGTCAGTGAAAAAGTCTGTGAGCGGCACCGTCCTGAAAAACCCGACTGATTCAGATAGGAGCACGGCGATGATCGTCACGGTCGCGGCTACGGAGATCAGCGCGGCAAAAAACAATCCGCCCTTGATCACCTGTTCGCGTCGCTGACGTGCACGGCGGCGCGAGGCCGCCTCCACTCTGGCATCTGGCTTCTTGATACGAATCACCTCCTGCCCCGCCACGATGGACTTACTCATCAACAGACAGACCCCTTCGTGCGTGTGCCCACGAACCCGAGCCAGAACAGGAGCCTCATGGAAGTCTACCGTTTGGGGGGACGACTCATGATTTCATCAACCGCCAGTCCGACTTCAGGGACTCCGCCAAAACCGGTTCCCACGTCGCCCTTTTTGAACCGTTCACTCACCTTATTGTATACTTGCTCCGGCAAGGGAATATACCGGACTTCTGCGATCAGCTTGGGGCCTTCCGTCAGGTAGTAGGCGACGAAGTCTTTCACCTCTGTCCGCTTGGCTGCACTCTCGTTGACATAGATGAAAAGAGGACGTGAGAGGGGCTGATAAGTGCCGTTGATAACATTCTCAGCACTGGGCAGCACCGGTCCACCCTTTCCGACAATGGCGACCGCTTTCAGCTTCTTCATCTGCGCTGCGTAATAGGCAAATCCCATGTACCCCAACGCATTCTTATTGCTCTCGATTCCTTGTACAATCACGTTATCGTCTTCACTGGCGGTGTAATCGCCACGACTGGCCTTCGCCTTTCCCACAACAGCATCGGTAAAGTAATCGAAGGTGCCGGAATCGGAGCCGGGGCCAAAGAGCACGAGTGGTGCGTCCGGCCAGTCAGAGTTGATTTGGTTCCATCTGGTGATTTTGTTCTGGGCTGCCGGCTCCCACATTTTCTTCAACTCTCCGACCGTCATCGAGGTGATCCAGGTATTTTTCGGGCTCACCGCCACCGTCATGGCATCGAAGGCGATGGGCAGTTCGTAATAGGCAATGCCGTTCTTCTGACAGAGGTCCATTTCTTCCTTGAGGATCGGTCGAGAGGCATCCGCGATGTCCGTCTCACCTCGACAGAACTTCTTGAATCCGCCGCCTGTGCCTGAAATGCCTACGGTCACTCGTATGCTGCCCCGGTTCGCCTTCTGAAATTCTTCCGCCACCGCCTCCGTCAGGAGATACACCGTACTCGACCCATCGACTTTAATGAGAGCCGTTTGTTCGGCGTGCGCCAGGCGACTCCCTGAGCCGAAGACTCCCAGAAACCCTATTATCGCAACACACCACACCAGCCGTGTACCCATCATATGTCCTCCTCCCATCCATCGAAAGCCTTCTAACACATCCCGTGCCGCTGGCCTTCTGAATTAGTTCGCCTCATCTGCTTGTGAACCTACAGACCGTCCATTCCAGCATTGTTACGGATGTGTAAACTTATTGTTAACTGGCAAGAGAAGTGACTAGTCCCTCAACTTTGGCTGTTACGCGCCCGAGCCGCCGCCAGCGTTTGTGTCGTGCAGGCGCGATAGTAATCGGCCCCTCGCAGCGTTGCGGGCATACTCGCGGCTCACGGTGTATACAATCTTAGGGTGTGGTCTGCTTGCGAGAAGGCTTAGGTCCTAATGAAGGCTTCGAGGTTACCGGTTTTTTCTCGTTGCGAAGCCCCTCGAATTCGGCTTTGAGTTTCTCGATCGTGTCTGATTGTTCTTTCAGTTGAGCACGCAGATCAAGATTGGCGTTGGTGAGATCGCGCATTTGCAAACGAAGGTCATTCACGGATTCTGTTGCGTTCGTCGCTGCGGTGTCGGCTTTCAATGACGGCTGTCCTGCTGCGGGCAGTGCGACCTGGGGGCGGGATGAGCCCGTTGCTGCTTGAGGCACCCTCTGTCCTGCCAGGACTTCTACCGGTGTGAGCGAGATGTGGACCTTTTCAAACGCATTCCAGTGCGGCTCCTTCTCCTCAGGCACAGTGGCGGCCCTGGCTGATCCGACTACCCATAGTTTCATGCCTTTTGTATCGCGCGGATCTCGCTTCTCGCCCCCTCCCGGGTCAGCCTGTAAAAAGGCGTAGTGATCCGTGAGCACCACATGCAGGTAGTCGTCTCGGAAAAATAGGCTCCCAGACGTGCGGTCCGTCTCATACGGTGCATCAGGATTCTGGATGGCAAAGAAGACGCGTTCGCGCGGGGTCGCTTCGTGGAATGCTGCGGCGAGTGGCTCAGCCAGCTCGGCGCGTTCCGCCTCGGTGAACATCGGCTTCGGCTGAGGGGTAGAAAACAACCCGATCATAGTCCCGCTCCACCCCGATACTTCAAGCGAACCGATAAGCGAGCGAATTTCTCGCGGTGTGAAATCTGCAGGGTGCCTGTTCCTCACGGGGGGTACGGCATGTTCATTCGTTGACAAATCAGTCCTGATGCCGATCTGAATACCTGACGCCTGATAGAGAACGCGTTGCTGACTGGTTGATCCGCAGGCTGTCAGCACCAGCAGACAAACGAAGCCGAACAGGAGTCCAGCCGCGGTCCTTCCGCTGTGTGTCACGCCAGCTCGCCTCGTGAGCCATGACACGCCACAAGAAAAGGCCGTATGGGCAGGCCGTCGCATTCTATTCACCTCTTGAACCAGGGGGATGGCATAGGTCATGAGCCGCGTTTCAATGCCGGAAGGACCGGGGCCTATTTGCACGCAAATTGGATCGCCCAGCGCTTTTCCCGAGACACCTGCCCATTCGAGGATATCTGTCCCATCCAAGCTCTATCGACAGCTTGGTCGATTCTCGGAACTTCTCCCTCACGAGAAATGCGGTAACCGGCTGGGCACCTTTCCCCAAGAAGGCGCAGCGCATCTTGTCGCCCTGGCGAGGTCAGCACATCTTGTTCCTCAACGTATGAATAGAGGACTGTTCCTCCCGTTGCTGTTTCATTGACGAGTTGAGCGTTCGGTGCACAGCTTGCGAAAGTGAACGAAAAAACAATAAGCACTACCAGTTGGCTCCCCAAAGATGGTTCATGAGATCCAGACCATTTGTGTGCCTGATCTAGCGAAGCCCGCCCGCGTTGCAGATTTGCGACCTTGGTGCCGCTCTGCAATGGCGGTACACATGTATCCTTTCGCAGATAATATTCTTCTCTCATACAAGGGAACGGTGAGAGGTGATGTCCTTCTGCATACCGAAGGGAGGTGGCGCATTATAATCAACTCTGATGTGTTGCGCCACCTCCCCATCATCCATCTCCTCTTCAGTCTGAGCGGATTCAGAAGCGGCCTA
>Ga0137463_1000679_pt1 | contig 11362 bp, 5 predicted proteins | sample EasRivERMGT800_2_FD_102333 | JGI IMG/M metagenome (GOLD analysis project Ga0137463, IMG submission 102333) | Soil microbial communities from meander-bound floodplain in the East River, Colorado, USA - East River MetaG ERMGT800_2 | ecosystem: Environmental > Terrestrial > Soil > Floodplain ...
ACTATCGACTCCAGACTCCCGACTCCGGACTCTGAACTCGATTTGGCTGTTTCAAAAACATATTTATATTTGTAAACTCTATAAACCAAGATTTTTAACTGTAAAATTTACAACAGTGGCGTACGACAACAATGAAAAGAAAATGGAAAGCATTTACAGCAAGCGTATTCGGGCTGGCAAACGAAGAACTTATTTTTTTGATGTAAAAGCAACACGGGCTAACGATTATTACCTTACCATTACTGAAAGCCGTAAACGTTTTAATGATAACGGCTATGACAGGCACAAAATTTTTCTTTACAAAGAAGATTTCAACAAGTTCATTAAAGCACTTGGAGAGGCAGTTGATTACGTAAAAACGGAATTAATGCCTGATTTTAATTTTGATGCTTATAATCATGATGAAGTGCCAGTTGAACAAGAGAGTGCCGAAGTAATAACAGCGGAAACAGAAATTGAGACTGAATCACCCGCTCCTGCTGAAAATAATGCTCCTTCTTCCCAGGAAGAAGTAGATAAATGGTAGATAGTAATGTCTTTTGAAGAAATTTTAGTCCCGATCTCATCGGGACTTTTTATTGCATATAGCAGCAGAATAAAATGCCCATCCGAACGTTTTTACTAAGGTAAACAGGCCGCTGATCTAATAAGCTGATATCTAATTAAATGCCGTTTAATAATTATTGTTTATTGTAGATTCTACCTGTTTTTACTACTTTGTAAAACGAAACAAACCCTATAAAAACCAACAATATCACTATGAAAAGATTTTTACTCTTCTTTTCAGCAGGCTTACTAAGTTTTCTTTCTATTGTCTTTCTTATTTCTGAAAAAGAAGGCAATAACTCTTATCCTCTCTGTCATTCAAAAGGCGGGGAAACAGAGAGGGAAGATGGTATGCAAAAAGCTATCTTCCAGGAATTTTTAATGACAAGAGATCCTGCGTTAAACATTGTTCCTACCGAAAGAATTATTGCGGCAAAAAAAAGAATGGAAGAGATTGATATGACGACAGCAAGAGCAGCAGGTGCAAATCAAACTGCTTCTATAAACTGGCTGGAAAGAGGACCAGACAATATTGGAGGAAGAACCAGGGCAATTCTTGTGGATAGAAGTGATGCAACCAGCAACACTGTTTTTGCCGCTGGAGTCGGAGGCGGTTTATGGAAGACTACAAATTTTAAGTCAGCTACTCCAACGTGGACAGTTATTAATGATTTCTTTTCCAACATTGCCATTACTTGTATTAAGCAAAGCCCGACCAATGCTTCGGAAATGTATTTTGGAACCGGTGAAGGTTTTGAAAATATTGATGCCATAAACGGCCTGGGAATCTGGAAAAGTACAGACGGGGGAGCAACCTGGATCCAATTATCTTCCACAACAAATCTTTCTTATGTCAATGACCTTGAGTTTGATGACAACGGTTATATTTATGCAGCTACCCGTTCTACTGTTGCCAGCCTGCGTGGTATTATTCGTTCCACGGATGGCGGCACAACCTGGATACAGGTCGTAACAGATCCCATTCCCACCGCAATACCAAGAGGAGCAGAGCTTGAAAGGGCTGCCAATGGTGACATGTACGCAACGTTGGGAATATTTTCAACAGGCCATATTTTTCGTTCAGCAGCAAATGGAACTAATACAGGGATCAATGGATCATGGGCCGACATAACTCCCCCATCAATCATTACAAATAAAAATGAAAGAATTGAATTAGCTGTTTGTCCAAATAATGCTTCGCGGATTTATGCCATGTCTCAAGACAGTATAACTCCCAGCGGGGCGGGAGGTGGAATTGCCGGTTTATTTCGTTCTGACAACAGCGGCGGAAGCTGGAGTAGCTTTACTCCTCCAAATTGGTGTGATGGAAGTTCATCTACCTCTGACTTTTCCAGGGGCCAGGCCTGGTATGATTTAATCTTAAGTGTTGATCCAAATGATGATGCCACAATTTTAGCAGGAGGTGTTGTTGTGATGAAATCCACAAATTCCGGAAGTGCATGGACCCAGGCAACACGATGGATAGCCGGAAGCTGCAGTGCTGCTCCTGTTATTCACGCTGATATTCATGAGATTCAATTTTTAAATAGCAGTGAAATAATTATTTGTACCGATGGAGGCATTTATTACAGCAGCGATGGGGGGGCCAGTTTTATAAATAAAAATCATAGTTATAATGTTACCCAATATTACGGTGTAGCCATTGCACCAACTTCAGGCAGCAATACAATGATCGCAGGGGCCCAGGATAATGGTTCGCATCTTTTCAATTCTATTGGAATTAATTCCGTTTCGTCGGTCACCGGGGGTGATGGTGGGTTTTGTTTTATTGATAAAACAAACGGTTCAGTATGGATCACTTCTAATCCAGGTGGTTTTTTTAATATTTACCGGAATAACGGAAGTAATTTTATAGGAACTGCCGGGAATGGTAGCGGACGTTTTGTTAGCGTGGCGGATTATGCTGATACGATGAATATTTTATATTCAGGGGATGGAAATGGATCCTATAGACGAGTTTTTAACGTAGAAATCGGAACTGCTACACAAGATGTAGTAAATGTGAGTATGGGAACTAACAGGCAGGTAAGTTGTGTAAAAGTGGATCCGAATGATGAGACAACAATCTGGCTGGGCTGTTCTGTTAGTGAGAACGCTACAGCAAACACTACGCCGGTACTTTTGAAGGTTACCAGGGCTAATAATCCAACAACGGGCCCTCCTTCAAACCAGCCTTTAGCCACTACGTTTACGGGACCAGCATTACCCGCCGGTGCTTATATATCGAGTATTGATATTGAAAAAACCAATTCAAATCACATGCTTTTAACCGTATCCAATTATGGCGTTGCAAGTGTTTGGGAAAGTACTGATGGGGGAGTGAATTGGAGTTCGCTGGACAATAACGGCGTTAATCTTCCTGATATGCCTGTGCGTTGGGGAGTTTTTATTCCAGGCGGTTACCTGGCAAGAATGGCTGCAACATCAGCAACTGGAGGAATAATGTTAGCAACAGAATTGGGAGTTTGGGCTACAGGCAGCAGCAACGGTACATCAACGGGTTGGGTGGCCGATAATACAGGACTTGCCAATGTAAGAGTTGATCAATTGGTCATCCGCAATTCTGATAAGGTTGTTGTTGCAGCTACCCATGGCCGGGGAATATTTACTACTAATTTACTTTCACCCCCTTTGCCGGTAGTCATACTTAATTTTGATGGGCGCTTGCAGCAAAATGGTATTTTATTGGAATGGAGTACTTCATCTGAATTCAATAGCAGTCATTTTGAGATAGAGAAATCTTTGGATGGAAAAAGTTTCAGTAAAATAGCTAAGATAACTGCAGCAGGTAATAGTAACACGACAACTCAATATAGTTACACAGATCAGGGCACACCATCAGAATTAAACTATTACCGTCTGAAAATGGTTGATATCGACGGCCACTTTATTTATAGTCAAACAATTCTTTTAAAAAATCCTGGCATACAACAAGATCTTCAGATCCTTAATAATCCTTTCGGATCATTTATTTATGTACGGCTTGCCAAAACACCTCAGCATAAAATTCAGTTTGATTTGATTAGTCTTACCGGTATGAAACTTTTTCATAGGGAATACGGGATCTCTAAGGAGTTTACCCTTGATTTATCCGGAATTAATTTAGCAAAAGGAGCTTATTTCCTGCGAACGAATATTGATGGTCAACTGTTCACCCGAAAGTTAATTAAAAACTGATCTGGTTTGTACCGTATTAACTTTTTTCTTTAGGAAGAAGCTGGAGAGGTGGTGAAGCATTTGGAATCGTTCCTTCAATTTTTCCCTTATAAACCGGCATGTTGTAATTGTACCGGGACATATCAGGAACGATACAAGGCATACCATCCTGGAGAAGATATACCTTAGCTATATGAATTTACCTCATTTTCTCATTTGTTTATACAGATTGATTAAATTGTTAGTTGAGCTGTCATGGGTTTCAATTCTGTCCTCGCTTTGCAGTTCAGGCAAAATTTTATTGGCTAACTGTTTTCCCAACTCCACACCCCATTGATCAAAACTGAAAATATTCCAGATCACACCCTGCACAAAAATTTTGTGTTCATACAAGGCAATCAGCTTACCTAATGTAAAAGGAGTGATTTTCTTAAGGAGAATTGAATTTGTGGGTTTGTTTCCGGCAAAAACTTTAAAGGGCAGCAACTTTGCAATCTCTTCAGCATTTAAACCCGTTTTCTCTAATTCATTTTGGGCTTCTTCATCCGTTTTGCCATTCATCAGTGCCTCCGTCTGGGCAAAAAAATTAGAAAGCAATTTTTGATGATGATCCCCGATTGGGTTATGGGTTTGGGCAGGTGCTATAAAATCGCACGGAATCAAAACAGTTCCCTGGTGAATGAGCTGATAAAATGCGTGTTGACCATTTGTTCCCGGCTCGCCCCATATAATCGGGCCTGTTGAATGGTCAACAGGTTCACCTTTGCGGCTAACACTTTTACCATTACTTTCCATATTGCCCTGTTGAAAATAAGCAGCAAAGCGATACATATATTGATCATAAGGAAGAATGGCCTCGGTTTGGGAACCAAAAAAATTAGTGTACCACAGCCCAACCAGTGCCATGAGAACAGGAATATTTTTTTCAAACGGTATTGTTTTAAAATGCTTATCTGTTTCATGGCCTCCTTTTAGCAACTGTTCAAAATTTTTGTACCCAATGGTAAGTGCAATGGATAGACCGATTGCACTCCAAAGAGAGTAGCGGCCGCCAACCCAGTCCCAAAATTCAAACATATTCTTTTTGTCAATTCCAAATTTCACTACTTCTTTTTCATTGGTAGAAAGCGCTGCAAAATGTTTGGCAATATGTTTTTCATCCTTTGCTTTTTTCAAAAACCATTCTCTTGCAGTATGTGCATTGGTCATTGTTTCCTGCGTGGTAAAAGTTTTTGAGGCAATCAAAAAAAGAGTTCTTTCCGGGTTTACTTTCTTCAATGTTTCGACTATATGTGTTCCATCTATGTTCGATACAAAATAAGTTTGAATATCTTTTACCCAATAGGGCTTCAGGGCTTCTGACACCATTTGCGGACCCAGATCACTGCCTCCAATTCCAATGTTGACTATGTACTTTATTTTCTTGCCGGAATAACCTCTCCATTCTCCTTCGTGCACCTTATTGCAAAAATTTTTAATTTGCTTTAAAACTTTCTTTACCCCGGGCATTACATCTTTCCCCTCCGAGTAGACAGGTTCCTTTGAAAAATTTCTCAGGGCAACATGAAGTACTGACCTGTTTTCTGTTTCATTGATCTTATTGCCATTGAACATCGCTTCAATGGCTTCCTTTACTTTACATTCTTCAGCCAGTTCTAAAAGCAATTGAATGGTTTTTTCATTGATGATATTTTTAGAATAGTCGAAAAGGATATCATCAATACTTGCCGAAAATTTTGAAAAGCGAACACCATCTTCCCTGAACATTTTTTTCATACTGGCATTTTTCATTTCTTCATGATGCTGCTTTAATTGCTGCCAGGCATTGGTTTCGGTGGGGTTTATTTTGGGAAACATATCGGGTTTATAGTTTATGATTTGTAGTTAATCGTTTGCCTAAAGTCTCGTAATGATCTCAATTGTTTTATCAACCATTTCTTTTGTTATATCCAGGTGCAAAACAAATCTTACGCGGTTTGGAGCAATGGCATAACTTAAAATATTCTTTTCCTTTAGTTTCTGTACGAATGCCGGTGCTGTTATTGAATCATCAGATTCAAAAATGATGATATTGGTTTCAACAGGTAAAACCATTTTCACAAAACTCTTTTTCTGCAATGCTTCGGCAATTTGTTTAGCATGCTGATGATCTTCTTTTAAACGGTCAACATGATTTTGTAATGCATAAATACCCGCGGCCGCTAAAAAACCTGCCTGCCTCATACCGCCGCCAAAAACTTTTCTCACCCTTCTTGCTTTTTTGATAAAATCTTTTTTCCCGATCAACAAACTTCCAACAGGACAACCCAGACTTTTGCTTAAACAAATGGAAATGCTATCAAAAATTTCACCATACTGTTGTGGGGTCTCCTTTTTTTCAACAAGCGCATTAAATAATCTTGCTCCATCAAGATGCAGTTTCAGGTTATTTTCTTTACAAACCTTCTCAATTTGTTTTATTTCTATGAAATCATAACAACTGCCGCCGCCGCGGTTAGAAGTATTTTCTATACAAACTAAACTTGTATGAGCTTTGTGGTTGTCATCCGGGTTAATAGCAGCTTTTACCTGTCCTGCAACGATCCTTCCCCTGTTACCGGCCAAAAGTTTTACAGACGCCCCGGAATTAAAGGCAATGCCGCCACCCTCATATTGGTATACATGTGAACTTTCATCACAGATCACCTCATCACCTGGCTGAGTATGACATTTAATGGCAATTTGATTGGTCATTGTTCCTGAGGGACAGAAGACAGCGGATTCCATATCAAACATATTTGCCACTAAACTTTCTAATTCATTGATGGAGGGATCTTCTCCAAAAACATCATCACCCACTTTAGCAATCATCATGGCTTCCTTCATTCCGGGTGTCGGTTGGGTAACTGTGTCCGATCTATAATCAATGATCATAGCAAAATTTGGTGCAATATAATTAGTTCACTCCTTAAATCAGGTAGTTTGCGAAGTACATTCGCATTTCCCAACACCTTTTTTTAATTTGGCTATTATGAAATCCCCAAATTTTATTCAACTTGTTATTCTTGTATTGTTTTCTTCATTAATGCTCTTAGCCGGCCTGTACCTGCTTGCCAAGTTCAACCGGTTGTTCAAACGCCACCTTAGAAATGAATTGCTTCGGAAAAATATTGTTGTGTGGATGATAGCAATATGCCTCATAATGTCTGTTTCACCGATTACCCCTGACTTCTATACCGCTTTTGCGAATCACAATGTGTTTCAATATTTTCTTTTTGAGTGTTTGGGGATTACACTTGAGGCTCTTTTTGTTTTTAATATTTCGTGGATAGTAATAAAATATCTTTCCCAAAAAAAGATATCATTTCGCAAAAGAATGGGTATTATTCTTTTTACAATTATCGTTTGCACTATGATTATGAGTATACCTAACAATTTCCTGGGAAATAAATTTTTGGGAAATAAGGCTTCCTTTAAAAACATTCAGCTTACCCTGTTATTTAATTTTTATACAGCATGCATGACAGGACTTGTATACATAACGATGAGTTATGTAGATCTTGAGCGAAAAAGGAAATTGAATGAAAAGGAATTGGAGGTTTCAAAATTGCAAGAGCTAAAAACCAAGGCCGAACTGGATGCTCTGTACGCAAAGATCAATCCGCACTTTTTATATAATGCCCTGAATTCAATTGCCGACCTTTCGATTACTGACGGAAAAAAAGCTAGAAAGATGACGGTGGCTCTTGCTGATCTGTTCCGGTACAGCATCAATTACAGTAATCATAATTATACAACCGTAAAGGAAGAGGTGGAAATGACTGAAGTTTATCTTGAAATTGAGAAGATAAGATTTGAGGATAAATTGAATTATTCCATTGATTTAGGTGATGATGTGGATCATTACCTGATTCCCCGGTTTGTGTTGCAGCCGGTTGTTGAAAATGCGGTGAAGCATGGATTGAAGGCCACGGGTGACAGGACCGAGATAAAAATTGAAGTACGTAATAATAATAAAGGATTACAGATCATTGTAGGTGATAATGGACCTGTATTTCCGGATGAATTGATACCTGGCTATGGAGTTAAGAGCATGTATGATAAACTGGATCTCTTATTCCCTGGTAATTATGAAATCCACTTCAGTAACGAGCCGCAAAAAAAAGTTTCTATCCTTATTCATAAATTAATAAAAAATGAGCCAGTTGTTTAAAGCCATGGTGATAGATGATGAGCCTGCTGCGAGGCGGCTGATGAAAAATCTTTTGCAGGAATATAAAGATGTGGTGGAAGTTATTGCAGAGGCTAACAGCGGAAAAGAGGCAATTCAAAAAATAGAAAAACTTAAGCCCGACCTTATTTTCCTTGACATACAAATGCCTGACCTGACCGGATTTGAAGTGCTTGAACAATTAAATGAAAAACCAAATATCATTTTTACTACAGCTTATGAACAATATGCCATTAAGGCTTTCGAAACTTTTTCAATCGATTATCTTCTTAAACCCATAAAGGAAGAAAGGCTTCAGCAAAGTATAGAAAAATTGAAACAATTTGGTCGTCTTAATCATTCCATTAATATAAATGGATTACAGGAAATCATTCGTCAATTTCAGTCACCTAAAAAAGCTACGGCATTACCGATAAAAACAGGTGATAGAATCATTCTTCTGCGCTATGAAAACATCTCCTACCTGGAGGCACAGGATAAATATGTCTTTGTCTTTACGATCGATGGTCAGAAATTCCTGACAGATCAATCTCTCACCACTCTTTCTGAAAAATTACCTTCACCATTTTGCCGCATTCACCGATCCTATATTATCAATAAAGAGAAGATTAAGGAAATGCACCGACACTTCAGTGGCCGCTACTTATTTATCATGGATGACAAGGCTGCCACTCGCCTTACTTCGGGCCGCACTTACCACGACATTTTTCGCTCAGAATTTGGTTTATAATGACCCCGGAAATTCCGCTGTTTGGGAATGAATAGTTCAAAATTCATCCTCCTGCCTTTCATAGGCGATGCTGCCAACGCTCACAAATAATTTAAGAACTGTAACCAGGATCCGGCGAATTATGTCACATGGCTGTCTTAAATAGCCAATCATCAATAAATAGTGCCATTAATACAAAACACTGTTCTATGCAATGCAAAGTACCTATCTTTGAATTGTAATAAACAAAAACTAGTACTTAATTAATTATAAATCAATTGATATGAGAAAGAGTTTATCCCTGCTTACAGTTGCCTTAACTATTTTATCCCTGGTTGGCTACGCTCAAACAAAAACTGGCCAGGCCATTGGAACTGTTATTGATGGTAGTCAAAAAATCATCGAATCTTCAACCATTACATTATTGAGGGCAAAAGATTCATCTGTTGCAAAGATTTCTGTGGCAGATAAAAATGGAAAGTTTGAATTTGAAAAAATACCCGAGGGGAAATATTTCGTTTCCGTCTCGGCCATTGGCCATCAGAAAGGATATTCTGAAGTTTTTGAAATAACTCCCGAAAAAAACTCTGTTACATTAAAGACAATTGAGCTGGCCCCTCAATCGAAAGCATTGGCTGGAGTTACAGTTACCGCTAAAAAACCCTTAGTGGAGCAAAAAATTGATCGCACCATCATAAATGTTGAAGCATCTATAACGAATGTCGGCAGCAGTGCTTTGGAGGTGTTGGAAAAATCTCCTGGAATTTCTGTCGATAAAGATGGAAATATAAGTTTGAAAGGAAAGGAAGGAGTGATGATACTGATTGATGGCCGGCCCACACAATTAGGAGGTGCCGATCTTGCTAACATGCTTCGCAGTATGAATGCCAATCAACTTGATCAAATTGAGATCATGACTAATCCTCCTGCCAAATATGATGCTGCTGGTAATGCAGGAATTATCAATATCAAAACAAAAAAGAACAGGCAGCTTGGTTATAATGGTTCGGCGAATGTTGGCTATAGCCAGGGCCGTTATCCCAAATTCAATGAAGGTCTGAATCTTAATTACCGCGTTAATAAGATTAACATCTTCACTAACCTTAGCCATAACTATAACATGAATTATAATATTCTTACTATTCAAAGAAATTTCCGTGACAAGACTACGAAGGAATTGTTATCTCATTTTGACCAGGTTGCAAGAATGAGAAATGAAAGCAATTCAGTTAATGGAAAGCTGGGCCTCGATTATTTTGCGGGCAAGAATACAACAGTTGGAATTGTGCTTACTGGTTTTTCAAGCGACCGAAGCAATGCTAACCGCAATGTCACTGATATTTTTAATACCAACGGGTCCACTACAAGTCAGACAAGAGCTTTTTCAACCGGAAAACAAGATTGGAAAAATTTTAGCACCAATCTGAACTTCCGGCAGGTTTTGGATACATCAGGAAAAGAATTAACCGCTGACCTTGATTATATCACATACGATTCAAAGAATCATACCTCAATGATAAATTCATATTTCAATGAATCGGGTAATTCAACAGATAAGTCTGATACATTATTGGGATCATTGCCCCAAAACATAGAAATATACAGCGGTAAAATTGACTACCTGCATCCTTTGAAAAAAGGGGCAAGATTTGAAGCCGGAATAAAAAGCAGTTTTGTAAGAACAGATAACGATGCAGATTATGATAGCATATCGATTGGTCGTAGGGTTGATGACCTTGGTCGCAGTAATCATTTTATTTATGAAGAAAATATTAATGCTGCTTATGTAAATCTTAGTAAACCCTTAAATAAAAAATGGAGTGCCCAGTTAGGGTTAAGAATGGAGAATACAAATGCAAAGGGACACTCAACAGGATTTGTATTTGATGCTGTCCAAAATGGATTTGTTTCTTTTGATTCTACATTCAACCGAAACTATACTCAGTTATTTCCAACAGCCTATCTTCAATACACAAAGGATAAAAACAACAGTTTTGTTTTAAATTATGGAAGAAGAATTCGTCGACCGGATTACCAAAGCCTGAATCCATTTATAAATTTTCTTGATCGATACACTTTTCAAAAAGGAAACCCGGATCTCAAACCACAGTTTAGTCATAATATTGAATTAAGCCATTCCTACAAAGGAATCTTTACTACAACTCTCAATTATAGTCGTACAACAGATATTATTCAGATGGTGATTGAACAGAACGAGACCAGGAATGAAACCTTTGTGAAGCAGGCAAATATTGCCAACCAACGCCAGTTTGGGCTTGCCATAAATACTTCTATTCCGATTACAAAATGGTGGAAGAGCAATATCTATGTGAATGCTTTTAATAATAAATTTAAAGGAATCGTGAATGAGACGTTTGTAACGATAGAGGCAACTACAGTAATGCTGAACGGTTCTCAGCAATTTCAGTTCTCTAAAACCCTGAGCGGAGAAATAAGCGGCTTCTACAGAACGCAGGGGCTGGAAAGTGTCATTCATACAAAACCTTTTGGAATGATGTCAGTAGGATTAAGCAAACAGGTAATGAAGAACAAGGGAACCTTTCGTTTGAATGTAAGGGACGTTTTTAAAACCCAGGTTTTCAAAGGTGAAAGTAAGTACAGTAATATCGATGCAGCTTTCCAGGAGCGTAGAGATAGCAAGGTAGTAAACCTTGTGTTTACTACCCTGCTATCTCTACGCTCTTGGAAAGCTGCATCGA
>Ga0137463_1000680_pt1 | contig 11361 bp, 6 predicted proteins | sample EasRivERMGT800_2_FD_102333 | JGI IMG/M metagenome (GOLD analysis project Ga0137463, IMG submission 102333) | Soil microbial communities from meander-bound floodplain in the East River, Colorado, USA - East River MetaG ERMGT800_2 | ecosystem: Environmental > Terrestrial > Soil > Floodplain ...
GCCACCGCGCGCTGCGGGACCGGCCGGTAGGGGAACACCATCGCGTGGAAGTGGCCGACGAGGTCGTGGGATGGGTTGAGCGGCCGGAGGAAGCCGGCCAGGGCGGCCGGCGCCTGGCGCGCGACCACTCCGGCGATGACGACCGCGCGGCGCGCCTGCGTGCGCTCGGGCGAGAACGCCAGCCACTCACGCATGGCGGCCGCGTCCAATGCGGCCGGTGCGTCGGCCGCAGCGGGTGAGCGCCGGAGCGCGGTGGCCACGAGCTCGGTGGCCTCGGCCGCCACGACCAGGCCCGCTACCTCCTCGGTCGATGTGGCCAGCGCTACCCCCGCGAGCTCGGCGAGGGGCACGCTGGCCGTGCCCGGCTGGGTCCGGAACCGGATCAGGTTGGTAAAGGTGCCGTCGAAGACCAGCCCGCTTCCCATGACCGCCGCTGGCGCCGAGTGAGCAGTCGCGGACAAGTAATCGCGAACGAGCGCGCCATCGGTGCGGAGATAGGCCACCGTCCCGGCCACGCCGATCAGCTCTCCGAACCGCGGGCTGGTCTCATCGAATGTCTCCCCGATGGCGCCGATGCCGAGCCCGAACGTGCTCGAGGTGAAAGAGATGGTCCGGCAATCCTCCTCTCGCTGTCCGGCCGTGAGCCCGTCCGGCCGGCCCACCACACGGCACGCCAGCTCCCCGGCGAGGTGGCGCCGCGAGATCTCGTACTGGCCGGCCGGGCCGGTCGCGGACGGAACGTGCCAGGAATCGCCGGTGAACTCGCTCGCCGGGCGCGCCATGAGCGCGGAGGGACGGCCCGCGCCGCCGGCGACACGCTCGTCGCCCGGCAGCAGCAGCAGCTGATCGAGGAGCCCAGCGGTGGTGAGGGTCTGGAGGACCGCCGGCGAGGGTGAGGCCACGCGAAGCTCGCCCCGGAGGAGACTGAAGTCGCGGTAGCGCTGGCCGAGGACCTGCACACCGGGGGTGCTGATGTAGTCCACCTGGGACATGTCCAGGACGACCGACCGCAGGCCGTCCCGGAGGAGCTCGTCCAAGGTATCGGCGAGGTGGCGGGACCATTCGCCGTCCAGCCGGCCGGTCAGGCGTACAAGGGCACTGCTGCCCACGTACGCGGTGACCATCTTCATTTGCCGTCGGTGGCGCTCTTGCTGACCTGCTCCTTGGTCGTCTGGAGGCGGAAGAACGGGATCGCTCCCGGACTCTCGCCTTTGAGGATGCGGCCGATCATCTTGCCTGCCTCGACCCCGCCTTCCTGGAAGTCGGGGTACAACGCCGCGGTGGCGCCCTTGAGGATCTCGAACGGCGAGGGCGAGAACACCGGCACCTTGTGCTCCCGGGCCACCTGGATGATGCTCTCGAACGCGCCGTGCGCCGCGTTCCCGTAGATCTCGATCGCGTCCACCTTCTTGCCCACGATGGCGGAGGCGGCCTCGGTTCCCTCGCTCACGTTGTTGATCGGCACCGCCTCGACGGCGAGGCCGGCCTTCTTGGCCGCGACGGTCATCCTGTCCTTGAGCCCGACCGACAGCGGCTCTCCCGGGCTGAACAGGATCCCCACGCGCTTGGCCTTGGGCACGATGCGCTTGATGAGCTCGACGCGCTTGCTCTGCTCCGGATCGCCGAAGCCGGGCGAGTAAACGCCGGTGATGTTGGCGAGATGGTTCGAGTCGCTGGTGCCCGCGCCGGCCGCGAACGGATCCGACAGGATGTTGAAGACGATCGGCACCGTCTTCACCCGCTGGACGGCCGCCTGCAGCGTCTCGTCCTGGAGGGTCACGATCACTTTTGCCTTGGCGTCCACCGCCGCGTCGATCAGGCTCGGCAGCGTGGCCAGGTCGCCCTGGGCGCTCGAAATCTTGAACTCGTAGTCCCGCCCCTGCTCCAGCTCGGACTCCTGCAGGCCGACCTTGAGCGCGTCCTCGGCCCACTCGGAGCCGATCCAGTCCGCCGCCCGGATGATCGAGATGACCGGTACCGACTGGCCGGCTGCGGCACCCGACGCGGCGCCTTCCGCGGGCTTGCCGGCCTCGCCGGTCTTCCCGCAGGCGGCCGTGGCGAGCATCGCCGCCAGTCCCCACGTGGTCCGGACCAGGGTGGGCCAACGCTGGAACCTCGGGTCACCACGCATGCGGGCTCCTCCACGGAGAAAATGATCGCCCCACAACAGCGGTGCCTCCCTCGAAGGGGAGGCACGGTCGCAGCGCCGATACAATACATCACCAGCGACCCGCCCGGAAGGCGTCACGGCTAGGGACGCATCGCCTCGCGGATTTCGCCGGCGGCGGCGATCGCGTTGTCGACGTCCCGGGACAGCGCCTTGGCCTGCTGGGTGGCCTGGGTCAGGTCGCCGAGCACCGCGGCCACGCCGGCGGAGCGGAGGCGCAGGAGATCGAACCGCACGTTCTGCATGGCGAGCACGCAGGACTCGAGATGGCTCGCCACCTGTCCCCGGCGGCCCCGCAGGTCGACGATCGTCTGCCGCTGGCGCTCGAGCAGGTTGAGGCGCCGGGCCCGCTCGGGATCATCCGGCTCCTTGGCCAGCGCCACGATCCGCTCGTCGATCTGTCCCAGCCCCTCGGTGTCCATGTTGCTGTCCATCGCGTGGAGCGTACGCGCCACGTCGGTCGCGCGCTCGTACAGGCCGTTGACCGTCTGCTGCACCTCGGGGAGCAGCTTGCGCTCGGAGGGCGGCAGGCGGTCGAGGAGCTGGAGGATGGCCTGCCGGTCGCTCTGCACCTGGCGGATGGCGTCGACATGGGCCCCGAACTCGTCCGCCCGCGGCGGCGGGAGCTGGCGCGCCAGTCGGGCCGTACCCTTGGCGAGCGTCGTCTCGATCGCGTCGTGGGCGGGCGGACGGGTCAGCACGTCCCGCCAACTGTAGCCGGCCTGCCAGAGCTGGGCATAGTTCCGGAACACGCCGATGCCCATGCCGAACATCGGGAAGAGGAACCACGGGTCGCCGATTCCGGTGGCGATGTTGATGCCGAGGCAGCCGAGGGAGACGGCCGCCCAGCTCGCGAACTGGCCGCGCACCTTCTGGACGATCTTCGGCTCGCCGGTGTCCGGCATCTGATTCTTGTCGGGCCGCCGCTCGCGGTAGTCGCGCCGGCGCGCGCCCCGCTCGTCCCGGGGCGCGGGCACGGGCCTCGGGCCGAGCCCCGGCCGGGCGTCGAAGGGCGATCCCCGCCGGCTGACGGTGCCAGCCGTCTGGCGGGACCGGGCGCCGGTCAGGGGGCGCGGCTCCGCGTTCGGGTCGAACCGCTGCCCCCTGAACGAGGTGCCGGTCGGCCGGTAGCCGGACACCGTGCGGCTCTCGAGCGCCCGGCGCAGCGCGTCGGCGCTCGGCCAGCGGTTCTCCGGATCCTTCTCCAGGCACCGGCTCACCGCCAGCGCCAGGTCCTCGGGCACGTCGGCGCGCCGTGTCCGGATGTCCGGGGCCGGCTCCGTGATCTGCTTCATCAGGATCCCGGCCACGGTCGGCGCGGTGAACGGCAGCTCGCCGGTGAGCATCTGGAAGGCCACCACGCCGAGGCTGTAGACGTCCGACCGGCCGTCGATCTCGCGCTCGCCCGCGGCCTGCTCCGGGCTCATGAACGCCGGCGTGCCGATGGCCACGCCGGCGCCGGTGAGGGTCGCGCCCGAGGTCGAGCTCAGCGCCTTGGCGATGCCGAAGTCCGTGACCATTACGCGGCCCCGGGACCCCTCGAGCAGGATGTTGTCGGGCTTGATGTCGCGATGGATGATCGAGAGCGCGTGGGCGGCGCTGAGGGCGTCGGCCGCTTCACCCATGATCCGCCGCGCCTCGTCGACGGGCAGCTTGCCGCGGCGCCGGATCCGGCCGGCGACCGACTCGCCGTCGACATATCCCATGACGAAGTAGACCAGCCCCTGCCCCTCACCGACCGTGTGAATCGGGACGATGTGAGGGTGGGATAGCTTGGCTGCCGTCTGGGCCTCGCGGGTGAACCGCTCGCGGATGTCCTTCTGGAAGGCGAGCTCGGGCGGAAGGACCTTGATGGCCACGCGTCGTTGGAGTCGCTCGTCACGGGCCCGGTAGACCACTCCCATCCCGCCGCGGCCCACCTCGCCCTCGATGGTATAAGCGTCCCCAAGCGCCTCGGCGAGCCGAGCCGGCAGCGGCTTATCGGCCGAGTCGGTCATGGGCGGTGGCACCTCTGGGGGCGGGCAAGAGGAGAGCGGAATAGCGCAGCGCGTTGGGACGGCCGAACATGGCCCACAATCTGTACCGATACCCCGCCAGCGGCAACTGAACCGAGGGTCGAGCCGGACAGGAACGTCATCGGGTCGAGTCGAAGGGGAACGTCATCGGGTCGAGCCGAAGGCGGACGTGATCGGGTCGAGCCGAAGGCGGACGTGATTGGGTCGAGCCGAAGGCGGACGTGATTGGGTCGAGCCGAAGGCGGACGTCATCCCGAGCGGAGCGAGGGACCTGCTCACCCGGATCGGAAATCGGCGACAGCCGTCCGCCAGCACCGGCCAAGGTCCTTCGCTTCGCTCAGGATGACGTATCTCGCTCAGGATGACGTATCTCGCTCAGGATGACGTATCTCGCTCAGGCTGACGTACCTCGCTCAGAATGACACAGCGGCCGAGTCTCGCCGCTCCTCCCGTCAATATGGCAGCGAATCGCTCGGATTTCCCGCCGGGCCTGCCGCCCCGGCGCTGGCCAGGAAACCGTCCGATATCATAAGTTGTTCTACAGCAAGCCCGGAGACAGTGAGCAGCTTGGCACGCTCGGTGCAAACCTGCCCGCGATCTCTTGTGGGTCCGTCATTTTCCCCGCTCGTACGGGGACTCGGAAGGAGTAGTCTTTACATGGCCGAACGTTTGACATTGCCCGTCCTGCCGCTGCGCGAGGTCGTGCTGTTTCCCGGCGTGACCGCGCCGATCGGCGCGGGGCGTCCAGCTACACTCCGCGCCATCGAGGCCGCGCTGGCGACGCCGGAGCGGCTCGTCTTCGCCGTCTCCCAGCGGCAGAACGTCGAGAGCGTGACCGCCGACGTGCTGTACACCATCGGCACCATCGCCAAGATCGGGCAGCTCCAGCGCGGGCTGTCGGGCATGCAGCTCCTGCTGCACGGGGAGCAGCGCGGCATCGCCATCCACTACACCGACAAGGAGGGATACCTCCAGGCCATCGTGCGCGAGGCCGAGGAGATGCTGCCCCTCAATGCCGAGGATTCGGCCTTCGTGGCCCTGCACCGCGAGGCGCGGGCCCGTGCGGCCGAGCTGGGCCAGAAGTCCGGGTTGCCGGATGAGGTGGTGCAGCAGGTCCTGGCCGGCGTCAACGAGGCCGGACGGTTTGCCGATCTCGTCGCCGGCTACATCGACATCAACCCCGCCCAGCGCCAGGCGCTGCTCGAGACGCTCAGCGTCGAGGAGCGGCTCCGGCGCGTCCTGGTTCACGTGCAGCGCCAGATCGGCGTGCTCGACGCCCAGGAGGACATCAAGTCCCAGGTGCAGGAAGAGCTGGGCGAGCGGCAGCGCGAGATGTTCCTGCGCGAGCAGCTCAAGACCATCCAGCGGGAGCTGGGCGAGGGCGACGAGCGGGACGACCTCCAGGAGCTTCGTGAGAAGCTCGAGGCGCTCGACCTGCCGGCCGAAGCCCGGAAGGAAGTCGACCGCGAGATGGGGCGGCTGACCCGCATCGGCCGCGAATCGATGGAGAGCCAGGTGATCCGGACGTTCCTCGAGAACATCGCGGAGCTCCCCTGGAACGTGCGCAGCAAGGAGCACCTCGAGCTGCCCGAGGCGCAGACGATCCTCGACGAAGATCACTACGCCCTCGGCGACGTGAAGGACCGCGTGCTCGAGTTCCTGGCGGTGCGCCAGCTGCGCATGCAGCAGGACGCCGCCGACCGCGCCTCTGACGAGGCCAAGACGGTCGAGCGAAAGGCGGAGGAAGTGACCCAGGGCGAGTCGACCGACACGCCGCAGGCCACCGCCACCGTCCCCGCGCCCAACGTGGTCGTCAAGGGGAACGATGACGATCGCGCCCGCGGCCCGATCCTGCTTTTCGTGGGCCCCCCGGGCGTCGGCAAGACCTCGGTGGCCAAGAGCATCGCCCGCGCGATGGGGCGGAAGTACGTCCGCATCTCGCTTGGCGGCGCGCGGGACGAGGCCGACATCCGCGGCCACCGGCGCACGTATGTCGGCGCCATGCCGGGCCGAATCATCAACGGGATGAAGCAGGCCGGCACCAAGAACCCGGTCTTCCTCCTCGACGAGGTCGACAAGCTGGGCGTCTCGTTCCAGGGCGATCCGGCGAGCGCGCTGCTCGAGGTGCTCGACCCGGCGCAGAACGATACCTTCGTGGACCACTATCTCGGGGTGCCGTTCGACTTGAGCGAGGTGCTGTTCATCGCGACGGCGAACTTCATCCAGAACATCCCCGGGCCGCTGCTCGACCGGATGGAGGTGGTGGACTTCGCCGGGTACACCGAGCGCGAGAAGCAGGAGATCGCCCGGAAGTACCTCATCCCGCGCCAGTTCACCGAGAACGGCGTGAGCCCGGCTCGTTTGACGATCACCGACGAGGCGCTGGCGGAGGTGATCACGAGCTACACCCGGGAGTCCGGGGTACGGCAGCTCGAGCGGGAGATCGGCCGCCTGGCGCGCAAGGTGGCACGCCAGTTCGCCTCGGGCGAAGCCGGACCGATCACGGTGGACAGGGACATGGTCGACGATCTGCTCGGCCGTCCCAAGGTCCATCCGGAGAAGATGGCGCGGCACGACGAGGTGGGTACCGCCACGGGGATGTACTACACCCCGACCGGCGGCGACATCATGTTCGTCGAGGCGTCCACGATGCGCGGCAAGGGCGAGCTGGTCCTCACCGGCCAGCTGGGCGACGTCATGAAAGAGTCGGCCCGAGCGGCCTGGACCTATGCCCGCTCGCACGCGGCGGGGCTCCAGATCCAGGACGAGATGTTCGATCGCGACATCCACATTCACGTGCCGGCTGGCGCCATTCCCAAGGATGGTCCGTCGGCGGGTGTGACGATGGCCTCGGCCGTCGTGTCGACGCTGTCGGGGCGGCCGGTCCGCCACGATATCGCGATGACCGGTGAGATCACCCTGCGCGGCCGGGTGCTGCCGATCGGCGGCGTGAAGGAGAAGGTGCTGGGCGCGGTCCGGGCGGGCCTCACCCGCATCATCGTCCCCAAGGACAATGAGCCGGACCTGACCGATCTGCCCAAGGAAGTCCGGGACAAGATCGAGGTGCACCTGGTCTCGGAGCTGGGCGAGGTACTCGCGCTCACGCTCCGGGGCGCCACCTTCCGGGAAGGTCGCCTGCTGTTCGGCGACGAGAAGAACCCTCGGGATGTGATGCCGCTGTCGACGGGGTTCCGGCACTAAGCCGGACCGGAGTCATCCTGAGCGAAGCGAAGGGGGCATGCTTTCGGGCATGCCCCCTTCGCTCTTCCGGTCCGCTACGCCCGGCGCTTCTACCGCCCGTCTGACCGTCTGACCGTCTGACCGTCTGACCGTCTGACCGTCCGACCGTCCGTTCCCCCTCACCCCTTATCCGCCTTCTCCCGTCGCATCGCCCGGACCGCCGCGTGCACCAGCTCGCCTCCGCTGGCGCCGCTGGCCGGATAGCTGGCCCATCCCACGCTCACGTGCAGGGGAATGATGATCCCCTCGGCCGTGCTGGCCGACTGCTCGCCGAGTACGCGGCGCAGCTTGGCCGCCACCACGGCCGCCCCCTCGGCAGGCACGCCCCGAAGCACCATCGCGAACTCCTCGCCGCCGAAGCGGCCGATGAGGTCGCTCGCGCGCACGCTCGAACGGAACACGCTGGCCACGTGGCGCAGCACCTGGTCGCCCACCAGCTGCCCGAAGCGCTCGTTCACCTCGTGGAAGCGGTCCAGGTCGTAGACCACCAGGGAGAGCGGCCCGCCATGTCGCCGGCCGTAGTCGACCGCGTACTCGAGCTCGGCCAGCAGCGTGACCTGGTTGAGGAGGCCGGTCAGCGGGTCGCGGATGAGGAGCTCGCGGAGGCGGCGCCCCCGCTCGGCCCGCACCACCACCGTCTGGAGCAGGAGCTCGGAGTCGACCGGCGTGGCAAGGAAGTCGTCCGCGCCTGCCTGAAGTGCCGCGACCCGCTCCGTCAGGTCCTCGGGGCCGGCGAAGACGATGGGCATCATCCGGAACCGCGGATCCTCGCGGACGATTCGGGCGATGGTGGCGCCGTCTCCGTCCGGCAGGTGGGTCGCCAGGAGCATGAGATCCGGCACCTCCCGCTCCAGCAGCTCCTGGACGGCCTGCGCGAGGGCGCAGCGCACCACGCGGATGTTCGCTTCTTCGAGGCACACGGTCTTGGCGGCGGCGGACTCGGCCTCGTGCTCGACCAGCAGCACAGTGGAAGGCGGGGGGCCGACCCTGGCCAGGGCCCGCGCGTAGCGGGGAAGGTCCTCGGCCACCCGCTCGACGGCCACGACCGCGTCCACTCCCGATGCGATCGCCCGGAGCCGATCCACGGCGCGGAGCGTCTCGACCAGCACGACCGCGCGGGGCCGCGGCGCATGCGCCGTCCAGACGGAGGCCACCGCGGAGGGGTCGCCCTCGCCCGCCGCGGCACCCACCACGAGCAGGTCGGGGCGCTCGCCGGCGGGCAGCGTGGCCGGATCCTCCCGCCGGTGGCCCAACCGGACCTCGTACCCCTCGGCCTGCAGCGCGGCAACGAGCCGGTCGGTGTCCGGCGACGGCGGCAGGATGATCGTGGCGCGGCGCGGCGCTCCGGCCGGCCGGGTCGTGTTGCCGAGCTTGGCCTGCGCCTGTCGGAACAACGCCGCCAGGCGCTCCACTGCGCCGTCGAGACGGGGCGCCTCGCCGGGAACCGGCTTGGTCGCCATCCACTGCTCCATCTCGCGGGCGACAAGGCTGATCTCGGGAAAGCCGTACGAGCCGCCCGACCCGGCCAGGCGGTGGAAGTGCGTCCTGAGCGCGGCCGCCGCCTCGGGGCGAAGGGCGCGGAAAGCGGCGATATCCGTGCGAAGCTCCTCGAGCCGGTCGGGAAACTCCGCGAGGTACTCGTGCTGCAGATCCAGCATCGCGTCATCGAGCGAGTCCGTCATGGCCCGTGTCGGAATCGCTCGAGCGCGAGCCGGGCGCCGGCCACGAAGGCGGGCGCCGTGCTCCAGTGGCCGCGCACGTCCGCGCCCTGGCGCGCGGCGAGGATCGCGCTCCGGTCGTCGACGACGCTGATGATGGGCATCCCCGGCCACCGCTCAGCGGTGGCCACCATCTCCACGACTGCAAAGCCGAGGTCCACCGGGGCTGTCGCGCAGAGCAGCAGCGGAACACCCGCGGAGTACGGTCGCCGGAGCGCGGGCGCCAGCAGCGGAAAGGCATCCGCCGGCGCCAGCAGGGCCACCGATTCGGTGGCGCGGGCGACGTCGTGCGTGACGAGCTGCAGGACGGCGCGACCCGACTCGATCTCGACGACGGTGGGGGTGGCGGGGACGCTCACCGAGTCGAGCATGCTGCTCAATCGCTCGAGGGCCTGGCCATGGTCGGTGGAGATCCGCGCGATGAGCGCCGCTGGAGCCTCTGGCCGGTAGCGCTTCGGTCGGCCGCCCTCGACCCGGGCCGCACCCTTCGTGACCAGCCCCTCCAGGGCGCTGTAGGCGTTGGCGCGCGCGAGGCCGGCCGACCGGGCGATCGCGTAGCCGGTACCGGGTCCTCCCGTGAGGAGGACCTCGTAGACCAGGCCTTCGGTGGGCGTGAAGCCGAAGTGGGTGAGATCGAGCCGCGGCATGATTAGTAGTTTGTGGTACTACGTCCGGAGCCGCAATGGGTACAGGGTCCGGCTGCTCAGTCGTACTCGATGGGCCAGCCCAGAAGCTTGGCGATGAGCGCCAGCCGGAAAGTGACGTCCACCTCGCGCCCCTCGGTGGTCTTGGCGTCTGCCAGTAGCGGGTAATAGTGGTAAGTGATCTTGTTGAGGGCCTTGGGCTGGGACCGCAGGTTCTTGGGCCGCCAGACGCCCTCTTCATCCGTATCCTTGAGCAGCCGTCCCAGGGCCTTGGAGGCCACCGGCGCCCAGGGCAGGGCGCCCATCCGCGCCATCAGCTCGATGTAGTGCAGCGCCAGCGGCAGGTCGGTGGGGTGGCCCTTGGCGTCGGTCTCGATGGGGTCGCCCAGGAGCAGGTGCTGGGGCCTGACCGTGCGCTTCCCGACCTGGATGACGAACGACTTCTTGGGCGCCGGCTGGGCGAGATAATGACCGAGGCGCTCGGTGAAGCCGGCGCGCTCGCGCTGGAGATTCGGCATGAACGAGAGCATCGCCACCGAGTACCAGCTCGGCGGGTGCGCTTCGGGATGCAGCACGATCTGCTTGCCCGCTTTGAGAAACGGCTTCTCCGCGAGCGGGCTCCGGAGAAACTGGGAGATCGCGTTGGCGATCTTGTGCCCGGCGCCGCGCAGCCGGGGGTCGTCCGCGTACCCCGCCTCCGCCAGCGCCGCCGAGGCGGCCTCGCGCATGATCCCGCGAGCCCAGGCCTCGGCCTCGACATCCGACTTGACCATCTTCTGGAACTCGAAGAGCAGCGCCGGATCCTCGTCCCGGCTGAGCAGCCGGAACAGCACCCTGTCGCCCAGCTTGAACGGGCGGCTGGCGCGGGGCCAGCCGAGCTGCAGCAGGCGGCGGTACTGGGGAATCGTGCCGACGTCCTTGATCCCCTGCGGGGCGGACGCGGCCAGGCCGAGCAGGTTGCCGCCCCACACACCAGTGTCCTTCTGTTTCTTGACGACCGCCACTGCGGGCTTCGATTCGACGACCGCGGCGTGGGCGGCCTCGATCGCCTCCGGGGAGGCGAACCCTGGGGGCGCCAGCTCGGTGTAAGTGCGGTACCGGATCGAGGGCCCGGCGTTCTCGAGCAGCCAGGTGAGCGGAATCCGGTGCTGATTGGGCAGTTCCAGAAACGCTCCTGGGGAGGGAGGCAGGGCGTAAGCGGCCGGGAAGATAGGTGGGGCGGCTCACTGGCGGTAGGGCGGCGGCGCATAACTGCCGCCGCCCGAAGGGCTACCGGCTCCCGGAGCCGTGTCGGGCCTCTCCCGCCTGCCGGAATTCGGAGCTGGCGTTCCAGGCAGGCTGATCGGGTGCGTCCCCGACAAGAACCGCTGTCCTGACGATGACGCGAAGCTGTTGTATCGCACCGTCGTAGGTGAACCACGGCTGGACCTCGTCGCTGGGCTGGTGGTACCGCTTGGCAGTGTACAGATCCTTCTGCTCCTTGCCCCAGCCTGCCGGTCGACCAACGAAGTCAGACCCGCTCTCCAGGCTCGTCCCCGGCACGCCGACCCGTGCCAGCGAGAAGTGGTCGGACCGGA
>Ga0137463_1000681_pt1 | contig 11353 bp, 9 predicted proteins | sample EasRivERMGT800_2_FD_102333 | JGI IMG/M metagenome (GOLD analysis project Ga0137463, IMG submission 102333) | Soil microbial communities from meander-bound floodplain in the East River, Colorado, USA - East River MetaG ERMGT800_2 | ecosystem: Environmental > Terrestrial > Soil > Floodplain ...
GCGAAAGCGAAGAGCGCTTCCGCCTGATCGCCGAGAATGCGTATGACATGATCGCGTTGCTGAGCCCGGAGGGCCGGCTCGTCTACCTCAATCCGGCGTACGGTGGACTGATCGAAAACTACAAGGCCCTGGTTGGCACGGAATCATTCCAGAGCGTGCATCCGGAGGACCGGGAGCGGGTCCGCGGGACGTTTTTCGACACCGTCCGCGACGGAGTCGCGCGGCGGGCCGAGTTTCGTTTCCTGCTGCCAAGCGGAGAAGCGCGGTACATGGAAAGCCAGGTCAGCTCGGTCTCCGATTCGCAGGGAAACGTCGTGCGGGTGATCAAGGTTTCCCGCGATGTTACCGAGCGCCGGCAGAAAGACGAGGCGTTGCGGGCGCACGAGGTCCAGTTGCAGGAAGCCCAGGCGCTGGCGAATCTCGGCAGCTGGGAGTGGGACGTGCCAACCAATTCACGCCGATGGTCGGAACAGCTGTCCAAGATCTTCGGTGTCGCTCGCAACCAACTGCCTTCGGCGTTCGACGGCTTCTACCCGTTTGTCCACCCGGAGGATCGGGAGCGCACTGCGCGGGCGGCGCGCAAGGCTTTGCGCAGCGGCGATGCCTATGAGAGCCAATTCCGCATCGTGCGGCCGGATGGCGAGGTCCGCGAGATCCACAGCAAGGCGCGCGTGGACCGTGATGCGTCGGGCCGTCCGGTGCGGGTGCTCGGCATCTGCCAGGACATCACCGAGCGCAAGCGCGCCGAGGAACAGGCGAGAGTCTCGCAGGAGCGTTTCCGCACGATGGTGGAAAACGTACGCGACTACGCGATCTACATGCTCGATACCCGGGGTCACGTCACGAGCTGGAATCTCGGGGCAGAGCGCATCGCGGGTTACCACGCCGATGAGATCATCGGCAGGCATTATTCGCTCTTCTTTCTCCCCGATCACGCAGCGCGAGGAGATCCGGGGATCCAGCTCGAGTTTGCCGCGCTTCAGGGGAGGTACGAAAGCGAGGGCTGGCGCGTGCGCAAGGACGGGTCGCGCTTCTGGGCGCACGTTATCGCCACGCCGCTTCACGACGCCGGCGGAAAGCTCCGCGGTTTTTCCGAGATCAGCCACGATATCACGGAGCGCATGCAGGCGGAGGCGGCTATTCACCAAGCGGGGCAGCGACTGCAGATTGCGCTTGAAGGCTCGCAGATCAGCGTGTGGGAAACCGATCTGCGCACCAACGAAGTCTGGTTGGATGCTGCTTGGGCGACGTTTCTTGGCAATCCGGCGGCGGAAGCGCGTACTACCGCCGCTGAATTGCTGACGCTGGTCCATCCGGAGGATCGTAAGCGCGTTGCGGCGGCCGCAGTCCAGGCCATGAAGGGTGAGATGTTCCGCTACGCCATTGATCACCGCGTGAAATCCGCGAATGGCGAATGGAGATGGATACTGAGCTGCGGGCGGGTGATCGAGCGCGATAGTACCGGGCGCCCACTGCGCATGAGCGGCACCAACACCGACATCACCGACCGCAAACGCGCCGAAGAGGATCTGCTCAATTACGCCGACCGGCTGAGGGTGACCTCGCGCCGTCTCGTCGAGATCCAGGAGTCGGAGCGCCGGCTCATCGCGCGCGAGCTGCACGATCGCGTTGGGCAGAATCTCACCGGGCTTGGACTCAACCTGAGCATCGTCGCAGGCGGTCTGCAGTCAGACGCGAATCCCGAGCTTGCCGCGCGCCTGGAGGACTGCAACGCGCTCATGAGAGATACAGTCGATGCGATACGCAGCGTCATGACGGAGCTGCGCCCGCACACGCTCGACGAGTACGGGCTGCCGGCGGCGCTGCGCTCGCTCGCGGCCGGGTTCTCGCGAAGAACCGGGATCCAGGTCGCTTTCGACGGGGATTCGACCCGCACCGATTTCCCCAAGACCGTCGACCTGGCCATGTTCAGGATCGCCCAGGAGGCACTCAACAACATCGCCAAGCATTCGAGTGCCGACCGGGTCGAGATCGCGATCGGGCGCCGCAACGGGTGCGCGACGTTGTCGGTGCAGGACAACGGCGTGGGCTTCGACCAGAAACGGGTAGGCTCCACGGAAGGATCGGGCTGGGGGCTGCTCATCATGCGCGAGCGGGCCGAGGCCGTCGGGGCACAATTTTCCCTGAAGGCCGAGCCCGATGCGGGCGTCAAGGTGCTGGTCGAATACCGCGCCGGCGCGGAAGTCTGAAATGCCGGTCACGATCCTTCTCGCAGACGATCACGCGGTGGTGCGCGACGGCCTGCGCGCCCTCATCGACGGCAGCCACGATCTCAGGGTGGTCGGGGTGGCGGGAAACGGCCGCGAAGCCGTTGCCGAGGCGCAACGCCTGCGTCCGGACATCGTCATCATGGACATTGCCATGCCCGAGCTCGACGGGGTGGAAGCGACGCGCCGCATCACCGAAAAGTGCCCGGACACGCGCGTGCTGATCCTGTCGATGTATCTCAGCGCGGAACACATCTACCGGGCGTTGCAGGCAGGCGCGCAGGGCTACGTTCTCAAGGAGTCTGCGGGGGACGAAGTGGTCGAGGCGATCCGTGCGCTGCGCGCGGGCAAGCGCTACCTGAGCCACAGGATCACCGAGACGGTCATCGACGAGTACTTGCGCGACGGCGCGAGCCTCAGCCCGCTCGACAGTCTGAGCCTGCGCGAGCGCGACGTGCTGCAGCTCGTAGTCGAAGGCCGCACCAACGTCGCCATCGCCCAGGCCTTGTCGCTTTCCCCCAAGACCGTCGAAACCTATCGGGCGCGCATCATGAAAAAGCTCAAGGTCCACGATACCGTCGAGCTGGTCAAGTTTGCCATGCGACACGGCCTGGTTGCCTGATTTCCTTCGGCTGGCGTCCTTCGACTACTGTGTTTCCCCGACACGATATGTCGGGTTTTCCTGATGGACATGCCGGTACAGGCCGCTTAGCCTCAGGTCGTCACTAGGGCCAAGTACGGACCCGGAGGGGGTCCGCCATCTGACTGATAGTGCTGCCTCGATGCAGGCGGGAGCGCCAGGCGGGATCGCGTCCGTTTCCCCGGAGGCATGTTTCAATCTCGCGAATTTCGATTCGCTCACCGGCCTGCCGAATCGCTCGCTGCTCGGTGATCGCACCTTGCAGGCGATCGCGCACGCCAAGCGCGCCGGCCGGCCGGCGGTCCTGCTGGTAGTGAACCTGGATCGCTTCAAGCTGGTGAACGAAACCTTCGGGCACGCCTCCGGGGACAGCCTGCTCAGATTGGTGGCGGAGCGCCTTCGCGGTTCAGTGTGCGAAGGCGATACCGTGGCGCGGCTGGGCGCCGACACTTTCGCCATGCTCGCAAGCGACCTGGAACGTGCCAACGACGTACTCGCGGTGGTGCGGAAGATCCGCGAGTCGATGCGCACGCCCTATGCCATCGAGGGGGGTGACCTGTTCGTCACCGTGAGCCTGGGCGCAAGCGTGTATCCCCGCGATGGCGAGGAATTCGACATCCTGCTGCGCAACGCCGCCGCCGCCATGGTCCGCTGCAAGGCCAAAGGCGGCAATGGCCTGCAGTTCTATGCGATGTCGATGACGCGTCAGGCCGCCGATCGGGCGACGATGGAAAACGAGCTCGGGGTGGCGATCGGGAGGAACGAGCTCGAGCTCCACTATCAGCCGCAGATCGTGCTTGCCGACCGGCGCATCGCCGGCGTCGAGGCGTTGATGCGCTGGAACCGCCATGGACACGGCTGGGTTTCGCCCGCGCAGTTCCTGCCGGTCGCCGAAGACTCCGACCTGATTCAATCGCTGGGCGAATTTGCGCTCTCCGGAAGCTGTCGTGCACTCCGGGCCTGGGGCCAGTCCGGGTTCGGATCGCCGCGGCTTGCCGTGAACGTGTCGGCGCGGCAATTTCGGGCGCCAGGATTCGTCGACAGCGTCGAACGGAACCTGGAGGAGTCGGGACTCGATCCCGTGCGGCTCGAACTGGAACTCACCGAGGAGTCCCTGGCGCAGAACCGGGACGAGTCGATCGCCATCCTCAAGCGCCTCAAGACCGTCGGCGTGCAGGTCGCCGTCGACGACTTCGGCACCAGCGAATCCAGCCTGAGCCAACTGTCGCGGATGCCGATCGACTGCCTGAAGATCGACCGCTCTTTCGTCGCCAAGGTTCAGGAGCATGGCCACGCTGCCTTGATCGCACAGGCGGTCATTTCGCTCGCGCAGTCGCTCGGCCTGCGCGTGATCGCCGAGGGGATTGAAAGCGCGGAGCAGCTGGAGTTCCTGCGCGAGCGCGGCTGCGAGCAAGGCCAGGGATTTCTTTTCTCGCCGGCGGTCGACGCAGAGGCGATGGCGCAGCTCCTGGCCGCAGGGGCAATGAAGCCCGCGTAGCCTTTCCCGGGAAATTCCGGGCGCCGCGACAGGCCGACGCGATAACATTGCGGCATGCCGCTCTCGGGTATCCGCCGCAATCTGCTGCTCGCGCCGTTGCTCCAGAATCCTGGACGGCTGGTGCTGTCGCTCGCCGCCATCGCACTGGGCGTGGCGCTCGGCTACGCGGTGCAGTTGGTCAACGGCGCCGCTCTCGGCGAATTCAGGTCGGCAGTCCAGGTGCTCTCGGGGGAGGCCGATCTCGTCATCGGCGGTTCGCGTTCCGGGTTCGACGAGGCGCTGTATCCGCGCGTGGCGAGGCTCTCCGAAGTGGCGGTGGCCAGTCCGGTGATCGAGGTGGAAGCGAGAATTCCCGGCCAGCGCGATTCGCTGAGAATTCTCGGACTGGATATCCTCCGCGCGGCGCGGATCCAGCCGTTCCTCGCCGCCGCAGACATCGCCGACCGGATGGATCTCCTGCGCCCCGACCGGCTTTTCCTGTCCGCCGCCGCGGCCGGGTCGCTGGGATTGAAAGCCGGTGACGCGCTGCCCGTGCAGGTCGGACTGAACGTCATTTCGCTGCGCGTTGCCGGGATCCTGGAAAGAGCTGGCCGGGAGCGCTTCGCCGTCATCGATATCGGCGCCGCCCAGGTGCTGTTCGCCCGGCCCGGCTTGCTGAACCGCATCGATCTGCGACTGCGTCCCGGAACCGACGCCGAGCGGTTCGCCGGGCGGTTGCGCGCCGGGTTGCCGGCCGGTCTGCTCGCCGAGCGCCCGGATGCAGAGGTGGATCGCAACGCGTCGCTGTCGCGCGCCTACCGGGTCAATCTCAACGTGCTCGCGCTGGTCGCGTTGTTCACCGGAGGGCTCCTGGTGTTCTCGGCGCAGGTGCTCGCCGTGGTGCGGCGGCGCGCTCAACTGGCGCTGCTGCGTGCGCTCGGAATGACGCAGCGCGGGCTCGTGACGATGTTGCTGGCCGAGGCCGCCATCGTCGGGGCGGCGGGTTCGCTCGTCGGAGTCCTGCTCGGCTACGCCGTGGCTGCGGGGGTGCTGGGCCGGTTCGGGGCGGAACTCGGTGCAGGATATTTCCGGGGAATCGATCCGGTGCTGGTGCCCGACCCGCTCGCGCTGGTGCTCTTCTTCTGTCTCGGGGTGATCGTGGCGGTGCTGGGCACTCTGGCGCCCGCTCTGGAGGCCGCACGCGCCGATCCGGCGAGGGCGCTGCGCGCCGGGGACGAGGCGCGCGCGTTCGATCACCTGCGGCCGGCGTGGCCTGGCATTTCGGCGCTTCTCGCCGGTGCCGCGCTCACGCAGGCCGGCCCCGTGGGCGGACTGCCGGTGTTCGGCTATGCGGCGATCGCCTTGCTCCTCATCGGCAGCGTGCTGCTCATGCCACGCCTCGCGCTCGCGTGCTTTCGCGCGCTGCCCGCGCAGGGGCCGGTCGTCGTGCAGGTCGGAATCGCGCAGTTGCGCGGCGCCGCCGGGGCGGTGGGCGTCAGCCTGGCGGCGATCGTCGCGAGCGTCAGTCTGATCGTGTCGATGGCCATCATGGTTGCTTCCTTCCGCCAGTCATTCGACCAGTGGCTGGAGCGGGTCCTCCCCGCCGATCTCTATGCGCGCACCGGATCCGGCGGCAACACCGCGTTCTTCTCGCCCGCCGACCAGCAGGCCATCGCCGCGCTGCCCGGCGTACGGCGCGCCGAGTTCATGCGCAGCCAGCGCCTGGTCCTGGCGCCGGACACGCCGGCGATCACGCTGCTCGCGCGGGCCGTCGAGGCCGAGGGCCGGCTGCCGCCCTTGGTGGGGGCGGCGTACGCACGCCGACCGGGCGACCCGCCCCCCGCCTGGGTGAGCGAGATCGCCTCGGAGGTCTACGGGTGGCGCCCCGGCGATGTGATCGTGCTGCCATTGGGTGGACGCGAAGCGCGTTTCAGCGTTGCCGGGGTGTGGCGCGACTATGTCCGACAGCAGGGGGCGGTGCTGATCGAGCGCTACGAATACCTGCGCTACAGCGGCGATGCCAACGCCAACGACCTGGCGCTGTGGCTCGCGCCGGGCGCAGAGCCGGCAAGCGTGCGCCTGGGGATCGAGGCGCAGGCGGGCGCAGGCGTGTCCCTCGAGATCAATGGTCCCGGCGAGATCCGCGACATTTCGCTCGGCATCTTCGACCGCACCTTTGCCGTGACCTACGCGCTCGAAGCCGTCGCGCTCGTCATCGGGGTGTGCGGCCTGTCGTCCGGCTTCGGTGCCCTGGCGCTCGCGCGCCGGCGCGAGTTCGGCATGCTGCGCCACCTTGGCATGACGCGCCGCCAGATCGGCGCGATGCTCGCCATGGAAGGCGCGCTGGTGAGCGCGCTGGGACTCGTCGTGGGACTCGCGCTCGGTTGCCTCATCAGCCTGGTGCTGATCCACGTGGTCAACCGCCAGTCGTTCCACTGGAGCATGGAACTTTACCTGCCGTGGCGGCTGCTGGCGGAGTTCGTCGTCGCGATGCTGCTCGTTGCGACGCTGACCGCGGTCGCGAGCGGGCGGCGCGCGATGAGCGGTGAGGCGGTGCGCGCCGTCAAGGAAGACGGGTGAGGAAAGGCGGGAAATGGTGGTGATATGGGAGTGAGCCTCCGCCGTTCCGGCACGCTGCTGCGGTGGAGCGCCGCCCTCATGCTGGCGATCGCCTGCGGGCCGCTCGTCGTGCACGCTCAAGCCGACTATGCCCGCGTGCGCCCGGGCATGGCGCTGAAATTTCCGCGCGATCACGGCAGCCACCCGCAGTTTCGCACCGAGTGGTGGTACATCACCGGGTGGCTGAAAACCGCCGACGGCCGCGAGATGGGCATGCAGATCACTTTCTTTCGCAACCGCCCGCGCCTCGCCGAAGACAGCGCCAGCCGCTTCGCGCCGCGGCAACTGCTGTTCGCGCACGCCGCGCTCTCGCGTCCCGAGGCCGGACACCTGCTCGGCGACCAGCGTGCCGCGCGCGCCGGGTTCGGTCTCGCGGAAGCCGCCGAGGGAAGAATGGAAATCGCGATCGAAGACTGGTCGCTGAAGGCGACCGAGGGCGGCTATGCCGCGGAAGTCGTTGCGCGCGAGTTCCGCTATGCGTTGCGCTTTGAAGCGAGGCAGCCGCCGCTGCTTCAGGGCGACCGTGGTTTCAGCCGCAAGGGTCCCGGGCCGGAGCAGGCGAGCTACTACTACAGCCTGCCGCAGCTCGCAGTTAAGGGCAGCGTCGTCGTCGAGAATCGCGAGGTCGAAGTGACGGGCGAGGCCTGGCTCGACCACGAGTGGTCGAGCCAATACCTGGCCGAGGATGCAATCGGCTGGGACTGGATCGGCATCAATCTCGCCGACGGCGGCGCGCTCATGGCCTTCCGCATCCGCAGCAGGGACGGCGGCACGTTCTGGGCGGGCGGATCGCTGCGCGCCGCGGACGGACGCGTGCGCAGCCTGCGGCCGGGAGAAGTGAAGTTTATTCCGCGGCGCCACTGGCGATCGCCGCGCAGCGGCGCCGCGTATCCGGTCGCGCTGCGCGTGGAGGCGGGAGGCGTCGCGCTCGATCTCGAACCGCTGATCGACGACCAGGAGCTCGACTCGCGCGCCAGCACCGGCGCCATCTACTGGGAGGGTGCGGTGCGCGCGCGGCAGGGCGAAAAGGCGCTGGGCCGGGGATACCTCGAACTCACCGGGTATTGGAAACCGCTGAGGTTCTGATTTGTCCACCAGCCAGGAAATCTCTTTCGTCACCATCCGGGGACGCAGGCTCGAGGTCGGACGCATTGCGGCGCCGCGGTCCGGGGGGCCCACGCTGGTATTTCTCCACGAAGGCCTGGGGTCGCTGTCGATGTGGCGCGATTTTCCGCAGCAGGCGGTGGCCGCGACCGGCTGCGCCGCGGTGGTGTACTCGCGTTACGGCCACGGGCAGTCCGAGGTGCTGCGCGGGCCGCGCGCGGCCGACTATATGCACGTCGAGGCGCTCGAGGTTCTGCCCGAACTGCTCGAGCGCCTGGGCGTGGCCGATCCGGTGCTGGTCGGGCATTCAGACGGCGCCTCGATCGCACTCGTCCACGCGGCCGGCCGCATCGAGGTGCGCGGGCTGGTGCTGATGGCGCCGCACGTCTTCGTCGAGGACCTGAGCGTCGAGAGCATCGCCGCGGCCAAGCTTGCGTTCGAGACCACCGACCTGCCGCAGCGGCTTGTCCGGCACCACGCGGATGCTGACAAGACGTTCCGCGGCTGGAACGACATCTGGCTGCACCCGGACTTCCGCGCCTGGAATATCGAGGAGTACATGCCGCGCGTTCACTGCCCGATTCTCGCCATCCAGGGATTCGACGACGAATACGGGACCATGGCCCAGCTGGAAGCCATCGGCGTGCAGGCGGGCGGGGCGGTCGAGCTGCTGCGTCTCACCGATTGCCGCCATTCGCCGCACCGCGACCAGCCGCAGGTCGTGATCGAGGCCATGACGCGCTTCATCGATCGGCTCGGCGAGGGCGCCTGAACGGGTTCTTGGCTCCGGCCGTGCGTTGCGCGAATCTTGGAGTCGCGCAGATTTGACGGTATCCTTGCGGCCTGAATCCCGAGGGCCGAAACTCAAATGACACCCGATCTCAAGCTCGACATCTTTCCGCACATTTTCCCGAAGGCCTTCTTCGACCGCATGAAGGCGATGGCCGAGCAGAATCCCTCGCTCGCCGGGCAGATCAAGCGCTGGCTGCACATTCCGGTGCTGTGGGACCTGGACGCGCGCCTGAAGATGATGGACCGCTTCAAGGGCTACCGGCAGATCCTGACGCTGTCGCTGCCGGCGATAGAATTCCTCGCTCCGCACGATCAGTCGCCGGCGCTCGCCAGGCTCGCGAACGACGGCATGGCGGAGATCGTGGCGAAGTATCCGAAATATTTTCCGGCGTTCGTCGCCTCGCTGCCCATGAACAACGTCCCCGAGGCGCTGAAGGAGATGGACCGTGCCATCACCCGGCTTGGCGCGAAGGGGATCCAGATCTTCACCAACGTAAACGGCAGGCCGCTCGACGATCCCGAGTTCTTTCCGATCTTCGAGCGCATGGCCAATCACTACGACCTGCCGATCTGGGTGCACCCGACGCGCGGGGCGAAGTTTGCCGATTACCCGGGCGAGGAAAAATCGAAATACGAAATCTGGTGGCTGTTCGGCTGGCCTTACGAAACCAGCGCCTTCATGGCGCGGCTGGTGTTCTCGGGAATGCTGGAGAAGCTGCCGAAGCTCAAGATCATCACGCATCACCTGGGCGCGATGGCGCCGTTCTTCGATGCGCGCATCGGCCTGGGCATGGATCAAATGGGAGCGCGTACGGCGGACGAGGATTATTCGCTGATCCTGAAGCGCATGGCCAAGCGCCCGGTGGACTACTTCAAGATGTTCTACGCGGATACCTCGGTGAACGGCTCGCGCGCGGCGACGCGTTGCGGCCTGGAATTTTTCGGGCCAGACCACGTTTTATTCGGCACCGACTGCCCGTTCGATCCCGAAGGCGGGCCGCTGTTCATCCGCGAGATCATCAAAACCATCGATTCGCTGAAGCTGAAGGACGGCGACAGGCGCAAGCTGTATTTCGGCAACGCCATGCGCATGCTGCGGCTGGAGCTTCCCACCACGCCGAAGGCGAAGAAGGCAAAGTCCAGGCCCAAGGCGAAATCCAAGCCCTCGAAGAAGACGACGAAGAAGCGCAAGTGACCATTCCGCGCGAGCGCGTCCCGTATTCGGCGATCGTCGACCGGCCGAAGTTGCGGCTCCCCGGCGGCGAGCGCGTCGTCGTCTGGACCATCGTCAACCTGGAGGTCTGGGACATCGCCGGGCCGATGGCGCGCCAGGTGCTGCCGGCGCCGACCGGCGTGCCGCTGCTGCCCGACGTGCCCAATTGGAGTTGGCACGAGTACGGCATGCGGGTGGGTTTCTGGCGCTTTCACGCGCTCTACGAGCGCCTCGGCCTCAAGCCCACGGTTGCGATCAACGCGCGCGTCTGCGTCGACTACCCGCGCGTCGCGAAAGCCTGCAAGGACTCCGGCTGGGAGTTCATGGGCCACAGCTACCAGCAGGGCCCGATCCACAAGGAAAAGAACCAGCGCGCGATGATCAAGCGCTCGCTGGACACCATCCAGAAATTCACCGGGAAGAAGCCGGTCGGCTGGCTCGGGCCGGGACTCACCGAAACCTACGAGACGCCCGAGAACCTCGCCGCCGCCGGCATCAAGTACATCGGCGACTGGGTCTACGACGATGAGCCTACGCAGATCTCGACGAAGAAGGGCCCGCTGGTAACGCTGCCGTATACGGTGGAGTGCAACGACATCCCGATGATGATCGTGCAGCACCACGAGGCGGCGTACTGGACGCAGAAGTGCGTCGACTGCTTCGATCGGCTATACGAGGAAGGCGCCGAGCGGCCGAAGATCATGGCCATTGCCATCCATCCCTACATCAGCGGCCAGCCGTTCCGCATCAAGTATCTCGAGCAGGTCTACGAGCACATTGCCGGGTTCAAGGGGGTGGTGCACTGGAACGGGGAAGAGATTCTTGACTGGTATTTGAAGGCGAGGAAGGTAGCGAAGTAGGGCGGGTCAGCTGGTCCGCTGAGGTTGTCGAATTGATCGAGGCTGTCAGAACGAAACACCGAGCCAAACGTGTCTTCACGGCCGCGCGGTACGCCGCGAGGCGGCTTGCGCACCGTGCCGATGCGCAGGCCTTCGTCGCGGAGCCGCTTGGAGCCGAGCCGGACGATGCGGACGGTCATGGGGGATACGTTAACGGGCCATGTCCTTCGCTCATTCCAGCTTGCTAATCAAGCGATAGACAGCAATTAGAATGCCGGATCCGACGTATATCCCCACCAACGCAACGATCATCAGTATCGCCATCCCCAAGGTGATTATTTTCGCGTCCAAGAGAAAAATAATCGCGCCAGCGAGACCAATGAACGAAGCAGCGACGCCAGCGACAATCTTTAGTGCTCTATTCTTTGGCATGGTTTATAC
>Ga0137463_1000682_pt1 | contig 11333 bp, 8 predicted proteins | sample EasRivERMGT800_2_FD_102333 | JGI IMG/M metagenome (GOLD analysis project Ga0137463, IMG submission 102333) | Soil microbial communities from meander-bound floodplain in the East River, Colorado, USA - East River MetaG ERMGT800_2 | ecosystem: Environmental > Terrestrial > Soil > Floodplain ...
CTGGTTGCCCGGCCTTCATTGCCTTTGACATACAATCAGCACCGATCGTTTCTACTCCCCAAATTCTCACACCAGGCTTCATTGCTTTAACCGCTGTTGACACGCCACCTTCAAAACCGCCGCCGCCTATGCTAACGATGATATCTGTCACATCCGGCAGATCTTCCATGATCTCTAAACCAAGAGTTCCCTGTCCTGCCATCACCAATGGATCATCGAAGGGATGAATAAAAATTCTCCCTTCAGCTTCATAGTCTTTTATTTTTCCAAAAGCATCTGCAATCGTGGGTTGCAGATCAACCGTTGCTCCATAATTTTTTGTTGCATCCAAATAATTCTGAGGTGTTGTTTGCGGCATCAGCACAATTGCATCAACATTCAAAACACTTGAAGCATAAGCAACAGCCTGTGCATGGTTGCCTCCGCTGATGGCCACCACTCCCCTCTTTCTTTCTTCTGCAGACAAGCTGAGCATTTTGTTAAAAGCTCCACGGACTTTGAATGAGCCTGTTTTTTGAAACAGCTCCAGTTTGACAAAAACATTTGTTCTTAAATATTTACTGAGTGTTTCACTATGTTCCAGCGGAGTTCGTTTGACATAGCCTTTGATGCGTTGTTGAGCTTGTTTGATATCAGTAACATTCATTAGACTAAGCTACAACATGAATATAAATCCTGATGAGAGATATTTTGCCACAACTGCAGCGAATTAAATGTCAGACGGAGACCGTCAGACATTTAATTCGTCAGCGGCAGCTTCACATGAAAAACCGTGCCTTCACCGGCGGTCGTTTCAAACCAAATCTCACCATGAGCCTGCTCCACAATTCCTTTGCACATCGCAAGCCCCAAACCAGTGCCTGAAGATTTGGTTGTAAAGTTTGGTGTAAAAATTTTGGATTGTATATCCGGAGGAATGCCCTGGCCATTATCTTTCACACTCACGGTTATTGTTCCCTCTTCAAGTGTTTCGGAAACTTTGATCATGCATTGCGCCTGGCCATTACAACCTTCCACCGCATTTTGAAAAAGATTGGTGAACAGCCGGTTCATTTGCGTTTTATCAGCCAGCAGCATGGCTTTCTCCGATGAAGTTTCCCAATTGATCTCCACCTGTCTTTCCATATGATATAATTCTTTCAATGACCGAAGCACCTCATGCAGATCGAACAATTCAATTTTTGTAGTGCCGATATTAGCAAACTGTGAAAAATCAAAAGCGATCTTTGAAAGATGATCGATCTGCTCCACCAAAGTATTGGCAACATTCGACGTCATTTCTTTCACATTCGGTGAATTATTCAAAATTGCTTTTTGCAAATATTGAATGCTCAGCTTCATTGGCGTCAATGGATTTTTGATCTCATGTGCCACCTGTCTTGCCATTTCTCTCCAGGCTCCTTCTCTTTCACTTTTAGCAAGTATCGCAGCGCTTTCACCAAGTTTGGTCACCATCTTGTTGTATTCTTTCACCAGCTCACCAATCTCATCATTACGGTTCCATTCAATTTCCTGGTTCATCTGTCCCAGGTTCACCTCTCTCATTTTTTCACCAATAATTGAAAACGATCTGGTGATGCGGTTGGTGATAAACAAAGCGATCACACCGGCGATCAAAAATATAAATGCATTCAGGTTGATAATGGCGACAAGAAAATTGGAGATCTCCTGGTTCAGATCAAATTGAGAAAGGAAATAAGGAATATTTAAATACGCATACACATTGTTGTGTTCATCTCTTACCGGCGCATAAATACTCAGATAAGAAAGGTCGCTGATATTTTCCTTCTGCACGCGTTCGATCTCGAGCCGCTTCACCAGGTGATAATAAGCCTCGGGATGCATTTTATTGCTGAGTACTCCATTATCATAAATATTTCCCTGCGAGGAAACAAGTAAATTACCACCCAGGTCGTACACGTTCACATTCACATTCTGAATGTCGGCAACATCGGCTACCAGTCTTTTTAATTCATTGTCGGCTCCTCCCGAAAATCGCACCGTGTCCTTCAGCATCACTTCAGGGATTTTTTTCTGCGTCTCGTTCACCATCACTTTCATGGCCCTACTCAGCTTGTCTTCATTGTTGCGGTTATATCGTGCAATGAAAAAAGAAATGGTGGCAGCACCAATGATCAAAAATGAAATCAGACTGATGAATATGATAGTGCTGTGCACCTGTGAACGGATATTCATCTGGAATGCATTCTTCATCTGCGTTTTTCCCAGGCTTAAATTCAACAGCAGGGACAGCGTTTGCATCAATGTTACCAGGAAAAGGAAAGAACAAAAAATGTACGAGAACAAAGTGATGGCAGTAATGAGTGATTCTTTTTTTCTTGCAAGGATCACCACTTTCTCATTGCTATCGCGGTACCACAACTCATCATAATCTTCGTTGGTCTTTTTTTCCGTCTCCTGCAAAGGAACCTGGTTTGGCGTTAAGCTGATAGCAAAAGGATACTTGCTTGAGTATCCAACCAATGTTCTCTTATTATCGCTCTTACTGTAAATAGCATAAGAATAAACAGGTGATTCAGTTGGATCATCGGGGTGGGGTTCTTTGAAAAAACTTGCTTCCAGTTCATCGGTGCCGTATTTTTTAGAATTTGACCGGATGAAAACCGTTCCTATTAATTTGTCATTTTTATTTTTTACAATCCTCCGGGTGATATAAGTGATCTTGTTGTTAGAAGAGGTATAAGAAAAAAGATCTTCAACCAGTTTGCTTGGCTTGCTTTGAACATCGATGATATTATTTAACGCTTCGAATGTTGTATTGTCTTCATTGTACAGGCCACGGTTAATCGAATCAAAAACATAAAACCGCATGTTATACTTATTCAAATAGCCCTTGTATGTTGCCAGGAGAATACTGTCCTTTAAGGTCCTGCTTTGCTCTTCATCATTAAAGCGTTCAAAATTGCGGGAAAGAAAATTATTGTCAAGAGAAGTAACGGCAATGCTTAATAATTTTTCATTCGCTTCATCATACTGCCCCGCAAGGTTTTCCGCCATGATCTTTCTTTTCTCCCATTCTTTTGTTCTGTTCTCTGTGAGAATGATCACAGAAATAGATACAGAGAAAATAAGGATCCAGAACAACATACCGGTTACATTAAAATTGAACCTGTTTATCACCAATTCCTGCTGGCTAATCAGCCAGGTGTACCCAATGACCCATAAAAGAACGGGAAGGTAAAATTGAATGGAGGGATCGCTTGCGTTAAATGAAAGGTAAATAAGACCGGTTAGTGCGATGGCAAAATAAATCAGCACTCTCTCTTTTTCGAAAACGTTCAAAATAAACCGCAATATGAGCTGTGTGAAATAATAATAACCCAATGAAAGGCTTGCCAACACTATGAAACCAAAAACCGTGTATTTAGAAAGGCTGAAAAAATTAGTTACATCAAAAGAGATCTGCGAATCAGCAACAAGGCTCCTGATAGTGCTCGCAAAAGTAAAGGTTGATACTATCAGGAAGAGTAGTGAAGCTGCACCAAGGATCCATTTTGTCACGGTATGAAATCGCCGGAGTGGGTCCAGCCTGTTCCCCAATTTGCTCCAGGTAAACACAGTGATCCAGGAGAACAGCAAACTATTGATCAGCAAATCACCCAATGATTTGTTGATAAAATTACCCGCATAGATGGCAGGATCGAACAATTCAAATTGTCGGAATTGGAAAAGCGAAGGGAAAAAATAAATAGTGAGGCGAAAAACAATCAGAATTGTCATCAATGCCACAACGCCTCTCCACTCGCTTTTGTTTTTCTGTGTAACAGACTCGGCCAGGGACTGAGAAAAAATAAAGAATAGTAACAGGGCAACCAATCTTAATACAACAGTGAATGTATCGTTGTACGGCAACACATTTTTCACATGCTTGATATAAAAAAGCAGTTTGCCGGATCCTGATTTAATGGGATAGTCAGTTTCTTTGGCGCTGATGTCAATCTTGCGAATGGCATTTTTATTATGCGCAAATGTTGGTTTGAATTTGTATTCCAGATAGTACTCGTACTTGATGGGGATCATTGCATACGCCCATAAATTATTGCTCATGCCCTTTAGCCGGAAGAATTTTTTCAAAACGACGTAATAACCGTTCGCCAGCTGGCGGAAATATTCACCGTAAGAAAGAGTATCATTGATCGAAGAAGGGGCTATTGTTTGACTGCTCCAAAATAACATCTGTTGCTGTTCCGATATTGATTCGGCAAAAAGGAACAGGCTGTATTTTTTTTGCTCCAGTTCCTTAAACTCTTCGAGGCTTTCGTTATTAAGAATCAATTTTCGAAGCAAAGAGGTGTCCCTGGTGAATTTATTAAAATCATTTTCCTGCTCCCGGATATAATTTGTGATAGAATGTTTTTCAACGGCAAGCGATGAAACCCTTGTGTAGTAGGAGTTAAAAATAAATGAGATCAAAAAGAGCATCACGGCCACTGCCAGCAGGGTCCACCTGGAAAGCAAAATATCTCTGGGCTTATATTTCAAGTGTTGTGTTGTTGTTTGATGGCATTCCAGAGGGCATCCATTTCTTCAAGTGTCATTTCATCAAGCCCCTTACTTTGTTTCCGGGCTTCGGCTTCCATTTCTGTAAACCGCCTGATGAATTTTTTATTGGTTCGTTCCAGTGCATTTTCGGCATCTATCTGCAAAAACCGTGCATAATTGATCAATGAAAATATAAGGTCTCCAAACTCATCCTCGATCTTGTCTTTGTCGGTCGTGTCAACAGCCTCATGTAACTCCCTGACCTCTTCCTCCACTTTTTGCCAAACCTGTTCTTTATTTTCCCATTCAAAGCCGACTTTCTTTGCTTTCTCCTGCAGGCGCATTGCCTTCACAGTTGAGGGTAAAGACACTGGCACACCGCTGAGTATGGATGTTTTTCCTTCTTTTAGCTTCAATTTTTCCCAATTGCTTTTAACCTCCTCTTCATCTTTCACTTTCACATCTCCATAGATATGCGGATGACGGATGATGAGTTTGTCAGAAATGCCATTGATCACTTCTTCGAGTGTAAATTGATCTTGCTCTTTGCCAATTTTTGAATAGAATAAAATATGCAGCAGCAGGTCTCCTAATTCTTCTTTGATGCCCTTCCAATTCTTATCGGTGATGGCATCGGCAAGCTCATAGGTTTCTTCAATGGTCATGTGGCGAAGTGTATCCACAGTTTGTTTTTGATCCCAGGGACATTTTTCACGAAGCTCATCCATAATAGAAACCAATCGCAGAAAAGATTCACTCAATATTGACATAAAATGATTTTATAACTGGATCAACGATATAAACAAGAAGATCACGAACAATATCAGTACCGTTAAAAATCCAAGCAAATTCAGAAAAAGAAATTTCATAAAAGTCTTAAACCACTTCTGCCTATAAAAATTTAGCATCGCGATATACAAATGCACAGGCCAGACGCACAAAAAAAAGATCAGTATGCCTCTGAATATCCCCATACTGGTAAGGTCATAAATAATACCGAACAGGAAACAAATAAGGAGCAGAATAAAACTCAGGATGTAATGGTGAATAGAAAATATGGCATGATCAGCATAATAAAATTCTTTTCGTCGTCGCACATACAGCAGCTTTAAGATAAGAGCAAAAAAAGGAAGCGAAATGAATAGCAAATAAGGAAGCTGGTGCAGAAAGAGTCTTACCCATTTCTCTAAAATTCCTGAGGGATTTTCCCGAAATTCTTTGTTGTATTTGATTTTTCGGGCTATCATACGATCAAACCAACCATCTCTTTTTGATTCCGGTAAAGTTTTTTGCGATGAATCGTATTGAGCAAACGTTTTTAGTCGTTTTACCGTAGTGTCTTCTATCTCTATCTTGTTCAACATCGATTGGGTCACTGGCTTGGATGTATCTTTCAATACGGCAATTTTTTTTAAAAGGAGGGAAGTATCTTCTTCGGATTTTCTGTATTCCTTTTCAAATTCCCGGATTAGCGCCAATCGCTCCTTTTGATTGTAAACCTTGTCATTGTTCCAATCTTTGGGGTCCACTACCATAAAAAAAACAAGAAAAAAGATCGCGGAGGTAAACACATACATCCTCACTGGATTGAGATAATTGGCTCTTTTCCCTTTGATATATTCTTTTGATAGAAATCCGGGCCTGAACAAAAGATATTTCAAAGAGTCAAAGAATTTTCCATCGAAATGGGTGATGTCATAAAAGAAATGAAGTACAAGTTTGCCAAAGCTTTCTTTGGGAACAATATTTTCCTGGCCACAGATATGGCAAAACCTTCCCATGACAGTGGCTCCGCAATTGAGGCAGTTTTTTTCCGATCGTTCGGGTGCGTGGCTCACAATAAATTTTTGCTAAAATAACTACAAAAAAATCGAGCTTCCTGAGTTTTGTTTTTACTTACTCAACAATTGAACTATTTTTGGTTTGAAAACAATATCTTTTTGATGAAAAGCATCATAGCCACTCTTTCGATATTAACCTGCACTCTCTCCTTATCTGCCCAATACTACTATAAAGACATTTTGGGGACCGCCGACATAAACCGGATGATCAGTTTGTATCAAACTAACAATGTAAAAACGGTGACAGCGACAGGCTATGATGAAGATGGAAGAAAAAATGCCGATTTTTCGGAGACCCATTATTTTTTTCCTGACAGGAACACGTTGAGAATTGCAACAAGAAATAATCAAACAATAACCAATCAATATTTCAGGTTTGATAAAAACAACCTGGTAACCAGCGTTACCGATACTTCATTGTCACTGGTCTCATTAACCAATTATACCTACGATGACAAGAATAATATTATCTCAATAAAAAATACTGTAACGGATGCAAGCGACAGCATTTACGTGAATGAATTGCACCAATGGTTCTATAATGAAACAGGCAGGCCTGTTCGGATGCTGCGCATCGTGAACAACAGGGACACTACAGATGTCCGGTTCACTATCGATGACAATGGAAATGTGATCGATGAATGGCCTTTCATCAACCGCATCAGCCGGCAAAAGACATATTATTACTATGATAGCAAGAACAGGATGACAGATATTGTCCGTTACAATGTGGCCGCAAGAAAGCTTCTCCCTGATTTTATGTTTGAATACACGGATCAAAACCAATTGAAGCAGAAAACAACTACCATTGGAACGATGGGTGTAACTTATCTTATCTGGACTTTTGTGTACAACGACAAAGGCTTGAAATCAAAAGAAGCAACTTTTAAAAAAGATAAAAAATTAGAGCAACTGGAAATGGTTGGCAAAATTGAATACGCCTACACTTATAATCCATAACATTCCATAACCGGGCTTTAAAGAAGTTTTACCTTTAGAATAAAATGCCCCTGCCTTTTCTAATACGGCATTGGAAAAAAGAATTACAGGTTTTTCATGAAAATCTCCTGATCCTTCAAAAGTCTTCTAATACAGAGGCGTTACATGATATAAGAGTATCTATTAAAAAATTGAGATCCTATACCAAACTTTTTTCAGAAATTTTAAATAAGGATCCAAAAAACCTTTTTGTTGAAACGAAAAACCTATTTTCTGTTTTAGGCAGGCAAAGAAATATTGAGATCAGCCTTGAGTTGCTGGATCGTTTCAAAGCAAAGGGATCTCATTCTTCAATACAAAAGCATTTTGAATTTTATCTGAATGAAATCAAACAGCAATCAATATCCGCTTTGCATCAATACAAAGCTGATGGTTTAAGATCATTAACGATTGAGATTGAAAAGACGATTTCAACAACAGATGAAGGATCCCTAAAACCAGGTCTGCTGAAATTGATGCGCTCATCCGTAATCGATATCAAACGCCAATCGAAAAATTTTGATAAAAATTTTCATTTAATAAGAAAAAAGCTAAAAGACATTTTTTACTGGAGCGAAATCCTTCCTGAAGGTTTTTATTTTTCAAAACAGGAATTGAAACAGTTCAAAACGATCCTCAGTGACCTGGGTGATTCACAGGATCATGAAGTGTTGCGATCCGGTTTGCAACATTATCGAAAAACGGTTATTGCAAAAGGCAGTGCAGAATATGACAAGTCAAAAAAACTTGAAGATGACGTTTTTAAGATTAAGCAGAATGCTTTGGGTAATGCTGGCAGGATGATCCATGCAGTTTTCAAAAGCAAATAAAAAAAGCGACTCTCGTCGCTTGATTTGTGCCCCGGAACGGAGTTGAACCGTTACGGCCATTGCTGGCCACAGGATTTTAAGTCCTGCGTGTCTACCAGTTCCACCACCAGGGCAACCAAAAAAAATTCCACCAGTTCTGACCGATGGAATATTATGAGCGGAAGACCGGGCTCGAACCGGCCACCCCGACCTTGGCAAGGTCGTGCTCTACCAAATGAGCTACTTCCGCATATGAAAAGATCTGAAGGGTTGCAAAATATGAAATGGATATTTCTGAAAAAAATTTCGAAAAGGTTATTTATATTTTGGTGTGTACAAAGTGTTATCCGGAACGACAACGTCCGGTTTGCCTTTATATCTTTTCTCATATAATTTATAACAACCACCCAGCATAAAAGCAACGATACAGGCTACCTGTAAGTAAAATAAAAAAGCAGATGAAGAGACCCAGCTGTGAGTAAAGTCCTTGTCCTGAACTTTTTGGAGTTCCTGCTGATATTCCTGCTGATACTCGCTTGAATGATCCATGAGAATGTTTTGTGCTGCAAAAATAGTGGTTCAGCGAAAAAAACTACAAACCTTTTTCAACAATTTCACTGAAAAACTTTTTCTTCTTAGCAAAATGCTGCCAAACGATATTGTGCGGATATACTCCCTGTAGCGGTTTATTTCTTTCCCTGGGGAATTTGCTTTGGTTTTGTTTGAACAAAGCCCATTTTATAAATGCCAGGTGTGCCCTGAGGATAGCGACAAAATAACCTCCATCACCTTTCAAGAGCCCTTTCCAGGCAGAGATGTTGTCTAATAAAATCCGGAATGGGATCTTCCACCATTTTTGCGACCAAGAAAGGTTTTTAGCGAGCATGATGAGATTATTCCTAAAATTCAAATAGGTTTTTTTTGTGTTGCCCCTTGGCAAGGTGCCACCGCCAACATGATAGACAACCGCCTGTGGGCAGCTGCTCAACTTGTAACCCAGACATTGAATGCGCCAACAGAGATCAATTTCTTCCTGGTGAGCAAAAAAATATTCGTCAAATCCTTCCGCCTCATGAAAAACTGATGAACGAATGAACAATGCAGCACCGCTGCACCAAAAGATAAAAGAAGCATCGTCATACTGGCCATGATCTTCTTCGCAAACATCAAAAATTCTTCCGCGGGCAAAAGGATATCCAAACCTGTCGATCCAACCACCTGCAGCACCGGCATAGTCAAATAATTTTTTATTGTTGAAAGAAAGGATCTTTGGTTGACAGGCGGCTATTGTTTTATCAGATTCAAGGAGGCTAATCATATGGTTGATCCAGTCTTTTCTTACTTCCACATCTGAATTCAGCAAAACATAATATTCGGCTTCCACCTGTTTCAACGCTTCATTATAACCTTTTGCAAAACCATGATTTTCTTTAAAGCCTATTATCCTTATGGAAGAATAATTATTTCGCAGAAATTCTGTTGAATCATCAGTTGAGCCATTGTCTGCAACAATAACTTCGAAATTCGAATACTCAGTAGACATTACTGATGGAAGAAATTGCTGGAGGTATCTTTTTCCATTCCAGTTAAGAATAACAATGGCGACCTTGGGCTGGCTATTCAATGAGTGAGAATATTTATTCAAAAATAGTCGCTAAGAGCATAAAAGAGAAAAAGAGTAAAAAGAACGCTATGCTTTAAGGTCTTTATCTCGTTAAAACGCTGCTATTCTCTTTCTTTTCTCCTTTTCTCTTTTTTCCTCTTAGCCCAAATTTGTACTTTTCCATTTCAGGTTACTATTCGCTCATGTTTCGACAAGTATTCAGTTTGCGCAATTTGCTGGCTTTGGTCGCTATTCTCATTGTTAGCGGCACAATCGTCTATTCAAAATACCTGGCCAAGAAAATTGAGAAGCAGGAAAGGCAAAAAGTTGGGGAATGGGTGGACGCGGAAAAATTCATCATCAACTCCCCCGGCAATCCTGACACCAGGTTGGCTCTTCAAATTCTAAGTGATAGCATAAATGATATCCCCATTATCTGGACCGATGAAAAAGATAAAATTATTCAGTATAAGAATCTCGATTCATCCAAAATTGCAAACGATACAAATTATTTAAATAACAAATTGAAGGACCTGAAATCTATCAATGACCCTATCATTTGGAAAGATCCGTCGGATTCAACAAAGCTTAATCGGTATTATTATGGTCATACCAGTCTTTTAAATGAAGTGCAGTACTACCCGATCGTGCAACTGTTTATTGTCGGACTGTTCCTTGCAGTAATATTTCTTGCATTGCGAAGCAGCTATCGTGCCGTTCAAAACCAGGTCTGGGCGGGGATGGCGAAAGAAACTGCTCACCAGCTGGGCACACCGGTTTCATCTCTGGAAGGTTGGATCGAAATGCTGAAACAAAATCAAGGCAATGAAAAAATAGTTCGTGAGCTGGAAAAAGACGTGGATCGTTTGCGGTTGGTCTCCGATCGTTTTGGGAAAATTGGCAGCAAGCCGCAACTGGAAGAAAAAAATGTAGTGGCGCAGATCAGCAATATGGTAGATTATATGCGCAAAAGGGCAGCCGGCAGAGTAAACTTTACAATGAACACACAGGGAAAACAAAACATGAAGGCAAAAATTTCGGGGCCGTTGTTTGACTGGGTGATCGAGAATCTTTTAAAAAATTCACTGGATGCCATGGAAGGCAAAGGCACAGTGAATATTGAAATAAATGAAGATGCGGATTCCGTAAAAATTGATGTGACCGATACAGGCAAAGGCATCAGTAAGCAAAATATTTCTAAGGTTTTCAATCCTGGTTTTACAACAAAAAAACGTGGCTGGGGTCTTGGCCTAAGTTTGTCCCGTCGGATCATTCAGCAATATCACAAAGGAGAAATTTTTGTAAAGCAATCCGAACCGGGAAAGGGCACAACTTTCCGTATAGTGTTGAAGAAAGTTTAAAAGTTTAAGAGTTTAGAAGTTTAATGATTTACAGCCAAATTGTTTATTGCTTAGATTTGCAACCCCAAATTGCCCGGGTGGCGAAATTGGTAGACGCACTACTTTGAGGTGGTAGCGCTGGAAACGGCGTGCTGGTTCGAATCCAGTCTCGGGCACAGAAAGCTGGTAATTTTTACCGGCTTTTTATTTTTCAAGCTCGAGAGTCGTGAGACGTGAGTCGTGAGAAAATACCCAAACC
>Ga0137463_1000683_pt1 | contig 11325 bp, 12 predicted proteins | sample EasRivERMGT800_2_FD_102333 | JGI IMG/M metagenome (GOLD analysis project Ga0137463, IMG submission 102333) | Soil microbial communities from meander-bound floodplain in the East River, Colorado, USA - East River MetaG ERMGT800_2 | ecosystem: Environmental > Terrestrial > Soil > Floodplain ...
GAAAATTCGGAAATCAAGAATCCAGAATACAGAATCCAGAATACAGAATAGCCTTCAAAGCGGAACAAAAATTTATAATACAGAATAAATTTTCTTTTTCCCTGATAATGGCTAAAATTTTGCAGGCATTTAATAAACGTAAACTATGAATCCAAAAGATAAGATATATGATCAGCGCACATTTGATGATGAACATTTAACCTGTCCTAAATGTGGCTGGGATGGTACCGGGGATGAAGCCTACGTGGCGGGTTTTTACGGCATTGGGAAATTTAAAGAAGTATTATGTCCCAGGTGCAATGAATACCTGGGCAATCTCACACGGGATCGCTCTTTTGGAGAAGGCGGAGGTAAACTGGATTCGCAAATAGGCCCCAGCTAAATTATTTTCGTGCTATTTTATTGCGATTCTGTTATGCTTCTACTTCCTGTTCAGCTTTTTTTTCAGAAGCCGTTTTCGTTTCGGCTTGTTTCACCAGTTCTATAGCACAGTGTATATTAATTTCATTACTAACTACCACATGACCCGCTTCAGTCACTCCATCCCACATTAGTTCAAAATCTTTTCGGTTTATTTTTCCTTCAATAGTAAACCCTGCTCTTCTTTGTCCCCAGGGATCAGTAATAGTACCTCCATATTCGACTTCCAGCTCAATAGACTTAGTGATATTCCTGATCGTAAGATCGCCATAGAGGATATAATTTGCCGCATGTTTTTTAAAACTATTTCCTTCAAATGTCAACTTATTGTATTGCTCTGCTGCGAAAAAATCGGATGACTTAAGATGGGTATCTCTTTGTCCATTGTTAGTGCTGATAGAATTGATATCAGCCGTAAATAAAATTTTTGATGCCTTGGTAAAATCATCACTCTCCGTTTCGACTTCCAGGTAAAACTGTTTGAAATAACCTGTAACGGTTGTGATCATTAAATGTTTTGCTTTGAACTGGATCTCAGAATGTGCAAGATCTGCGATCCATTTTGTGGCTGCCATAATTTAGAATTAAATGTTTAAACAATGCAACTCAGTTAACGAATCAAAAATCCTGCCGCATAGGTCGATAAGTGAAAGAAAGACCTCGTCAGTTCAGGTGTGTAACAAAAACCACAGAATGGGTTGAAATAAACGACCCGGCTGTTATTTAATAATCCCTTTTATTTTGTTTGCATTCTCAATCAGTTCAAGCAGGTATTCATAATTTTCTTTTTCAAGGCAGCTTTTAAATTTTTTTAGCTGGGATATATGCTCATTCAGGACATCAAGTACATTTTCCCTGTTTTGTTTAAATATAGGGACCCACATAGCCGGATTGCTTTTCGCCAGGCGGACCGTGCTTTCAAAGCCGGCACTTGCTAATTCAAAAATGGCTTCTTCTTCTTTTTCTTTTTCAAGCACCGTATTTGCCAACGCAAATGAAGTAATGTGGGATATATGGCTAACATATGCCGCGTGCAGATCATGAGCCCCTGCCTCCATTTCAAGTATTCGCATTTCAATCTTACTAAACATTTTTTTTGTCCATTCCAGGGCGTCAGCGTCAGAATCTTTAGCGTTGCAAATGATAACGGCAATATTTTCAAAAGCGCCTTTAACAGCAGCCTGGGGCCCGCTGTATTCAGTTCCCCACATAGGATGTGCCGCAACATAGCGGCCACGCTTTGGGTGATTTTTTACTGCTTCGATTAATTCGAACTTGGTTGAGCCAAGATCGATCACAATCTGATTGTCGATCTTATTTAATACCTCAGGCAATACGACCACCATGCTATCAACAGGAATAGCAAGAATGATTACATCGGACTGTTTTACTGCATCATCAAGCGATAGAATCACCTCTACTAATTCCAACTCAAGCGCTTTCTGAGCGTGAAATTCATTAGCCTCAACCCCGATTAACCCGGAAGAAATTTTTTTCTCATGAAGCTGCAGAGCCATTGAACCGCCAATAAGCCCTACTCCTACTATTGCTACGCGTTTTCTTTCCATGAATTATTAATTATTCATTTTTAATTCTTGTAATTGCTTCTTCAATTTTTTCTTCAGGAGTGCAAAGGCTCACTCTTACATATCTTTCACCGGCACTGCCAAAAATTCCTCCTGGAGTAATAAAAACATAAAACTTATAAAGAACATGATCAGAACACTCATAGCCATCTTTAAATCGCTCATGAATTTTTGCCCACACAAACAATCCTGCTTGTTCTTTTGAGTATGTACAGTTCAATGCATCTAATAACCGGAAAACTTTTTCTCTTCTTTTCCTGTAAACTGTATTTACCTGCTCATACCAGTCTTTGGCTAAGGACAAAGCTTTCGCGGCGGCAAGCTGGATGGGCAAAAACATTCCACTATCCATGTTGCTTTTAAAGCGAAGCACTTCATCAATTCTTTCTGCTGCTCCGCAAAGCATGCCTACTCTCCAGCCAGCCATATTGTGGGACTTGCTTAATGAGTTCAATTCAATTACACAATCCTTTGCTCCTTTAATGCTGAGTAAACTCATTGGGTTGTCCCCCGATAGCCATCGGGGCAGAATAAAACTGTAAGGGTTATCGTGAATGATCAGGATATTATTTTTCCTGGCAAAGGACACAAGACTCTCAAATAGTTTCTTTGTTGGCAATTGTCCTGTTGGCATTTGAGGATAATTGACAAACAAACCTCTTACCGGGAATTTGGAAGACGCATCAACAATTTTTTGAAGCTCTTCAAAATCAGGTTCGTAATTATTTTCTTCTTTTAATTTATAATATAAAGGCGATGCCCCGGATAGTTTAACAGCACTTGAATAAGTAGGATAACCGGGATTGGGAACTAATACCGCAAAACCGTCTTCAAAATACGTCATGCAAATATGCATGATGCCTTCCTTGCTGCCGATCAGGGGCAAAATTTCGGTATCAGGATTTAATTCCACATCGTACCATTTCTTATACCATTCACTGATTGCTTTACGCAGCAGCGGCGATCCCTTGTAAGACTGGTAGCCATGCACACTTGGTTTTATACTTTCTTCCTGCAAAACTTTTATCACGTCAGGGTGCGGTGGTCCATCAGGGCTGCCGATACCCAGGTTAATAATATTTTTACCCCGTTTATTGAGATCATCTATCTCTCTCAGCTTTTGGGAAAAATAGTATTCGCCAATGCCATTTAATCTGCTTGCTACTTCCATAATAAATATTCAATAATGCCCCGATAGCTATCGGAATTTAATGTTCAGTTTTCATTTCCATTCTCCCCGTTTATACACACCATATATTTTTAAATGCTCTGTTATAGGTTTTATTTCCCCGATTACTTTTTCAAACTGGCTGACCGAATGAAATTCCATATCGGCATGAAAACTATATTTGAAATCAGTATCAGGAATCGGGAAACTTTGAAGTTTGCTGAGATTGATACCGCCTTCTGCAATTTTTGTCAGCACCCTGGCAAGACTTCCTCTTGAATGATCGGTGTGAAAGCTCAAAGAAGCCTTATCAGCCCCTCTTATTATTTCTGCAGCGTCTTCCCTTTTTAAGATCAAAAATCTTGTATAATTATTTTTCAGTGTGTGAATATTGGGAACAAGAATATCGAGGTCAAATAATTCAGCAGCTAGTTTACCGGCAATAGCTGCTGCATATTTATTTTTGTGCTGGTGAATATGTTTTGCGCTTAAAGCAGTGTCTTCGGTTTCTACCAGTTTCCAATTGTATTTGTCCAAAAAATCAAAACATTGCTGAATGGCCATTGGATGAGAATGTATTTCCCGGATATCTTCCAGTTTTACGCCGGGATTCACCAATAAATTTTGTTTGATCTGGAGATATATTTCGCCAACAATTACAAGGCTACTTCGCTGTAATAAATTATAGTTTGGCAAAATGCTGCCCGCAATAGAATTTTCAATAGCCATTATTCCTCCATCACTTTCCTTTTTATTGCTGGCTAATTTTATTACTTCGCGAAATGTAGCACAGGGAATTACTTCAACGTTCTTCCCAAAGCACTGTTGCGCGGCCATTTGATGAAAGCTGCCTTCATAGCCCTGGATGGCAAATGCGCCTCTACCTGGTTTTCCGCCAACCGGCAGAGAGGAATCCAACACACTAACCCCGGTTTTTAAAGTCTCTGATATTTTCTGCGCTTGTTTCATTGGTTCTATTTTTTTATTCTATGTCTATACCCATTTTTTAAATTTCAGGCTCTTAAGTCTTCCGCCTAAAGGAAGATTCAGATCAGCTATCTAAAACAGAAATCCCGGCCTTAGACCGGGATTCTTATGTTGATTTTAGCTTCAGTGCCTAATAAATTTTCAACAAAAGCATTCCCGGCTTTTGACTAAAAAAGTAATAAAAATAAAACCAGCGGTATGCATTTGTGATTTTCATGCTCCAAAATTAATCATCCGTTTGAAAGAAAAAAATTATTAAGCTATTTTTTTCGATGGGCGCACAGAATCGGCCTCATTCATCCTGATTCGCCGGCCCCGGAAATTTTTGCCATCCATCGCCCTGATCATTTTCTTTGCAGCACCGGCTTCTATTTCAATCCAGCTATTCATTTCTTTCATATCAACACGCCCCAGCACATCTTTGCTGAGGTCACTCATATCAAGAATAAACTGAAGAAAACTGGCTTTGTAAAATCCATCCTTAGTTCCGAGGTTCACAAACAGGCGTTGATAGTTACCGTTGCCAAAGCCTCTTCCCTTTGTATCACGATGGACAGTTCTTTCTATCCTCTCCCTTCTTTCTTCCCTCACGTTAAGATCAGCTGCGTTTTCATAATATTTTAAAAACCGATCAAACTCCAATGCGGCTACGCGTTGTAATATCTCTTCTTTTTCCACCGCGGCAAAACGTTCTTTCAGCAGGGGCAAATAAGTTTCATATTCACCATGACTGATATCGGCCTGAAGCATTTTATCAATGAAATGAAAAAATTGTTTACGGCAAACATCTTTGCCGCCCGGTATGTCCATTTTGTGGAAACGGTTGTTCAGCATCTTTTCTATCTGTCGCAAACGATAAATCTCTCTTGGTGTAATGATAGAAATTGAAATTCCGCTTTTTCCCGCCCTGCCTGTACGGCCACTGCGATGTGTGTACACTTCCATGTCATCAGGCAATTCATAATTGATTACATGGGTAATACCCTGCACATCAATTCCTCTTGCTGCTACATCAGTGGCAATCAGCAGTTGTAAATTTTTTTCGCGGAAACGGGCCATTACTTTGTCCCGTTGGGCTTGCGTGAGATCTCCATGCAAGGCCTCAATGTCATATCCCTCACGAATAAGTGATTCAGTAATATCCTGGGCATCAGCCTTGGTTCTTGTAAAGATGATCCCATATAAGCCCGGGTTGAAATCAATAATCCGCTTGAGCGTTTCATAACGATTTACCTGCGAGGCAACGAAATATTGATGATCAATATTAGCAGCCCCGGCATTCATTTTTCCAATGGTGATTTCAAAAGGCTGCTTCATGTATCGTTTGCTCACCTGTCTTATTGCCACAGGCATTGTAGCGCTGAAAAGCCAGGTGCTTTGCCGGTTGGGAGTATCCTTTAGAATGAATTCAATATCATCCTTAAAACCCATATTTAGCATTTCATCCGCTTCATCCAGGACTACATAATGGATATTTTCCAGGTTGATCGCTTTGCGCTCGATAAGATCAATGAGGCGACCAGGAGTTGCTATAACAATGTGAGCCCCTTTTTTCAAATCCCGTATCTGCTCTCCAATGGAAGCGCCTCCATAAACGGCGGTAACCAGGATATGATCCGTTTTTCTTTTAAATGAATTAAGATCATTGGTAATTTGTAAACAAAGTTCACGGGTGGGACAAATGATCAGGGCTTGGGGAAACTTCTGTTGTTTATTGATCAGTTGCAATAAAGGCAGCCCGAATGCCGCTGTTTTACCCGTTCCTGTTTGGGCCAGGCCGATAAAATCTTTGGTTCCCTGTAGTAAAACCGGTATGGCTTTTTCCTGGATGGGAGTTGGCTGAATAAACCCGAGTGCTTTGATGGAATGAAGTAAACCCTCATCAATGCCTAACTCTTCAAATGAGACCACTATTACGTTGATTTAAATATTAAATTGATTAGGTGCAAAGATAGATGATAGATAAGAGAAATTAGTGATCAGATAAAAGATAGATGACCGTTGACAGCTGGCAGATGATGGTCATGTTAAAACAGTATTTACCAGGAAAGTTTAAACCAGTTCAACGTCAAAAAAAGCCATCCCAATGAGCGGGACGGCCTCTACGATTGCTAGCCACATAAAAATATTCTTACTTCTTAGCTGAAGTATCCATTTTTGATTTTGCACTTGTATCCATGTGAGAAGTAGTATCAGGTGCAGGCGTAGTCATAGCTGACGAATCAGGCGCAACAGCAGTGCTATCGCTTGATTTTGAACTATCACTGCTGTTGTTACAAGCTGCTAAAGATGCAGCGATGATTGCAATTGCAAAAAACTTTTTCATTTAGTTGAGATTTTGTGAATTGTTAACAATAGATTTCGTGTTTATACGCATTAAGGCAAAAGGTAACCCTGATTTTTATTTTTTTTTTACCTGCGATAGGGTTACTATTTTTAAAACTTCGTATTAAATAAAGGAATTCAGTGAAAGACGAGAGCAACGAAAAAGTTTTATTGCAAGGTTTGGCCCGCAGCGATAAAAAGGCTATTGAGACTATTTACGCAGAAAATTATAATATGATCCAGTCACTGATCATTAATAACAGTGGCTCTGCTGATGATGCAAAGGATATTTTCCAGGAAACAATGATAGTTCTTTATGAAAAAGTAAGATCCGGAACTTTTGAACTGAACTGCCTGATAAGGACTTATGTTTATTCGGTAAGCCGGCGTTTATGGCTTAAGCGGCTTCAGCAAATGAGTCGCTATGCTCCCTCTCTTGAAAATCTGCAGGATACAGTACCGGTAGACGAAGAAATAGAGGAAAACGAAAGAATAAATAATGAGTTCCAGGCTATGGACAAAGCAATCAGCAGCCTTGGCGAACCTTGTAAAAGCCTTTTGGAAGCTTATTATTTAGAGAAAAAAAATATGCAGGAAATAGCACTCTCGTTTGGATATACAAATGCCGACAATGCTAAGAACCAGAAATACAAATGCCTGATGAGATTGAAAAAAATATTCTTTGCTCAATATAAAAATGGAAATGGCAATGGATGACATTAAAATTCTTGATACAGTTGAACGGTACATCCGGGGTGAAATGACACCGGATGAGCGGCTGTATTTTGAACAACTACGAAAAACCAACCCTGAAGTAGATCAGCTTGTTGTTGAACACACCTTGTTTTTGCAACAAATGAACCGTTTTAGTGAATGGAAAAAATTCAAACACGCCTTGCATGATACACATACGGACCTTTCGGAACAAGGCAAGATCAATTCAGATAGACTAAGAGGAAAAGCTAAAGTTGTTTATCTGTGGAGGAGATACAAACGTGTGACAGCCATTGCTGCTTCAATTGCTGGAATTACAACTATAGCAATCACATCATTAGTATGGTCGGTAGCTCCAAAACCTGATAATCAAAAATTACAAAATTTAAGTAGAGAAATAGCCAAGGTGAAGATTGAACAAAGCAGGCAAAAAAATGATGTAAATAAATTAAAAGATCAGATCGTCTCTAATCAATCTACTCCTCAATTTATTCCTAAGTCAGAAGGTACAGGATTTTTAATTGACACCAAAGGATTGATGATTACGAATGCACACGTGGTAAAGAATTCAAGAAATATTCGTGTTGTCAACACCAAAGGACAGCAATTCGATGCGTTTGTGGTTAGATTGGATATGAATAAAGACGTCGCTATTATCAAGATTGATGATGATCATTTTAAATCTTTTTCTTCACTACCTTATAGCATTCGAAAAGCAAGTTCTGATATTGCAGAACCCGTATTTACTTTAGGTTATCCAAGGGAAGAGATTGTGTATGGAGAGGGTTACCTGAGTGCTCCAACCGGTTATAATGGCGATACATTGAGCTGCCAGATTTCAATTGCGGCCAACCCAGGCAACAGCGGTGGTCCTGTGTTCAATCACAATGGTGAAGTAATTGGCATTCTGAGTGCCAAAGAAACGGAAACTGAAGGCGCCGTATTTGCCGTTCAATCAAAATATATTTACCAGGTCCTCGATGAACTGAAAAAAAGTCCGCTGTATAAAAACGTAAAAATGCCTTTAAAATCCGGTTTGAGCGGATTAGATAAAACCCAACAGGTAAAAAAAATACAGGATTTTGTATTTATGGTGAAAGGAGATTGAACCTGATCAATCTTAGGAGGTTTAGTTACTTTACTCAAAAACCAGGTTCCTGCGATGCAATAAAATTCCTAAGCCCTCTATGGATTGGGAGTAGTCCATAAACGTTCGGGATACTCTCCTGTTTTCACTAATTCTTTTAAATGTTTTTCTACTTCAGGAGCGTCTTCTTTATAAGTAACGCCAAACCAGGGCACTGATGTGGTGATCACCTTAATAGTACCTCCTTCCCTGATAAACTGGTCGGCTACAATAGGGATAAAAAATTCAGATTTGGGATTTTGAATATTATCACGCAAAAATTCACGAAACATTTTTTGTGTGTATTCAAAAATAGATGGATGGAAACACCAAAAATTCATCGATACCCTTGAATTTAAAGCCAGCTCCTTTGGGTTCTTATCATCATCACAGATCACTTTTCCGTCTTTCATTCCAACATTAATTCTTTCAACAATCGAAGAAAGATTTCCTACATCATCTATCTGGCAAACACCACGATTTACTGTTCCATTTTCCGAAAGGGTTTGCAGCAGGTCATATCCCAAAATAGCATACACGTCGGGAGCGCATTCGCTTTCTAAAAAATTGCCTGCTTTTTTAAACGCATCGAAACCATAAAAATCATCAGCATTAATTGCGGCAAAAGGCTCTTTCACCTTTTCCATGGCGCAAAGCACGGCATGCGCCGTACCCCATGGTTTTTTTCTTTCTTCCGGGACAGGCACCCCTTCAGTAAATGAATCCATTTCCTGGTATACATATTCCATGTCAATCCAACTTTTCAGCTTCGGTTCAAAAATTTCCCTGAACTCATCGGCAAATTCCCTGCGTATGACAAAAACAATCTTATTAAATCCCGAACGCATGGCATCATAAATTGAATAATCCATGAGGGTTTCCCCACCCGGACCAAAACCCTGGATCTGTTTAATACTTCCATACCGGGAAGCCATGCCTGCTGCAAGAATTACTAAGGTCGGTGATGTTGGTTCCATGCCGTTGATCTTTAAACAGCCGCTAATTTAAATTAATTTCGTTTCATGCAGCCTTTATCATTTGAATCAATTACCGTTGATGAAATTGATCTGCACATATTAAAAGAAAAAAATACAAGCCTGGCTGTTCTTCGCCTTGATAAAATTCATCCAATAATTTCCGGTAACAAATGGTTTAAGTTGAAATATTACCTGGAAGAAGCCAGGGATTCAGGCAAAGATCACATCCTGACGTTCGGAGGAGCCTATTCAAATCACATTATTGCTACTGCGGCAGCAGGTAAATGGGTTGGATTTAAAACAACGGGCATCATTCGGGGTGAACGACCCCGGATTCTTTCCCATACTTTATTGCAAGCAATTGAATCCGGAATGGAATTAATTTTTGCAGAGCGTGAAGACTATCGTCGCAAGCATCTACCCTCAATAATAAATGAGATGAAGAATGATATTTATATCATCGACGAAGGTGGTTATGGACGAACCGGAGCAAAAGGAGCAGCAGAAATTTTGAATTATTGCGAAAGAGAAAATTATTCACACATTGCCTGTGCCATTGGAAGTTCAACTATGATGGCTGGCTTAATAATGGCAGGTTTGTCAAAACAAAAAGTTATTGGAATTTCTGTTCTGAAAAATAACCTGAGTCTTGAGAGTGATCTTTGTGAATTATTATTGCCCGAAGAGCAAAAGAAAAAATTTCAACTGGTTCATGACTATCACTTTGGTGGTTACGCTAAGTATACACCAGAGTTAATAAATTTCATGAATGAATTTTACAGGAGCACAGCAATTCTTTCAGATTTTGTTTACACCGGCAAACTATTTTACGGCGTCCTGGATATGATAAAGAATAAATTATTTCCCCGGGGGAGCAATATATTACTTATTCACAGTGGTGGTCTCCAGGGCAATCTTTCCCTGCCGAAGGGAACGTTAATCTTCTAGGGTTTTTCCTCTCCTCCCCTATCTTTGCAGCCAACTACAAAAGAACCCTAACCTTTTTTCGTTATAAAGATGATGAAAAAATATGTGCTGCTGATGATCATAATGGCCCCGGTTTATTATAAACTTGCTGCGCAGGATACCTTGCCAAAATTTTCAGTAAAGAACGTGGGTAATAACCGGATCATCATTAGCTGGACAAATAATTACCATCTCGTAAAACAAATCAGTATCCAGCGTTCATTCGATAGTCTGAAGAATTATAAAACTATTCTGACCGTCCCGGATCCGATGAATAAAGAAAATGGGTATGCGGACACAAAGGCAACAACCGGTAATATGTTTTATCGCCTGTTTATTGTCCTTGATGGGTCCATGTTTATATTTTCAAATTCAAAAAGACCGGTTATAGATAGTTTGCAACTGGCAGAAGCCGAACAAAAAAAATTGCTTGATCCTTTCAGTGTTGAAGTCAACAAGCCGGTAAAAAACATCGATTCCACTCTAAAGTCTAACGGACTGGATTCAAAGAACAAGCCCAACATTTTTGTGCCTTCTATGTTCGTTTACACATCCAGGGACGGAAATGTACATTTAAATTTACCCGATGCCGGTTTAAAAAAGTATGCTGTGAAATTTTATGATGAAAATGATAATTTTTTATTTGAGATAAAGAATTTAAAAGAACAATCACTTATTGTTGATAAAACCAATTTCTATCACGCGGGTTGGTTTAAGTTTGAGCTGTTTGTTGATGAAAAATTAAAAGAAAAGCATAAATTTTATATCGAAAAGGAATTTTAGCCGCGCTGGTCGTAAATAGTAAATGGCAAGAAGGATTACCTACTCGCTACTAACTATTAACCGAACATCAAATACTTTTTCAAAATTAAATTTCACTTTCTCTTTTGCTTCTTCAAAATTGACCTCTTTTCCCAATTCTTTTTGTAAGGAAGTAACCTGTTTGTTTTGAATACCGCAAGGAATGATGTAGTTGAAATAGTTAAGATCAGTATTTACATTCCATGCAAACCCATGCATGGTAATCCAGCGGCTGCAACGAACGCCAATGGCACA
>Ga0137463_1000684_pt1 | contig 11323 bp, 9 predicted proteins | sample EasRivERMGT800_2_FD_102333 | JGI IMG/M metagenome (GOLD analysis project Ga0137463, IMG submission 102333) | Soil microbial communities from meander-bound floodplain in the East River, Colorado, USA - East River MetaG ERMGT800_2 | ecosystem: Environmental > Terrestrial > Soil > Floodplain ...
AACCCTGACAATGATTCTTTTGAGAATATTATACTGCGCATGCGTTCACTTGCATTTAATTTATTGCGGGCAAAAAACATTGAGTTCACCTTTCGTGCAGATGAAAAACTGAACCATATAAAGCTTTCAATGGAAACACGGCGAAATTTTTTTCTCATCTTCAAAGAATCTTTAAACAACTTAGTAAAGTATTCTGAAGCTACGCTTGTTTCTATTCAGTTATTCTCTGAAGACTCCCTTGTAAAATTAATCATCCGGGATAATGGAAACGGATTTGATCCATTGCTACCCGCCAATGGCAATGGTTTGAACAGTATGCGGCACAGAGCAAAAGAAATGAAAGCGCAAATTAAAATTGACTCGGTAATAGGCGAAGGAACAGGTATGGAATTATTTTTAAAATTATGAGCATAAGAGTCGTCATATATGAAGACAACCGAAACTTACGCGAAAGCTTGTTTCAACTTATTGATGGAACTGATGGCTTTCGCTGTGTGGGAGCCTTTGCCAATTGCGACCGGATAGTGAGACAAATAGAAGAAGTAAAACCAGATGTTGTTTTAATGGATATTGAATTGCCGGGTATCTCAGGAATAGACGCCGTTAAAATTCTGAAAGAAAATTTTCCTGAAGTAAAAGTTTTAATGGAAACTATTTTCGAGGATAATAATAAAATTTTCGATTCCATTTGTAATGGTGCCGAAGGATATATTCTGAAAAATACGCCACCCGTACTTATCCTTTCAGCCATCAAAGAAATTTATGAAGGCGGTGCCCCGATGACACCCAGCGTTGCCAGTAAAGTGCTGAAAATGTTTAAGAGAAATTCTTCTGCATCGTTAAAAGAAACCATTGAGCTTACTGAAAGGGAAAAAGAAATTTTGAAATCACTGGTGGAAGGTATGAGCTACAAAATGATTGCCGCCACTTGCTTTATCAGCATAGATACTGTAAGCGGGCATATTAAAAATATTTACAAAAAATTGCAGGTTCATTCCAAATCAGAAGCAGTAGTAAAGGCAATAAAAGGGCGAATTGTTTGAGAATTATTCTTATGACACAAATGAAAGGAGATTTACATCAGACGAACCGATTAATTTCAGATTGAGCTTGGTATGAACATAACGCAACAAAAAAAGAAAAATAGTTTAGTTTAATTCTTCTACTGATTTCATTCTTCTATCACAATAAAATTTTAATCTGTATTGAGTAGCTGATGCAATTGAAAACTAATTTTTCATAATCTTCTCAGCCACATTCTTTCCACTCACAAGCGCAGCCTCCACTGTCCCCGGCGTTGGCCCAGCATAAAAAGCTTCCCCGGCAAAAAATACAGTATTCTCAATTGGCGTATTAAAAAGTTTTTGAGCTTTTGCTGATTCGATTATACTATAACTATAGCCGCCCCTTGTAAAAGGATCTTTGCGCCAGTTAGCTATTAATGAAGCCGTCAATATTTGTTTAAGCTCATCAATTGGTTTTTTAAAAATGTTTGACAAAGATTGCAACGCTAATGCTAAAATGGTTTCATCATCTTTGTTTTCTAACTGCCATGCCTGTGGTCCGCCAGCCCAGCCGGTAAGCAATGGATAGGAAAAAGGCAACTGTGTCCACCAGGTGGGAATAACTTCATCTGCAAAAAGAAAACCAATATTTTTTTTCTTTTCTTCCCAAAAGGCTTCTTTAAACTGAAGCAAAATTTTTATTACAGAGCCAAAGCCGATTTTTTTTGCAGCTTCCAGGTAATCATTAATAGCCGGCTGAAAGGAGATAACCACTGGTTCCATTTGAAGCAATCCTAATGAAACCGTAATAATGACTTTGTTGCTGTCGTATATTTTCTTATCCGCTGCAATAACAGTTACATCATTCTTTTGCCATTCAATTTTTGTAACAGCAGATGAAGTATGAATAATACCTCCGAGCCTAAGGCATTGTTTTTCCAAATAATTGATCAATTGATCAAACCCGCCCGGGATGCGATATTGTTCTTCCTCTTCTTCCATCCATTCTTCCCGCAGGGCCAGCACACTGGCTTTCGAAGGGTCTGCAAGATCAAACCCCTGTGCAAAACGAAGTACAGATTTTCTTAGCTCCTCATATTTCTGATCACTAAAATTTTTTTCAAGAAAATCACTCACCGTCATATCTTCCCTTACTTCATTCATCTGCTTCATTAATTCCTTCCATCCAATGGTAAAATCATCCTGGGTTTTCCAGTCATCATTTACAATGCGGGCCATGGCTCCTTTTACCGGCTTATATTCAATGCCCGCTTCCTTTAATAGCTGAATTGTCAAAGGAAGATCGCCATGAATAAACTCAACTCCTTTCTCCACAGGATAATCAAAAGAAGGATCATGTATGGTATTAATTCTCCCGCCAGGCCTGTCATTTGCTTCAAGAATGGTGACAATATAGCCTTGCTTTAATAACTCTCTTGCCGTCATCAACCCGGCCGCCCCAGCACCTACAATAATTATATTTTCCGTTTTTTTGAAAATCGCATTCATAACTTTTCAACTAAGCGGAAGAATCAATAATTGAGCGCCTTTAGACGATCAATATTCAATCCTGTATTCAAATTTGGAAGGATCATTAAAAAAATCATCGCTGGTTGCTGTAAGTGTTAGTCTCTTTTTATCGTCGGATAATTTTACAGCCTTACCCTCTACTTTTTTCGCCGGGCGGGGAAGATTAATAACATAGTTCACCGTAATGGGTGACCCCATGCCCGACATTTGCTGCAGCGATTTCATGTATTCATCATCAGGTACCGTAGCATATTTAGTTTTATTCAAAGTTTTGGACATCACGCTCTGGGTAATTGTTGCATCAAAAAAATTGTCAAAAGTTTTGATTTTTGAATGATCTCCATTGCCAAGACCTGCCGGCATTTGTTCGCTTCCCGGTAATTTTTTCAAAGCTGCTTCAGATACTTTTGGCAATACTTCTTTCAATATCTGAATATCACCGACCTTTTGAAAAGGAACGCTCAACTTCGTAACCAGTTTTTCATCATTCATATTCAGGATAAGCTTCAGACTGCCCTGCTTAATAAGTTTCCTTTGCTGAGGGGTAAGATCAGCAATACTGTCTGCAATACCTGATAATAATATCGTGGTATCTGCATTTTGAATTTTTTCAACATCAGCACCACCCATTTGTTTTAACATCCCTACCATATTGCTCAGGTCAGTAGTATTGCTAAACAGGCCGCTTCCATCCTTATTAATAGTTATCTCCTGGGTAGTTTCAAAACAACCTGCCAGGAAAATGCAACATATAACTAAAGGGTAAATAATTTTTTTCATCGAATTGTTATTTATTTCTTCAGGAATTATTTATCAAAACTAATTCAGGCAATCATCTTAACCACCATTTCTTTTAATAATGAAGCATCCGGGGTCCCCGAATTATTTATACCGATACTTTTGAGATTATAATCGCTAAGCAGCAGGATCAGCTTTTCAACATCAGGATAAGTATAAATATTAGTAGCTTTTATATAATCTTTTATAAAAAAAGGGTTAACACCCAACGACGATGCAATTGTTTTTTCATCCCGCGTATTGAGCCCATAGATCATAAACACTTTACTAAAAAAACTATACAGAGAAGGCAGAATCAATTGGATAGGGGCCGCCTTAGGATTAGCCTCAAAATATTGAATAATCTGGATGGCTTTCGCGAGATTTTTAGTAGCCAATGCCGCCTGCAATTCGAATACATTGAAATCCTTACTTACACCCACATATTGCTCCACATCTCCCTCGGTAATCGTTTTTCTTTTGTCCAGGTTTATTGATATTTTATCGATTTCATTTTCTATACGGGAAAGATCATTACCAATATGATCTACCAGGAGCATCAACGCTTTTTGTGAAATAGCAAGTTCTTTTGAATGTACTAACTCTTCGGTCCATTCAGGCAATTGATTATCGTATAATTTTTTTGTGGTTAATATTATTCCTTTTTCCTTCAGCAATTTTGCCAGCCTGGTGCGGCCATCGATTTTTTTTTCTTTATATGAAACAACAAAAATGGTGGAACCAAGGGGGTTTTCAATATATACTTCCAATTTTTCGATATCCCGCATTTGCTGTGCTTCTTTTAATAGTACAACCTGCCTTTCAGCAAACATAGGATAGCGCCGACAGGCATTTGTTACAGCTGCCCAGTCAGCATCCTTACCGTAGAAGACGGTTAAATTAAACCCTGTTTCAGATTCATTTAAAATATGTTCTTCCGCATAATTCATGACCTTATCAATAAAGTACTCTTCTTCTCCTTCCAGCCAATATAGAGGTTTATAAACCTGCTTTTTCCATTCGGAAATAATTGCATTTGCCGTCATAATGCGCTAAGATACAAGGTTTCTTTACCCGAAAAATCCGGAAGCACTTCAAAAAAAAGGTTTCTGGCACGGTTTTCGGAAATCTGGTGCAGGCTGAAACTTCAAATGTGAATAAACCAACCCCGTTCCCAACGGGGACATTTTCAGGATTCAGCTGAAAAATAAATTAAATACTATAAAAACCTTCGACAATGACAAACACTAATTATCCTTCTGCTACCCCCAACCCGCAGCCAAGAGGTAGCAATAATAAAGGAATTATTATTGGCGTATTGGCAGCAGCTTTGTTAGGCACATGGGGTTACTGGCTTTATAAAAACAACCAGTCGTCACAGCAAATCACCAGCCATGAAACAAAAGAAACAGCGTACATGTCTGCAAGAGATTCTGTGCAAATGTTGTATAATGATGCCTTATCCCGGCTTGATTCGATTACCGGGACCAACAACAATCTGCAGGGTCAATTAACTGATCGCAACAGCGAAATTTCCAAAATGAAGTCTGAGATCAACAGCATTCTGAAAAAAAGAAATGCTACACAGGCTGAATTGGCAAGAGCAAAAACGCTTATCAATGAACTCAATTCAAAAATTGAAACACTTGAAGCTGACAATGCCCGGTTAACAGGTGAAAACCAGCAATTAACTTCTGCCAACACACAGTTAACTACTGAAAAAACAACCCTGGAACAAAACCTGCAAACAACAACAGCAGAAAAAGATGAATTAGCAACAACTGTTGATGTAGCATCTACGTTCAGCGCTTCTAATTTCAAGATCACACCGGTCAATGAAAAAAGAAATGGGAAAGAAAGAACGACTACAACGGCAAAACGTGTAGACAAACTGGTTCTTACTTTTGATGTAGAAAACCGTATTGCAAAAACCGGCCCGGCCGACATGTACGTGATTGTAACGGGACCTGATGGTCATGTGATTTCTGACCCGGCTATGAGCTCAGGTACATTCACTACACGCACTGAGGGTGACAAGACTTTTACTTCTAAAGTAACTGCAGATTACGAACAGGGAACCCGCAAGGCACTCACCGTTCCTATTCGTCAAAAAGATTTCCAAACCGGTGATTACAAAATAGAAGTATATCAAAACGGTTTCAAAATTGGTGAAGGCGTAAGAACCCTTAAAAAAGGTGGTTTATTCGGTTAATTGAAGTTTCCAACTCCTACAACCACGACCGTCTCACCTCAGGTGAGACGGTTTTTTATTATATAAAAAATAGCAGGATAATAAAAAATACAAACAATGATTCAGTTAATTTTTACTTCTCTTTAAAAGATAAACCATCTCAATCTTCTTATCTTTGCAGCCGGCAGGTCTTACACGACCAGCTCCTGCTCAACCTCCCCAGGGCCGGAAGGCAGCAAGGACAGGCGGTTGTAGCGGTGCGATGTAATTAGCCTGCCTTTTTTTATTGACAATTGATTATTTTCAATTGTCAATTTTCATGCTTATGAATTCTAAAGATCTCCAAAACAGGCTAAAAAAATTTGCCTTGCGCTTAGTTCCTCTTTGTGATTTCTTACCTAATAAAAAAATATCAAGAATAATTGAAGATCAATTACTCCGGTCAGGGTTTTCCGCTGCTGCCAACTATAGATCTGCGTGCAACGCTCAATCAAAAAAATCTTTTAATTCAAAATTGAGCATAGCTTTAGAAGAAATTGACAATTAAAAATTAAAAATTATCAACATCATGAAGTTTTTTATCGACACAGCCAATCTTGCTCAAATTAAAGAAGCAAACGAATTAGGAATTCTGGATGGAGTAACAACCAATCCATCTTTAATGGCTAAGGAAGGAGTTAAGGGACAGGAAGCTATTTTCAAACATTATAAAACCATTTGCGAAATGGTAAATGGCGATATAAGCGCTGAAGTAACTGCTACGGATTTTAAAGAAATAGTTGAGGAAGGGAAAAAGCTGGCGGCTATTCATCCAAACATCGTTGTAAAAGTGCCCATGATAAAGGATGGAGTAAAAGCCATTAAATGGTTTACTGATAATAGCATCAGGACAAACTGCACCCTTACCTTTTCTGCAGGACAGGCTATACTGGCGGCAAAGGCCGGTGCAGCCTATGTTTCTCCGTTTATTGGCCGTATTGATGACATTGGCTGGGATGGTGTTCAATTGATCCGCCAAATTGTTCAGATATACTCGGTCCAGGGATTTAAGACCCAGGTATTAGCTGCTTCTATCAGAAATCCAAATCATATTGTTCAATGTGCTGAAGCAGGTGCCGATGTTTGTACTTGTCCCCTCGAATCTATTTTAGGTTTGCTGAAACATCCTCTCACTGATATTGGCCTGGCTAAGTTTTTGGAAGATGCTAAGAAATCAATCTAACGTCGTGAGATGTGAATGGTCAGACGTGAGAAATAACTCACGATTCACGTCTCACGCTAATTACCCGCTCGCTGGAAAATAGAACTTAAAGTTGTAAAGCCAATCAATTCATCAGCACGGCTGCCAAAAGCACGATAGTATACTAAGACCATGTATGAATTTTCAGTGCCCCAATAGTTTCCTTCCGTATTTTCAAAAGAAAAATATTCACCGGTTGGTTTATCAGAAACAGTGACATAAGAATAATTGTAGTAACCCTGTTTGAGAAAAAAAGTTTTTTCATATGCTCCACGGTCTGCATTAAAAATCATTTTCGATGAATCATCGGGAGTGAAATTGGTAAATGCCCCGTATAAATAAACGCTTTTACCTTCATACGGACGATTGGCCGGGGGAAAATAAGTGAAATGAACAAGGGCATAATCACCCTGCCAGTAAGGATTGACATTATCGGTTGTTTCAATCGTAAATATTCCATCAAGATCGCGGTAGTAGATGTAAGGCTGTTGTTGCCTTTCTCCATCGGGTTTTACAAATACTTCTGTAAGGTTTCCCTTTTTTTCAATGTGCTGCATGCGATCACTCATGAGACGGAGACTACGCAGGTCAATCCATCGCCATTCCTTCCCGGCGGGAAATGATGTGGTAGCCTCATCATTATATTCAAAATAATTTCCGCGAAAAATATTGGGACGATTAAGGTATAGAGCATTTGGCCAGGCATAATTCTGCAGTATCACCAGTTTTGCATCCTGCTGATTGAATACATTGATATTGCTGTTCAATGTGACAGCCACATTTACTTTCTGGTATGTCTGGAACCACCTGGCATTGAAAGGTTGCTGAATCTGCGCGGCAATGGCCGCCCTGTTATCCACTACCAGGAATCGCTTGGTAAAAACAATTTTAGAGGTGTCCCCGTCCAAAAAAACTTTTACCAGGTAATTACCGGAACGGGTAGGTATGCAATTACGATCGGGCAGTACAGCCTGGTAATGAGTATAACGGGTAAAAGCGATAGATGAGTTCCGGTAATTGGTAATACGAACGTTTTGAAAACCTTTTATATAGTCAAATGTAAAAAGTGTTGAAGGAGTCCAATCGGCATTACATAACAAATAAGTATAGTAATAGGTTTTTACATCCGCATCAAGATCATCGAAATGAAGCTCAAATTGCTCCCCGCTATTCAGTGTCATCACAGGGTAGCTATAAGGATCGCCTGCTTTAGTAAGAGTGATAGAATGAATATTGGGTTTGTAAATGTGATCAGGGATTTGTGCATGAATAACAATGACAGCAAGCATAAGGCATAATGTCGGAAGTTTCTTCATAATTTTAGTTGAATCAGTTTTCAAAACAGGCTGTTTAATTGTATAATATTGTGAAATTACCGAGAAATACTTGAGAAATCTTTCCGACATGCTATTTTTGAAATCAAATTTAAATTCTTTGTAAAGAAGCTCCAATGGTGAGATTGGTTGCAATTATATCTTCAATAATTCTTGTTATAGGTGCTATTTTTCCGTGGTTTCAGAGTGGGATAATATCAAGCAGAGGCATGTATAATTTAGAGGATGGATACATTCTGGTTTCCGGAATATGTCTTTTAATTATATCTATTTATCAGCAAGTAAAGAAAATTAATAACCTCGGCCTGGCATTTATAGTAATTGGTCTTTCTTGTTTGATCATTTCCTCCCTGGATTATTTTGAAATAAGCAGCGAAGCAGAAAAATTCATAAAAGAACTAACCGGCCTTGGCTCCACAGTAAATGGCCAGGGTAAATTTTTAATAAAGGAGTTTATTATCATTTTAGCAGGCTCAATGGGAACAATTATAGCAGGTATAGTTCTTTATAAAAGACGGGATAAAACCGGGCTCAGGCGGGGAAAGGTTGCCAGTTTTATAGCCAATCGTATTGCATTTAACCGGCAAAAATCTTTTTCACGGTTCATTATTCGTCTTTCTATTGTGGCAACGGTCATCAGCGTAGCGGTCATGATCGTTACTCTTGCTTTTACTAATGGATTCCAGGAAACGGTGAGCCAGAAAGTTTTCAGCTTTTGGGGACATATACGCGTGCAATACAAACAACCGATGAAGTCCAGTATTGCTGAAGAAGAACAGATAGAAAAAAATGACACGGTTGTGCAAGCCATCAGGCAAAATCCAAATGTAGTGAGCATTCATCCTTTTGCTACCAAGTATGCCATTCTGAAAACGAAGGATGAAATGGAAGGTGTACTGATGAAGGGTCTTGACAGTAGCTACGATTTAAATCATTTTCAGCAGTTCATGAAACAGGGACGATGGTTCCGGTTCAATGATACAAGCTATAAACGTGAGATCATCATTTCATCTTACACAGCAGACCAATTAAAACTGAAACTAAATGATAGCCTGCTCATCTATTTTATTCAACCGGGGGCAGAAAAACCAAGAGTGAGAAAAGTTCAAATTTGCGGCATTTATAAAACGGGCATCGAGGATTATGATAAAACCTTTGCTATTGGTGATCTGAAACTGATACAACGATTGAATGGCTGGCAGCCAAATGAAATTGGCGGCTATGAAATTTTTCTGAAAGATTATCACCGGATGGAAAAAGTTTCCGATGAGCTCTATTACAATATTGAAAAATTTCCTTCGACATGGGATACTAAAACGATCAAAGATCTTTATCCCAATATTTTTGACTGGCTTGCCATGCAGGATATTACACGAGATGTACTCATTGGTTTTATGATCGTCGTCGCCATCATCAATCTCATTACCTGTTTAATCATTTTGGTCCTGGAGCGCATTCGTATGATTGGCGTATTAAAAGCCCTTGGTGCCAGGAACTGGACCATACAAAAAATATTTCTGCAGCATTCCACATTCATTACTATTGTTGGCATCATCCTCGGTACTGCACTTGGCATCGGACTTTGCTGGCTCCAACAATCCACCGGCTTTATCAAATTAAAAGAAGAAGCCTACTACATGAGTGAGGCGGCAGTGAAAATTATATGGTGGCAGGTTGCACTCATTTGTGCCGGCACCCTGCTTGTTTGTTTTTTGGTGCTCATGGTCCCTTCTCTCATTGTTCGAAGAGTAAGACCGGTGAAGGCGATTCAGTTCAGGTAGGAAACCTCATCCTCCTACTCCTTCATCAAAAGTTACTGTGTGTACATAAATACAAAGGAACACGGATAACACGGATTGAACGGATTTTTGTTTTTATGAACATGAAGCCTGCTCAGCAGAACCCCGAACGATGCAGTGTGCGACGCAACGAAAGCTAAATAGAATTACCACAGCTTGTCACAAAAAACTATCATCTAAACATTTAACTTCGTCAAAATTTTAAAGATGAATTTACATGAATACCAGGCCAAGGAGTTATTGAAAAAATTCAATGTACCAGTGCAGGAAGGTATTGCGTGCAGCACTGTTCATGATGTGGAAGAAGCTTACCGGCAAATCAAAACGCAGTTTGGAAGCAGCTTTGCCGTCATAAAAGCGCAGATACACGCGGGTGGCCGCGGCAAAGGAAAAATAAAAGAAACGGGAATAAACGGGGTGAAGGTGGCAAAGAGTCTTGAAGAGATCAGTGATTTTGCCAGAAAAATTTTGGGAGGAACCCTGGTTACGGTGCAGACCGGCCCCACAGGAAGAGTCGTGCACAAAGTTTTGGTGGCGCAGGATATGTATTACGAGGGTCTGAGTGAAAGAAAGGAATTTTATTTATCCATTTTGCTTGACAGAACAAAAGGGCAAAACGTGGTGATGTACAGCACGGAGGGTGGAGTAAATATTGAAGACGTGGCCCATACTACCCCTGAAAAAATTTTTAAAGAATGGGTACATCCGGCAGGTGGCTTGCAGGCATTCCAGGCAAGAAAGATCGCTTTTAATTTAGGCCTTGCCGGCAATGCTTTCAAGAATTGCACTAGGTTCGTAACCAATTTATATAATGCCTATGTGGGTTTGGATTGTTCGATGCTTGAAATTAACCCCTTGTTCAAGGCAGCGGATGATAAAATCGTAGCGGTGGATTGCAAAATGAACCTGGATGAAAACGCCCTGATGCGGCATCCTGATCTTTCTGCCATGCGGGATGAAACGGAGGAGGATCCTACTGAAGTAGAAGCAGGACAGTATAATTTAAATTTTGTAAAGCTTGATGGCAATGTGGGCTGCATGGTAAATGGAGCCGGGCTTGCGATGGCTACCATGGATATGATCAAGTTAAGCGGCGGTGAGCCTGCTAATTTTTTGGATGTGGGCGGTACAGCCAACGCGCAAACTGTGGAGGCAGGATTTAAAATTATTTTGAAAGACGCAAATGTAAAAGCGATCCTCATTAATATTTTTGGCGGTATTGTTCGTTGCGATCGAGTGGCCCAGGGTGTAATTGATGCTTACAAGAATCTTGGCAATATTCATATTCCAATAATTGTCCGCTTGCAGGGCACGAATGCCGAAGAGGCAAAGAAATTGATTGATGAAAGCGGGTTAAAAGTGCAGAGTGCTATTTTGCTGAGTGAGGCTGCGGAACTGGTGAAGAAAGCGGTGGCATAGATAAATGAAAAACCTGCGTCTTTGCAGCT
>Ga0137463_1000685_pt1 | contig 11322 bp, 8 predicted proteins | sample EasRivERMGT800_2_FD_102333 | JGI IMG/M metagenome (GOLD analysis project Ga0137463, IMG submission 102333) | Soil microbial communities from meander-bound floodplain in the East River, Colorado, USA - East River MetaG ERMGT800_2 | ecosystem: Environmental > Terrestrial > Soil > Floodplain ...
GAGAGGAATAAAACCGAAAGTGGCGTACGAACATGGCGCTATTGGTTGCATCATTTATTCTGATCCTGCCGACGATGGTTATGCGCAGGGTGATGTGTATCCTGTTGGTCCTTTTCGCAGGGACAATGGTGTACAGCGGGGTTCAGTGATGGATATGCCGGTACGTCCCGGTGATCCATTGACACCGGATATCGGCGCTACAAAAGATGCAAAACGTCTGGACAGAAAGGATGCTAATACGATCATGAAAATTCCTGTGCTGCCCATTTCGTATGAAGATGCATTGCCGTTATTGCAATCGTTGGGAGGACAGGTGGTGCCTGCAGCCTGGCGCGGCGCATTACCCATTACCTATCATGTTGGGCCCAGCAAGGACAAAGTGCATTTGAAATTAGAATTCAATTGGGATTTAAAACAGTTGTATGATGTGATCGCTAAAATGCCCGGTGGTGAATTCCCTGATGAATGGGTGCTTCGCGGCAATCATCATGATGGCTGGGTGAATGGAGCGGCTGATCCGTTGAGTGGGTTGGTGGCCGAACTGGAAGAAGCAAGATCTATTGGTGAGTTGGCAAAAAAAGGTTTTCGCCCAAAACGTACGATCATTTTTTGTGCCTGGGATGGTGAAGAGCCTGCTTTGCTTGGTTCAACTGAGTGGTCCGAAGATCATCAGCAGGAATTAAAACAAAAAGCGGTTGCTTATATTAATTCAGACGCAAACGGCCGTGGATTTGTCGGCGCTTCCGGTTCGCATACACTCGAGACTTTTTTTAATGAGATTGCGGATAATGTTATCGATCCGGAAACAGGTGCAACAATTAAAGAACGGAGGTATGCAAGAACGATTACCCAGGCAGAACCTTCTGGCCGCGCTAAATTGCTTGGCAATAAATATATCAAGCTCGGGGCACTGGGAGCCGGCTCGGATTATTCTCCTTTTCTCCAGCATTTAGGAATTGCTTCGATGAATCTTGGATTTGGAGGTGAAGATCCCGGTGGTGAATATCATTCCATTTATGATTCCTATGATCTTTTCAGGCGATTTAAAGATTCAGGTTTTGTATATGGGGTCACTTTATCAAAAACAGCAGGCCGCGTGATCCTGCGCCTGGCAAATGCAGATGTATTGCCATTTGATTTTAATACATTTTACAAGACCATTAATGATTATGTGACCGAAGTAAAAACATTGCTGGATAATACCCGTGCGGAAACAGATGCGGAAAACAGGATGATCAAAGAAAAATTATTTGATATGGCGAAAGATCCGAAAAAAGTTTATCTGTCTCCCAAACCAAAAGAAACTGTCCCGTATCTCAATTTTAGTGAGCTTGATAACGCGTTGGCAAGTTTAAAAGAAAAAGCAGAAGAATTTCAAAAGATCTATAGCAACGGTTTGCAATTGCCGGTGGAAAAACAAAATGAGTTGAATTATCTTTTGTATAAAGCTGAAAGAAGTTTAATAGAGCCAAATGGCTTGCCTCGTCGTCCCTGGTACAAACATGAGATATATGCTCCCGGCTATTATACAGGTTATGGAGTAAAAACTTTGCCGGGCATACGCGAGGCCATTGAACAAAGAAATTGGAAAGAAGCACAGGATAATGCAGGGATTGTGGCAAAGGTTATACAGGTTTATAATGAACAGGTGCAGCAGGCGATTGATATGGTGAAGAAGAATAGTGAGAAGAAGAGTTTCTAGCGAGTCGTTTATTTAAAATTTTGAGATGCCGGAATGATTGTCTTTTAACCTTAGTAGAAAAATGGTTAATTGAACCCTGGCCAACCTTATTAATTTATTTCGACTGATGCTTTTTTAAAAGATGGATTAAAGTTCTTAAAACAGTTTTCGCAATGGGTACCCAAACTAATACTTTTTCCAGTACCTCAAAATATCATTAGCCAGCAAATCGTTAATCGTCTATCGTTAGTTTTGGCCCGTGCAGCTTCCTGAAAAATTGTTAGAGTCATTAGAAGGAATTGAAGGCTTCGATAAAAAGGCCTTTGAAAAAATTCACGAATCTGGTGAACAGGTAACTTCAATTCGACTAAATCCTTCGAAATTGTCAATTGCCAATTGTCAATTGCCAATTGACAACGGAGTTCCCTGGAGCAAGCACGGCTACTACCTCAGCCAGCGCCCCTCCTTCACTTTCGATCCTCTTTTTCATGCTGGCTGCTATTATGTACAGGAAGCAAGCAGCATGTTTTTGGAACAGGCCTTAAAGCAAACCGTCGATCTTTCACAACCATTAAAAATTCTTGATCTCGCTGCGGCACCGGGGGGAAAGTCAACGCATATTCACTCCTTAATTTCAAAAGATAGCTTGCTCATAAGCAATGAAGTGATCCGAAGCCGCAGTCATATTTTAAAAGATAATATTATAAAATGGGGCTGTGATAATGTAATAGTCACGAATAATGATCCCAAAGATTTTGCAAAACTTGAAAATTATTTTGATGTGATTGTCGTGGATGCTCCCTGTAGTGGCAGTGGACTTTTCCGCCGTGATGAAGAAGCCATTGATGAATGGAGTCTGAATAATGTACAGCTTTGTAGCCAGCGGCAGCGAAGGATACTGGCTGATGTATGGCCTGCGTTAAAGAAAAATGGAATTCTTATTTACGCTACCTGTTCGTATTCAAAGGAAGAAGATGAGGATATTTTGGATTGGATGGGGGAAGGATTGTCAATTGTGAATTGTCAATTGTCAATTGATCCCGGTTGGGGAATTGCTGAAGTACAATCGGCAGCTGGTGCGTATGGATATCGCTTTTGGCCGAACAAAGTAAGGGGAGAAGGCTTTTTTATTGCTGGTTTGAAAAAAATAGATGGTGAAGATGAAACTAAAAAAAGAGCTAAAAGAAAAATTGAGCTGCTGGATAAAAAAGAACCCGAAGTTGTGAAGAATTGGGTTAAAGAAACTGATCACCAGTTTGTGAAAGTTCAAAACAGGGTGTATACTATTCCTCCAAAATTAGTTGAGGAGGCAAACATTCTGCTGAATAATCTTTATGTGATTTATTTTGGAAGCCTGGTTGGCGAGCTTGTGCGGGAGAAACTAATTCCTGAACATGCTCTTGCTATGAGTAACTTAATTTCAGATGATATTGAAAGAATCGGGTTGAATAAAGACCAGGCAATTGTTTATCTCCAAAAGAAAGAACTGAAAGACCTGGATCTAAAAAGCAAGGGGTGGAAACTCGTTAGTTATAAAAATTATCCACTAGGTTGGATCAATGTATTATCAAACAGAATTAACAACTATTATCCAAAGGAATTGAGAATATTAAAGGATATTTGAGTCTGCCGTAAGAGAATAATTTTACATCTTTGTAAATAAATCTGATTATCATGAAAAGCATCCTCTTTTTGATCTGTATCATGATTTCAACTACAGCTCTGCAAGCTCAAACAAATGAGTTGATGATTAAGAGTAATGGAAAGGGACTGTATGTTGATCATAAAGTAACGCCAAAAGAAAATTTTTACTCCATCGGGCGGTTATTTAACGTCCATCCAAAACATATTGCTTCTTTTAATTCTCTTGACATGACCAGGGGCCTTGGCATCGGCCAGGTAATCAGGATACCTTTATCAGACACAAACTTTAATCAAAAAGGCAGCAAAGGTATACCGGTGTATTATGTTACCGGAAATAATGAAGGATTGTATCGCGTCAGCACAAACAATAATAATGTGCTGTTGGAAAAACTTCGTCAATGGAACCATTTGTCAAATGATAAAGTGCCTTCCGGCTCAAAATTGATTGTTGGCTTTTTAGTAAACAATGAGGCTGCTGTGGCAACTGTTGCCAATCTCCCAAAACCTGAAACCATTAATAAAAATAACCAGGAAAATAATAAAGAGTTAGCAAAGAACGAGGTTATTAAACAATCACCTCCTCCAAAGGAAGAGATTAAGCAAGAGAAAACAGAACCGAAAAAAAATGAAGAAGTGATACAGGTGAAAGAAGAAGTGAAACCTCAAAATTTAAACCAGGGATTTTTCAAAACTTTGTTTGAGCAACAGATCCGGAAGCAGCCCATCAGCAGGGAGCAGACGTTAACTTCGGGAATATTTAAGACGGCAAGTGGCTGGTCCGATGCTAAATATTATTTATTAATGGACGGTGCAGAACCCGGAACTATTGTCAGGATCACTAACCCGGCTAATAACAAAATAATTTTTGCAAAATTGCTTGGCGAAATGAATACCCTTAAACAAAACCAGGGACTAAACATTCGTATCAGTAACGCCGCGGCTTCGGCGCTTGACATTCCTGAAACGGATAAATTTATTGTGAAACTCAATTATTGATTGCAAACTGAAATCATGAAGAGAATATTTTTTCTGTGGAGCTTATGGTTCAATGCAACAGTTTTACTTGCTCAAACCCAGGTGGCACCTAACATACAGCTGCCGCAGTTTTTTGAAGTAAAAGCCTTAAAAGCAACTTCCGTTAAAAACCAGGCAGTGACCGGCACCTGCTGGTGTTTTGCCACTACATCCTTGCTTGAAAGTGAAGAGATTCGAAAGGCTAAAACCGAAATTGACCTGAGTGAAATGTTTACAGTACGAAATATTTACATTGAAAAGGCAAAGAACTATATCCTTCGGGGAGGCAAGGCACAGTTTGGCGAGGGTGGCCTGGGCCATGATGAAATACACGCAACCGCCTTGTATGGAGCTATGCCGCTCACTGAGTATACAGGTTTGATAAACGGACAGAAATCTTACGACCATCAAAGACTTATTAATGAGCTGCAGCATTATCTCGACAGTATCTTAAAAAAGCAACCGATTGCACAGGATTGGCTGGCAGGGTATACGAAAATTCTTGATGATAATTTAGGCGTCCCTCCAAAAGAATTTAATTACAATGGAAAAAATTATACAGCCCTTTCTTTTGCAAAAGAAGTATTGCATTTTGATGCGAATGATTATATAAGCCTTACTTCATTTACCCACCAACCTTATTACCAATCATTCATTTTGCAGGTGCCGGATAATTTTGCAAATGGCTCATTTTACAATCTGCCTTTACCTGAATTAGTACAGCTTGTGAAAGACGCTGTAAGTAAAGGGTACACCGTGGCCTGGGATGCGGATGTGAGCAACAAAGGATTTATGCAGAACACAGGGTTGGCATTGAACCTTGATAGCAGCATTGCGTATCCAAAAGATCAAATTAATGCCGATATAAATGAGATGCCATATGATGCAACCATCCGCCAGCAGTTGTATGAAAATCTGACTACGCAGGATGATCATCTCATGCATATTACCGGCTCCGAAAAATCAAAAGACGGAAAAACTTTTTTTCTGGTTAAAAACTCCTGGGGAAAGGTTGGCCCGTTTGAAGGATACATCAATGTTTCTGAAGCTTATTTCGCTATTAATACCATCAGCATTGTAATTCCTAAAGCTGCTTTATCCAAAGATTTACTCGGAAAATTGAAATTGTAAAGCCTTACGACTTTTCCTGGAAGAGCCTGCTGCCCATAAAAAACATATTGGAAAAAGTAAATGATTGGCCAGCAAAAAGGTGCATAAAATTTAGTCATCTTATTAATTTATTAATTCATAAAACAAATGGATGGCAAGAATATTGTGGGAATTTCCCTTCTATGTAACACGATTGATCGGTGAAATTCTCTTACTCAATTTAACACCCGGAAAAATGGAATAAAGTTTACAAACGAAGATCAATTTCTTATTCTTAACAACACAATAAAAATCTCTAACCATGAACAAGAACTCTTATATCCCGGAAGGCTATAATGCCGTAATTCCTGCGCTGGCATTCAAAGGCGCAGATGCAGCTATTAAATGGTACAAAACTGTTTTTAATGCTAAAGAAAAAATGCGGTTCAATAATCCTGACGGATCCATCGCACACGCTGAAATAACGATTGATGATAATGTTATAATGCTTTCAGAGGAAAACTTAGAATTTAATAGAAGTCCAAAAACACTCAAGGGTAATTCAGTGAATCTTTGCGTATATGTTCCGGATGTAGATGCAACCGTTAAGAAGGCTGTGGATAACAAGGCTAAACTCGTTAAACCCGCCGAGGATCAATTTTATGGAGACAGGAGTGGACGTATTGAGGACCCATTTGGATATCTCTGGATTATTTCTACCCATGTAAAAGATGTTTCACAAGAGGAAATGAAAAAGGCTATCAAAGAAATGGCACAGCAACATGCTTAATAAACGGGATGATTAAATTCGTTTTAATTGAAGCTCCTTCAAATCTTGGATTGAAGGAGCTTTTTCCCGGTGTTGAACCGGGTGTAAAATTTTTTCCATCAGCAATGGAAGAGGCAGGTTTTGCTTCTATTGCAGGCATCGCGGAAAAGATAAGAGTGGAAGCCCCTTCTTACTCAATGGATGTTGACCCGGAAAGTAAAGTGAGAAATGCGGAGAAAATTATTGTTTACAGTACCCAATTAGCCAATGAGGTTGACAAAGCCATTCAACAAAAAAATTGTTCCGTTATCATTGGAGGTGATTGCTCTGTATTGATTGGCGCTGCACTATCTTTAAAACGAAATGGCAATTATGGATTATTTTTTTTAGACGGCCATACCGATTATGTACTACCTCAACAATCGGGCACATCCGGAGCCGCGGGCATGGACCTGGCAATTTCAACCGGCAATGGTCATGACAAGCTCACCAATATTGAAAACCTGAAACCCTATATTGAAGAAAAAAATGTTTTTTGCATTGGCAACCGGGAACTTTCGCCGGACTGGTATGTAGATGCCATCATTCAAAGTGATATTCATTATTATGATTTACCTTCTTTGCGGATAACAGGAAGTTCTTTTATAGTCAAAGAATTTCTTGAGATGATTGTGTCAAAAAACCTGGATGGTTTCTGGATTCATTTTGATGTGGATGTTTTGAATAATGAGATCATGCCTTGTGTAGATTCGCCGCAGGAAGATGGTTTGAGCTATGAAGAATTGAGAGAGGTGCTAAATCCTTTAATTCAATCAGATTATTTTTGTGGGATGGATATAACGATTTTTGACCCTACCCTTGACAAAGATAATTTTTATGGAAGGCGGTTGGCAAATGAATTGGCTGGCATCTTCAAAAATGTTCTTGTAGAAAACCGATCGTATTAACCAGCTATTTCCTTTAATGCGCTGCAAAATTGTTGCATCTCCTCAATAGTTCCCATACTTACACGGCACCATTTCCCGCCAAAGTGATCGCGAAATTGTACATAGATATTTTTTGCCTGCATCAGCCCGGTAAAATCTCCTTTTATTTTATCAATGTTGAATAAAATAAAATTAGTTGAGGAAGGAATATAGTCTAAGGAAAGTTTTTTGAAACAGTCATAACAGATTTGTCTTGCTTCTTTTGCTTTTTCCCTGCATTGTTTTACAAAATCTTTGTCATCCAGTGAAGCCATCGCTGCAGCACAGGATACCATGCTCACTCCCGCATCTGCCCAGGGTTGATAACTGCTCAATGATTTAATTGTTTCAGGATGTGCAATTGCATAGCCCACCCTTGCGCCGGCAAGTCCATAAACTTTAGAAAAAGTTTTTGCCACTACTATGTTTGGGTTGCTGGTTGCGATCGTTGCCAAAGATGGCAGGTCTGCATATTCTGTATACGCTTCATCAATAAATACAAATGTTTTTTCCGCAGCAGCCACTGAATGATCTTTTAATGCCGCGATTTCTGCATAATTGCCGGTAGGATTATTTGGATTGCAGAAATAGATCATTTTTGTTTCATTGTTTATGCTTCCAACCATTTTTGAGAGATCAGTTTTTTTCCCGTCATTCAACGGTATTCGTATAAATGAAAGTCCAAATGAACTTGCCTGGGCGTTCCAGATACGATAGGAGGGGTCTGCAATGATAATATGACCTTTTGTTTTTGCTATATGCTGACAGGAAAGACCAATAATATCTGAAGAACCCGCACCTAATAAAATATTTTCAGTGCCCACATTCCAATGATCTGCAATTTTTTTCTTTAACAAGGGAAGATAATCATCGGGATACCGGTTTGATCTTTTGTAAGATTCTATTATTGCTTTCTGCGCAAAAGGGGAGGGGCCGTATGCATTTTCATTACTGTTGAGCCAGATTGGAGTTCCCGGTGAGAAAAATTTCTTTTCCCCGGCAGAAGAAAGAACAGGGCTCAATCCCAAACCGGCCAGTGCAAATGTGCTTTGCTTAAGCCAGGTGCGGCGATCAGTTGGCATGGTAGAAATTTTTACAGAAGTTAGTTTATTTTATACAATCAAAGAAATGATTATTTACCTAACTCAATCACTTCACAGTTTTTAATTTCCTTTCTATCAATAGCAAAACGGATAATGGTTCTTACTTTCTGCCAGCCTTGTTTGCCTGCGGCTCCGGGATTCATGTAAAGACATTGAAGTTTATCATCGTACATGATTTTTAAGATGTGTGAATGCCCGCAAATGAAAAGTTGTGGGTTATTATTGAGTAGTTCCTTTTTTGTTTCCGGATTGTATTTAGGAGGATGGCCACCGATATGGCGGATCATTACTTTTACATTCTCACACATAAAAACCAACTGCTCCTGAAATTGACTTCGTATATCCTGCCCATCGATATTTCCATAAACTCCCCGAAGAACTGTGAGATGACTCAAAACTGAGCTATGAATTAACTTTTCTGCTATTTCAATACTTCCAAAATCACCGGCATGCCATATCTCCTGGCAGGTTTCAAAATGATTAAAAACATTTTCGTCTAAATAACCATGCGTGTCTGATATAAGACCAATGCGTGTCAAAAGAAATGAATTGGTTGCAATCTAAAATTTAATTCGGTAAGGAAACAAAAAGAGATTGCCATTATTCCATAGCAATCTCTTTTGGGTATAAAAAAATTTTATTCTTTAGTTCTTAAGATCGATTTGTAAAATCTGGCCGAGACCTATTGGAGGAGGACCAAATCCCCAGTTTGAAACATACAGTTTCCCATCCGGCCCCATTGTCATCCCGGTCGGTAAGTTAAGACCTGTTGCGATTACAGTCCTGGCACCGGAAGGATCTACTCTTACAATTCTTCCTAAACCCGGAGTAGGAAAGGCTGGAAATCCGCCTGCCGTATTTTCCAATACATACATTCTGTCCTGCTGATCGATTACCAGGCCGAGAACAGCATTAAATCCTGTTGCTGTCACTTTAATTGTCCCGTCCGGGGTGATCTTAAAAATACTGGATGCGCCTCCCGTAATTGGGAAGGTATTAAGATTGCTCACATAAAAATTTCCATGATAAGCCACGACGGTAGGAACGATATGTCCCTGTGTTGCTGAAATGTCAACCACACGACTGATACTTCCGCCGGTAGTTACTTTCACCATTTCTCCATGATTGGGTTCAACAGCATATAGATCACCACGCACGTTGATCATACTGTACCATGTTCCGTCGGGTTCAAAATCGTCTTCTTCAGGATGTGCGACAGGATGGGATTGTTGCCATGCGCTTAGATCTGCAATCATCGTCCAGCTTCCATCTTCATTTACTTTTGCAATTCCGTTTGGTATGCCGGCCACACCATGCGAACAACCTGCACCGGCAAGCAAGGCATACATGGTACTACCTACAAATTCGACATCAGCCACTCCGGAAACAAGATTTCCAAACTCAGGACTTGTCTGGCTGGAAGGAAATTTGTCAGTAACTGTAGTTCTAACTCCATGTGCATCGATCTTTGAAATTCTTCCCCCTGTTAAGCTTCCTTTATAAGGACCAGGACCAGTAGGGAGACCCTTAGCTTGCGTACATAAGCCAACGGTAGAAATGTTGCCACCCGTTCCGCCTTCTGCAACATACAAATTTCCGTCAGGACCAAATTTCAACTCTCTTGGGTTATTTAGTCCTGTGGCAAAAACTTTTAATGATGCCTCCTGGCTACTTGCTTTATTATTTGCACTAACCAGGTTTGAATTATCGGATTGTTCAGAATGTGTTGCCTCTTTCTGGCACGATGAAAATGTTAATAGAACTAAAATAGTTACAAAGACGTACCACGAGATTTTTTTCCTTGTTACAGCTTCCTTCTTCCCGGGGAATGAATCATAGAAAGCATACAATAGCTTTTTCATGTTTTAATTTTTTTGATGAAGAAATAATCAATATCCTGCGGTTTTTGAAGGAATCAGTTTTGAAATATTTTCAAACCTATTAGTGAGTTTTCTTTTTCCTGAATAAATGTTTTATTTCATCCCAACTCATAGCAATGATTGAAATCAGACAGACAGCGATTATGCCTGCAATGAATGTCATTCTAATTTTAATTGAACTTAATGAGAGAATAGTTGTCTTTTTGTCCTGTTTATTAAACTGTAAATAGTAGTTGATAAAGTGTAAGAATTATTTATCAGGTTAATCAGGCAATGCGCAGGCTATGATCAATTGATTATTCTTTCAATTTCACATTGCCTACTCTTGTTCCCAGTGCTCTTCCCTCTGATAAGCCAGTGATAATAGATGGTAAATAATGAATACCTCCATAGCGTCTTGAATTGCCACTTTCAGTGCCTACTGCATCTAAGGATGTAAAAGGTCTGGGCTCAAAACCACGAAAATCATACGTGTGATCAACCACGGCAAAATTATCACCGAGTACACTTGTTAATGCTCTCATAGTTGCAGATGTAACATAGGCATGGGCTGCAGGATATTCAGGATGCGAAGGTGTAACGATCAGAGGTAGCCAGTTTGGGTCAATGACCTTCCGTATATAGCTAACAGGTCTTATTTGGTTATATTGAAATTTTGACCTGAAACAAGTAAGGTGAGCTTCACGAATGGCGATTCCCGATTTTGCATAAGCTTCTGCAGCGGTTCCTAAATCAACACCGCCTTGTTCAATAGCCTCGGTCACAACGTTCATAATATGTCCTACCGGTGTATAACCTATACCAATACCCTGGTCGTTCCAATACAAAGCCATATTTCTTTGATCCGTTGTCAGGATCTTGGAAACATCATACACATCTTTTACCATTTTATAAAAATCAGAAGACGGTAGTTCTGAATAAGGGAAAGGAGGCGCAGGTGAAACACCACTTCCATCCTCGATCAGCAAAGGGCGGGAGTTGGATACAAAGGGTAAAATCGCGTTGCCAAATGCCGGAGGTGTAGGTACCCATACGCCAACCGGAGAAGTAGGTGCCACATAACCCGCATTCCCTACATTATAATTATCCGTTTTAGACCAGTCATAAACCGCTGTTGCAACAGCTCTTCCATAGTCTTGCGAACGCTGAAATTTCGTTGATTCTGTAGACAATAAAA
>Ga0137463_1000686_pt1 | contig 11303 bp, 15 predicted proteins | sample EasRivERMGT800_2_FD_102333 | JGI IMG/M metagenome (GOLD analysis project Ga0137463, IMG submission 102333) | Soil microbial communities from meander-bound floodplain in the East River, Colorado, USA - East River MetaG ERMGT800_2 | ecosystem: Environmental > Terrestrial > Soil > Floodplain ...
GGGGCCGGCTTGGCGCGCGGAGTCCACGAATGCGCGGAAAACGGATCGGCGGCGAACCTGCCCAGAGCGAAACGGGAAGGAATTCCGGGCTGCTTTGCCTCCGCAGCGGGCGCTGCAGAATGCACGGAGTTCGGCGAAGTCCCCGGTGCCGGAATTTTTGCCGCGCTCGGTCCGGCCGGGGCGCGAAGGTCGATCGCAACCCAAGCCGCCGACACGGCGAGCAATACGATCAACACTGCGATTCTTGGCGGCCGACGCATCTCTGCCCCGAGTCTCCTTAGCCGGACTAGTTTAGTACCGCTGCATTACAAGAACAACAAACGACCGGGCGTCCATGGGTACTACGCGCGATCGGGTGCCGGGCAGAGGACTCGAACCCCCGACCGTCGCATTACAAATGCGCTGCTCTACCAACTGAGCTAGCCCGGCATCGATATACATTATACGTGTGCAGCGAAGCCCGACCCGCGGGAGTCCCGCACGACCGCACTCTATTTGACTCGCCTCAACGCAGGCTTCCTGCCGGTTTTGGGAGGACTTTTCGGGCCGGGCGGCGCTGTCGCCTCGTCGCCGGGCGCCGCTGTTTCTTTTTTCTCCGGCCCGAACGACATGCCGTGGCCGCTTTCGCGCGCGTAGATCGCCGCGACGCTCGCGACCGGGATGACGAGTTCTTTGGCGACCCCGGAAAAACGCGCGGTGCATTCGATAATCTCGTTCCCTATCTGCAGGCGGCTCGCCGCAACCGGCCCGATGTTGAGAACGATCTCGCCGTCGCGCACGTGTTCCATCGGCACGCGGGTCCGGGAATCGACCACCACGGAAATGTGGGGCGTGTAACCGTTATCCACGCACCATTCGTATACCGCGCGCAACAGATACGGCTTGGTGGACTTGGGTTCTGACATCAGCGAGGATGCGCCCGGCGCTCATGCGCCATCATTTGCGCATCACCTTTTCCGACGGCGTCAGCGCCTCGATGAACGCGGGACGCGAGAATAGGCGCTCCGCGTACTTCATGAGCGGCACGGCCGCCTTGGGCAGGGTCACGCCGTAGTAGTCGAGGCGCCACAAAAGCGGGCTGATCGCCACATCGAGCATTGAAAATTCGTCTCCCAACATGTATTTCTGCTTGGTGAACACCGGCGCCATCTGTGTGAGCTGGTCGGCTACGTGCTGGCGAGCGCGGTCCTGTTGCTTCTGGTTGCCGTTCTCGAGCGCCTCGATGTGGGCAAAAAGCTCCACTTCGAACTGGAACAGAAACAACCGCGCGCGCGCGCGCATCACCGGGTCGGCGGGCATCAGCTGCGGATGGGGAAAGCGCTCGTCGATGTATTCGTTGATGATGTTCGCTTCGTAGAGGATCAGGTCGCGTTCGACCAGCACCGGCAGCCGGTTGTAAGGGTTCATCACCGCGATGTCTTCCGGCTTGTTGTACATGTCCACGTCGATGATTTGAAAGTCCATGCCCTTTTCGTACAGCACGATGCGGCAGCGCTGCGAGAATGGACAGGTGGTTCCGGAGTAGAGATTCATCATGTTTTACCTTGTCGCCGAAAGCGGATCGATGTGCAGATGAAAAAGGCGCGGGCGCCGAGCGCCCCGCGCCCTTTGGGCGGGTTTGCCTTCAGTGCACGTCTTTCCAGAACTCCTTGTAAAGGAGGTACGTGAGCACGAGCAGCACGAGCAGGACGAGCATCACCACGTAGCCCACCTGCTTGCGCGCGAGCTGATTGGGCTCGGACATCCAAGCCATGAAGTTGACCAGATCGCGAACCAAGATGTCGTAGTCGATCTGGGAGAGCGATCCCGCCGTTTCCGTCCTGATCGTCTTGAGTATGAAGCGCTCCCCGTCATTGCCGGCCTGATCCGGAGTCAGCACATCGATCTTCCAGGCGTTTCTTTGCATCCTTCCGACCGCTTCGGCCTGCTCCATGTTCTTGAATTTCCGTTCCACTTGCACCTGTTGACCGGAAAGCGTCCACAGCGCGTGGGGCATGGCGACGTGCTCGTACACCATGTTGTTCCAGCCCGTGGCCGACTCCGAGTCGCGGTAGAAGCTGCGCAGGTACGTATACAGCCAGTCGGGACCGCGGGCACGGGCGATCACCGACAAGTCCGGGGGCGCCGCGCCGAACCATTCTTTTGCGTCCTTCTTGGTCAGGGCGACGGCCATCAGCTCGCCGATCTTGTCGGCTGTGAAGAGCAGGTTGTCTTTGACCTGCTGCTCGGTCAGGCCCAGATCGAGCAGCTTGTGGTAGCGCATCATCCCCGCCGAGTGGCAATTCAAGCAGTAGTTGACGAAGGTGCGCGCGCCGGCCTGCAAGCTCGCGACATCGCGCGGGTCGATCGGCGCCGTATCGAGCCTGACCGATTCCTCCGCGGCTAGCGCAAGGGGCGCGGCAAGCGCGAGGAGGACGACGAGCACCTTCATTTCGATGTGACCCTCTCGGGTTCGGGCCGGCATTTGTCCATCTTCGAGTACCACGGCATGAGCAGGAAGAACAGGAAATACACGGCCGTGCCGATCTGCGCGGCAAGAGTGCGCCCCCCGGTCACGGACTCGGTGCCGAGGTAGCCGAGCACGAAGAACGCGATCACGAAGAGCGCGATCGCCGCCTTGGTGATGGGCCCCTTGTAGCGGATCGACTTGACAGGGCTGCGGTCGAGCCACGGCAGCAAAAAGAAGATCATGACCGAGGTGCCCATCAGCACGACGCCCCAGACTTTGGCGTCCAGGGTCAGGAGTCCAAGCAGCAGCACGATCGTGGTCACCCCCGTGGCGACACGGGTCGCGGTGCTTTTGACACTCCAAATGATGAGGAGCGCAAAGGCGACGAGCCCCGGGACGAGCGCCCACAACACGAACTCCTCGGTCGTGGCGCGCAGGATCGAGTAGTACGGCGTGAAGTACCACACCGGCGCGATGTGCATCGGGGTTTTCAGCGGATCGGCCGGGATGAAATTGTTGTTCTCGAGGAAGTAGCCGCCCGCCTCCGGCGCGAAGAACACGACGACCGAAAAAACGACCAGGAAAACCACAACGCCGAAGGTGTCCTTCACGGTGTAGTAGGGATGAAACGGAATACCGTCGAGGGGCTTGCCGGTCTTGGGATCCTTCACGTTCTTGATCTCGACTCCGTCGGGGTTGCTCGAGCCCACCTCGTGCAGCGCGATCAAATGCGCGACAACCAGCGCGAGGAGCGCGAGTGGGACGGCGATCACGTGGTAGGCGAAAAAGCGGTTGAGCGTCGCATCCGACACTACGAAGTCGCCGCGGATCCAGATGGCGAGCTTCGGCCCGATGACCGGGATCGCGTCGAACAGGTTCACGATCACCTGCGCGCCCCAGTAGGACATCTGCCCCCAGGGAAGGAGGTAACCGAAGAAGGCTTCCGCCATCAGGCAGAGGAATATGAGCATGCCGAAGATCCACAGAAGCTCGCGCGGTTTTCGGTACGAGCCGTAGAGCATCGCGCGGAACATGTGCAGATACACGCAGACGAAGAAGAACGAGGCGCCGGTCGAGTGCATGTAGCGGATCCACCAGCCCCAGGGCACCTCGCGCATGATGTACTCGACCGAGGCGAACGCCTGGCTCGCATCGGGCTTGTAATTCATGGTGAGGAAGATGCCGGTGACGATCTGGATCACCAGCACGAAGAGCGCGAGCGAGCCGAAGTAATACCAGAAATTGAAATTCTTCGGCGCGTAGTACTCGGTGAGATGCGAGCGCAAGGTCTCCATCAGCGGGAAGCGCTGGTCGATCCAGGTGAGCAGGCCGTTGAAGGGTCCCGCTCCGGTAACCGCTTGCTTTTCTGCCGCAGCCATTCGCTCTACGCCCCCTTCTTGTCCTCGCCGATCAGGATCTTGTTATCCGAAAGGTACATATAGGGAGGCACCCTGAGGTTGTCCGGAGCGGGCTTGTTCTTGTAGACCCGTCCCGCGAGATCGAACAACGACCCGTGGCAAGGGCAATAGAACCCTCCGGTCCACTGGCTCTCGAAGGCCTCCGGACCCGCTTTGAGCCGGTCCTGCGGCGAGCAGCCGAGGTGCGTGCAGATTCCGACCACGACCAGGTACTCCGGTTTGATCGAGCGGTATTCGTTCCGGGCGTATTCGGGCGTCAACTCGCCTTTCTTGCGCTCGCTTTTTGGGTCGGCGACTTTGCCGTCGGCCAGCTTGATGTCTTTGAGCATTTCCTGGGTGCGATGAAGGATCCAGACGGGTTGTCCGCGCCATTCGACAGTCATTTTCTCCCCGGGATTGAGCTGGCCGATGTCGGCCTCGACCGGCGCGCCCAGAGCTTCGGCGCGCTCCGAAGGCAACATCGAAGCGGCGAAGGGGACGGCTGTGGCGACTGCGGACGCACTGCCCGCGCAGGCGCTCGCGATGACCAAGCTGCGGCGCCTGCGGTTGACCTCGGATCGATCATTCATGGAAAAACCCTGATTGAGAAAGATATTCTTGAGGTGGGAAATTATACAGAAAGCCTCGCGCCACACCAAATTTTTCCTTCCAACTTGTTGATTTGGATGGTGAATACACGATCTGCGCTCGCCCGCGCGCTGCGCGGGCGAGCAAAGGCATGCGCGGCGGCGCGTCGAGCCGTTTTGCGCAATAATCGCGGTACAAGGGAGTCCGGGTTGCGCCTCGCATACCGCGCAGGCGAACCGCCGCGGACCAACATCCAAGATCTCCGCCGAAGCGCTGCCCGCTCGAATCCATGCGCAATCTCTGGCTCATCTTTGCCCAAGCTGCCACCGTCGCGGTCGGTGTGCTCTTCGTCGTCACCACCCTGAAGCCCGAGTGGCTCGGCCGTTCCGGTTCCGGACTCCAGGTGGTCGAGTTGCGCCAGGCCGCTTCATCATCGAGCCTGCCCGCGCGCGCGGCCTCGTACAGCGACGCGGTGAGAAAGGCCGTTCCCGCAGTCGTGAACATTTTCACCAGCAAGGAAATCAAGACGCCGCGCCATCCGTTCCTCGACGATCCTCTGTTCCGGCATTTTTTCGGGGACCGTCTGGAAGAGGAGCCGCAGCGCGCGGCGAGCCTGGGCTCGGGCGTGATCGTGAGCCCCAAGGGATACATCCTCACCAATCACCACGTGGTCGAGGCGGCCGACGAGATCGAGGTGGCGCTCATCGACGGCAAGAAATTGAAAGCCAGGGCCGTCGGCTCCGATCCTGAAACCGATATCGCAGTCCTGCAGGTCGAAGGCGGAGTGGTTCCGGCGATCACTTTCGGCGATGCCGATGCCCTGCGCGTGGGCGATGTCGTTCTCGCCATCGGCAATCCGTTCGGCGTGGGACAGACCGTGACGATGGGCATCGTCTCGGCCCTGGGCCGCAACCAGCTCGGCATCAACACTTTCGAGAACTTCATCCAGACCGACGCCGCAATCAATCCGGGCAACTCGGGCGGCGCGCTTATCGACACGGCGGGAAATCTGGTCGGCATCAACACCGCGATCTATTCGCGCTCGGGGGGATCGCTCGGCATCGGTTTCGCGATCCCGGCATCGAGCGCCAAGCAAGTCATGGAGCAGATCATCCAGACCGGTGGCGTCACGCGCGGTTGGATCGGCGTCGAGGCGCGGGAGATCACACCGGAAATGGGAGAGTCCTTCCGCCTGGGCACCACTACCGGGGTACTGATCGAGGGCGTGCTGCGAGGCGGGCCCGCCGAACGGGCCGGACTGAAGCCCGGCGATGTCCTGATTGCGATCGAGGGCAAACCGGTCAAGGATCCGAACTCGATGCTGAACCTGGTGGCGGCACTCGTCCCGGGGAAGCCTGCTTCTGTCCGGCTGCGCCGCGACAACAAGGACGTGGACCTCCAGGTGGCCGTCGGCAAACGCCCGACCCAGCAACGTCGCCGGCGCTAAAGCCGCGCCAGCTTTTCTCGAACGCGATCCGTTCCGAAAATTTCAGTGCGCTCCGTCGCGGCGGCGCCCGACTCGCATGGACGCGCTACTCCGGTCCCGCTTCCGTGCGCTTGAGGTCCTTGTCCAAGTTTCCGCCCTCGGGTGCCTCGGACGCAGCCGGGGAGCGTCCGACCACGCGCGCGCACACGATGCCGAGCTCGTAGAGAAACCACAGCGGCAAGGCGAGCATCACCTGCGAGATGACGTCGGGAGGCGTGAATATCGCTCCCACCACGAATGCGCCGACGATTACGTAGGGGCGGATTTCTTTCAGCTTGTCTATGGAAACCAGCCCGACTCGCACCAGCACGACCACCACCACGGGAACCTCAAAGGTCACTCCGAACGCCATAAAGGTGGTCAGCACGAAAGACAGATATTTATCGATGTCGGTCATCCACGCGACGCCTTCGGGAGCGACGGACGCCATGAACTGGAAGACCATTGGGAATACCAGGAAGTACGCAAAAGACATCCCCACCAGGAACAGCACCGAGCTTGCGATCACCAGCGGCAGCACCAGGCGCTTCTCGTTCGCATACAGGCCCGGCGCGACGAACGCCCAGACCTGGTAAAGAACGTAGGGCAGCGCGATCACGAACGCCACGAGGAACGCCACTTTAACCGGCACGAGAAACACGCCCACCACGTCGGTCGCGATCATCTGGCCGCCGGCGGGGAGCGCCGCAATCAAGGGCTTGGCGAGCAGCGCGTAGAGATCCTTGGCCCAGTAAAACAGGCACAGGAACACGACGATCACCGCCAGGATCGCGCGCAGGAGCCGGTCGCGCAGCTCGACCAGATGGGAGATGAAGGTGTCCTGCGTGCTCATTCTCAAGCCGGCTCAGACGGCGGTTTTTTCAGGTGGCGGGGGCGCGCCGCCTTGCGGCTCGCGGCCGGCTTCACCCGGCTTCGCAACCTCATCAGCGGGTGCGGGCTCCGGCGCCGTCGACGGCGCTGCGGCGGTGCCCTCGATTCTCGTCAAGTCATTGAGCTCGGCTTCGGTTTTCGACACTTCGCTTTGCACCGAGTCGACGGTCGTATTGACCGTACCCTCGAACCCGCGCGCGGCGTCCTCGAAGGTGCTCTTGAACTTGCGCAGCTCGTCCAGCTCGATCTCGCGATTGATGTCGGCCTTGACATCGTTGACGTAGCGCTGCAGCCGGCCGAACAAATGGCCCATGGTGCGCGCCACGCGAGGCAGGCGCTCGGGCCCGATGACGATGAGCGCCACCACGGCGATCACCATCAGTTCGGAGAATCCGACGTCAAACACAGGGTGTGAACGAACTGTTCAAAAAGAAGCCGGGACCGCGCCCGGCATCCGGATGCGCGCGAAGACCCTCAGGTCTTCGCTTTTTCCTTGATCTCACCCTCGATGGTGTGGCCCGTCACCTGGGGCGCGGGCCCGCCGTCGGCCGGCTTGTTCTCCGAGGATTTCATACCGTCCTTAAAACCGCGCACCGCTCCGCCCAAGTCGGCACCGATATTGCGCAGCTTCTTGGTGCCGAAAACCAACAGGACGATCAGCAGCACGACCAGCCAGTGCCAAATGCTCCAGGTACCCATGGCATTACCCTTTCAATTGCGTTTCAGCATCGGGCCCAAGGCTTCGGGGCCGCCGACGACATGGATGTGCAAATGATACACCTCCTGCCGGCCCACACGTCCGGTGTTGATGATGACGCGAAAGCCGTCGGTCGACCCCTGCTCGCGCGCCAGGCGCGGCGCCGTGGCGAGGAGCTTGCCCAGCACGGCCTGGTCGCTCGTGTCGCATTCGGCCAGCGAATCGATGTGTTTCTTGGGGATGATCATGAAATGCACCGGGGCGAGCGGATGGATGTCATGGAAGGCGAAAATATCGGCGTCCTCGTAGATCTTCCGGCTGGGGATTTCTCCCCGCACGATCTTGCAGAAGACGCAAGCTTGCGCGTCCATCCCTATTTGCGCTCCGCCTTTGCACGCCGCTTGTCGGCGCGCGCGGCCTTCTCGTCGATCCCGGAAATGCCTTCGCGGCGACGCAGCTCGGCGAGCACGTCGGCGGGCCGCAAGCCGTACTGCGCGAGCATGATCAGGCAATGAAACCACAGGTCGGCCGTTTCGCCGACGATGCGCAGCCGGTCGCCGTCCTTGGCGGCCATCACCGCCTCGGTCGCTTCCTCGCCGACTTTTTTCAGGATCGCGTCGGGTCCGCGCGCAAACAGCCGCGACACGTAAGACTTTTCCGGGTCGCCGGCCTTGCGTGATTCGACCACGTCCGCCAGCCGTTCGAGTATGTCGCTCATGATCCGTATATTTCCTTCGGGTCCTTGATGACCGGCTCCACCGTCACCCAGCGCCCGTTGTCGAGCTTCTGGAAAAAGCAGCTGTGCCTTCCGGTGTGGCAGGCGATTCCGCCGCCCTGCTCCACCCTGAGCAGCACCACGTCCTCGTCGCAGTCGAGCCGGATCTCGCGCACCGTCTGCACGTTTCCGGACTGCTCGCCCTTTTTCCAAAGGCGCTTTCGCGATCGCGACCAGTAGTGCGCTTCGCCCGTCGCCGCCGTTTTGGCGAGCGACTCGCGGTTCATCCAGGCGAGGGTCAACACCTTGTTCGTGGAAATTTCCTGGGCGATCGCGGGGACGAGACCCTGTTCGTCCCACTTTACTCCATCGAGCCAATCCTCTGCCATTGCGTCCGCCGATTCAAAGCCTGACTTCGATTCCGCGCCTTGCCATGCATTCCTTCGCCTCGCGCACTGTGAATTCGCCGAAATGAAAAATGCTTGCAGCGAGAACCGCGTCGGCTCGGCCCTCGAGCACGCCCTCGGCGAGATGATCGAGCTTGCCTACGCCACCGCTCGCGATCACCGGGACATCCACCGCCTCGGCGACGGCGCGCGTAAGCTCGAGATCGAAGCCTTCGCGGGTACCGTCGCGGTCCATGCTCGTGAGCAGGATCTCGCCCGCGCCCAGCTTTTGCATTTTACGCGCCCATTCGACGGCGTCCAATCCGGACGGCCGGCGTCCCCCATGGGTAAACACTTCCCAGCGAATTCCGGGGCCGGCGGCAGCCCGCGTCTGTTTGGCGTCGATCGCGACCACGATGCACTGAGCGCCGTAGCGACCGGCGGCATCGACGATGAGTTGCGGGTTCTGGACCGCGGCGGTGTTGATGGAGACCTTGTCGGCCCCCGCGTTGAGCAAGCGCCTCACGTCCTCCACCTTGCGCACGCCGCCCCCGACGGTGAGGGGAATGAACACCTGCGCGGCGACCTCCTCGACGACGCGCAGGATCAGATCGCGCTCCTCCGAGCTCGCGGTGATGTCGAGGAAGGTCAGCTCGTCGGCGCCCTGCTCGTTGTAGCGCCGCGCGATCTCGACCGGATCGCCCGCGTCGCGCAGGCCGACGAAGTTGATGCCCTTCACGACCCGCCCGCGGTCGACGTCGAGGCAGGGAATGACGCGCTTGGCGAGCATGGCCTAGGATCGAGGATCGAGGAGAAAAGAGCAAATCGCGAGGCGAGGGAAGGTTTTCCCTCGGTCCTCAACCCTGCGCCTTCAATCCTTGCCCTTCGCGAGCTTGTCCGCTTCCGCCTGGGCCTTCTTGAAATCGAGCGTGCCCTGGTAGATCGCGCGACCGGTAATGACGCCGTCGATGCCTTCGGATTCGATTTTGCACAGCGCCTTGATGTCCTCGACGCTGGTCAGGCCGCCGCTCGCGATCACGGGAACGCGCAACTCCCTCGCGAGCTTCAGCGTCGCGTCGATGTTCACTCCGGTGAGCATGCCGTCGCGGCCGATGTCGGTGTAGATGATCGCCTCGACGCCATAGTCCTGGAATTTCTTCGCGAGGTCCACCACGTCGTGGCCGGTCATCTTGGACCAGCCCTCGACGGCGACTTTGCCGTCCTTGGCGTCGAGCGCAACGATGATGTGCCCGGAAAAAGCCGTGCACGCATCCTGCAGGAAGCCTGGATTTTTCACCGCCGCCGTCCCGATGATGATGTAGCCGACCCCGAGGTCGAGATAGTGCTCGATCGTGTCCAGGTCGCGGATGCCCCCGCCCAGTTGCACCGGCGGGGAATCCCCGAGCGCCTGCAGGATCGCGCGGATGACGCTCTCGTTCTTGGGCTTGCCGGCCGCCGCCCCGTTCAGATCGACGAGGTGCAGCCGGCGGGCGCCTTCCGCCTTCCAATGCTTGGCCATGCCGACGGGATCCTCCGAGAACACCGTGGCCTCGTTCATCTTTCCCTGTTTCAGGCGGACGCAGTGCCCGTCCTTGATGTCAATCGCCGGAATGATCAGCATTGAGTCGGGAAACAGCGCAAAGCCCCGGGCAACCCGGGAAGGCTGATGGAAAGATTCAGGGATTCCAGTTGAGGAAGTTGGCGAGGAGCCGCAGGCCGGCAGTATCGCTTTTTTCTGGGTGGAACTGTACCGCGAAAATATTATCCCGTGCCACGGCGCAGGTAAAGGGGACGCCGTAGTCCGTTGTACCCCGCACCAGCGCGGCCTCCCCCGTCTGCGGAAAGTAGCTGTGGACGAAATAGAACCGGCTGCCGTCCTCGATGCCCGACCACAGGGCGTGGGGTGCGGCCTGTTTCACGCGGTTCCAGCCGATGTGGGGAACCTTGAGCTTGTGCCCTTCGTTGTCGACCATGGCCGAAGCCGGAAAGTGGCGCACGGTCCCGCGTAGCAGGCCCAGTCCTGCCACTCCGCCTTCGTCGCTACGCTCAAAGAGCATCTGGAGACCAATGCAAATACCGAGAAATGGTTTGGTTCGTGCCGCCTCCAACACAGCGGGTCTTAAGCCACGCGTATCCAGCTCGCGCATGCAATCCGGCATCGCACCTTGGCCTGGAAAAACCACCCGGTCAGCCGCGGCCACGCGGTCAGGGTCTGAGGTAATTTCAATCTTTGGCAGTCTGAGGAACCAACGGACCCAGCGGAGCCAACGGACCCGATAGAGCCGGCGGAGAAAGAGAGGCCAGCTCGCGCACTCGATGGCTTTGGAAACCGAGTGGAGATTGCCCATGCCGTAATCGACGACTGCGACGCGCATCGCGGGTCAGACCGAAGGGTCTAGAGCGTCCCCTTGGTGGAGGGCACGCTGCCCGCCGAGCGCGGATCCGGCTCGAGGGCCATGCGCAGCGCCCGCGCGAATGCCTTGAACATCGTTTCGCACTGATGGTGCGCGTTGTCGCCGCGGAGGTTGTCGATGTGCAGCGTCACCTGCGCGTGATTCGCGAATCCCTGGAAGAATTCGTGCACCAGATCCACGTCGAACTCGCCGATCAGCGCGCGTTTGAACTGGACGTGATACTCGAGACCGGGGCGCCCGGAAAAATCGATTACGACGCGCGACAAGGCCTCGTCGAGGGGAACGTAGGCATGCCCGTAAC
>Ga0137463_1000687_pt1 | contig 11297 bp, 10 predicted proteins | sample EasRivERMGT800_2_FD_102333 | JGI IMG/M metagenome (GOLD analysis project Ga0137463, IMG submission 102333) | Soil microbial communities from meander-bound floodplain in the East River, Colorado, USA - East River MetaG ERMGT800_2 | ecosystem: Environmental > Terrestrial > Soil > Floodplain ...
CGCTGCTCGCCGAGATCGAGCGCGCCTGCAAGACCGCGTGAAGCGAGGGAGATTTCTTATGGCGGCAAGATCATTTCGCGAACTTCTTTCCCGGGACGAGCCGTTGATCTTGATGGGCGCACACGACGCGCTTTCCGCGCGACTCATCGAGCAGGCCGGCTTCGAGGCGTACATGATCGGCGGTTTTCCGGCGGTGGGCGCGCGTTACGGCGTGCCCGATATCGGCCTGAAAGGCCTGGGGGAGATTTCCGCGGCGGTGAAGGACATCGTGGCGGCGTGCGAGCTGCCGGTGCTGGTCGACTGCGACGACGGCTACGGCGACGTGAAGAACGTCGTCCATACGATCCACACCTACGAGCGCCTCGGCGCCGCCGCCTTGATGATCGAGGATCAACGCTGGCCGAAGCGCTGCGGCCACATGGCGGGAAAATCCGTGGTTCCCGCCGAAGAGATGGAAGCCAAGGTGCGCGCCGCAGTCCAGGAACGCGTGCTTCCCGAAACCTTCATCTGGGCGCGCACCGACGCGCGCGACCCCCTAGGACTCGACGAGGCGCTGCGGCGCGCGGAACGCTACTTGAGAGCGGGCGCAGACGGGATCTTCGTCGAGGCGCCGCGCAGCGTGGAGGAGCTGGAGATCATCGGACGCTCGTTCGACGTTCCGCAGCTCGCCAATCCCTTCGAAGGCGGCCTCTCGCCGCTTCTCAAGCCCGCCGAGTACTACCGATTGGGCTTTCGCGCGCTCGGCTACGGCACCAACCTGATCATGCGGATTACGAAGACAATGCGGCTTGCGCTCGAGGACATCCGCTCGGGGAAGTTCGAGCTGATGGGGAGCGGCGCGACTCTGGAGGAATATCTCTCGGTGGTCGGGATCGAGCGCTGGGCGGAGGTGGAGAACCGCCACGCAGGGAAGGCCGAGTCCGGCTGAATGCTCCGGGCGCAATCGAGGCTGGATTCAGAGCGCCTCCCCTCGTCGACCGCGGCAGTTTATCCTGCCCGGGACCCGCTGCAGATTCGGGACCGGGCTGCACTTGCGCAAGGACGTTTGATGCAGGCACCATGCGGCATGGCTGCGCGCCGGGTTTTTCTTGATCGCCGTCAAATTTGCAACTATCGGACAGGGAGACACTATGGCTGAGGAAGTTCGGGCTCCGTTGGCGGGACTCATTATTTCCGTGTTGGTCGAGCCGGGCGCGAAGGTGGAAGAGGACGACGAATTGGTCGTCATCGAGGCGCTGAAGATGGAGAACCCGGTATGCTCGCCCTGCGACGGAACGATAAAAGAGATACGCGTAAAGAAAGGCGACGTGGTCAAGGAGGACGCGCTCCTCGTTGTGATCGAATGAACCGGCGCCCGAGGCGCGCGGAAGCGAGGCTATGATGAATTTCGAGCTGACCGAGGAACAACGACTGATACAGGACACGGCGCGGCGCTTTGCATCAGAGCAAATCGCGCCTACTCTGGAAGAGGAGGAGCGCAAGCACGAGTTCCGCGCCGAGCGCGTCGCCAAGATGGGCGGGCTCGGCTTTTTCTCCTGCGCGGTGCCCGAGGACCTGGGCGGAAGCGGCATGGGCTTCATGGAATCGGTGCTGATGGCCGAGCAGACCGGGCGGGTGTCGGCCTCGTGGCGAGTGCCGTTCAACATGCAGAACCTGGGCCCCGCCCTGACGCTGGCGAAATTCGGCACCCCGGAGCAGAAGAAGAGATACGTTCCGGGCTGGGTGGCCGGCACGCAGCTCGGCTTTTTCGCGATGACCGAGCCCAATACGGGGTCGGATGTCGCCAGCATGAAAACCCACGCGATCGACCGCGGCGATCACTGGGAAGTGCACGGCAACAAGATGTGGATCTCGCAGGCGCACGTGGGCGACGCGGGGCTCCTCTATGCCTACACGGACAAATCGCAGGGCAACAAGGGCATCACCGCGTTCATCATCGAGCCGAAGAAGATGAAAGGCTGCACCGCGCGCGCCATCGAAACCAAGCTCGGCCTTCACTGCGCGCCGACCGGCGAGTTCGTTTTCGAAGGCATGAAGGTTCCGAAGGAAAACGTCATCGGGAAGCCCGGCGACGGATTCCGCATCTGCATGTGGCAGCTCAACCAGACGCGCCTGGGTTGCGCCGCCGGGGCGCTCGGCGTCGCCGGCGGGGCGCTCGAGCTCGCGATCAAGTACGCCAACGAGCGCACGCAGTTCGGCAAGCCGATCTCCCAGCACCAGATGGTCCAGGCGCAGATCGCCGAGATGACGGTCGAGCATCAGTCGGCGCAGATGCTCGTCTATCGCGCGGCCTGGCTGAAGGACAACGGCAAGCCGAGCCAGTACGAGACTTCAGTGGCGAAGCTCGCCGCGTCGGAAGCGGCGGTGCACGCGGCCAACGAATGCATGAAAATCTACGGCTCGTACGGGTTTTCGACCGAATTTCCGGCCGAGCGCTTCTACCGCGATGCCAAGTCGCTGCAGGTGGTCGAAGGCACCTCCAACATCCAGAAGATCATCATCTCGGGCATGGCCTGCGGCCATACGCCCAACAGAGAATAGAGAGCAGGCGCGATGAGACCGTATTTCGAGAAGATGCCCGAGCTCGGTAAGGCGCTGAAGGAGAACCGCATCGCGCGCACGCAGGAAAGCCGCGCCAAGCTCGAGGCAACCGAGGCCGAGATCGCCGTTGCGCGCAAGCTGCGGCAGGAGGTCGGCATCCCCGCCGCGGAGATCAACAGGCGCGGCTCGCTCACCGTGTGGCAGCGGCTGGAATATCTCGTCGATCCGGGCAGCTGGCACCCGCTGCACAGCCTGTACAACCCGGAGGACAACGAGGAAGGCACGACCAACGTCGTCGACGGGCTGGGGAAAATCGGCGGGCGCTGGGCGGTGATCATCGGCTTCGACAACAAGGTGCTCGCCGGTGCCTGGATTCCGGGGCAACCGGAGAACATCCTTCGCGTGACCGACCTCGCCGGGCGTTTGCACATACCGCTGGTGTGGCTGGTTCACTGCTCGGGCGTGAAGCTCCCCGACCAGGAGAAGTTCTACGCCGACCGGCGCGGCGGCGGCACCTGCTTTTTCCGCCACGCGGAGCTGGAGCAGGCCGGCATCCCGATCCTCGCCGGCATCTACGGCACCAATCCCGCGGGCGGCGGCTACCAGTCGATCAGCCCGACCATCCTGCTCGCGCACAAGGACGCCAACATGGCGGTGGGCGGGGCGGGCATCGTCTCGGGCATGTCGCCGCGCGGAGGGTTCGACGTCGCCGGGCTGGAGGAATTGATCGCGAAAACGCGCGACTTCAAGGAGCGCCCGCCGGGGCGCGTCGAAACGCACTACGGCGAGACCGGATTCTTCGCGCGCGTCTATGACGAGGAGAAGGGCGTGCTCGACGGCATCAAGGAGTACATGCGCGCGCTGCCCGCGTACGACCCGATGTTTTTCCGCGTCGCCGCGCCCGCCGAGCCGCGGCTGCCGGCGAACGACCTCTATCACCTGCTGCCCGCCAACCAGAAGGAGGTCTATTCGTTCGACGACATCCTCGCCCGGCTGGTGGACGGCAGCGAGCACATGGAGTTCCGGCCCGATTACGGCCCGGAGGTCTATACAGGGCTCGTAAAGATCGACGGCATGCTGGTCGGCGCGATCGGCAACCGCCAGGGCCTCTTGCCCAAGGGTTATCCCGAGTACGCGAACTATCCCGGCATCGGCGGGAAGCTGTATCGGCAAGGTCTCGTCAAGATGAACGAGTTCGTTACGCTATGCGGGCGCGACCGGCTGCCGATCGTCTGGTTCCAGGACACCAGCGGCATCGACGTCGGCGACGCGGCGGAAAAGGCCGAGCTGCTCGGCCTCGGCCAGTCGCTCATCTACTCGATCCAGAGCACGGACGTGCCGATGCTGCTGGTGGTGCTGAGAAAGGGCAGCGCCGCGGCGCACTACATCATGGGCGGACCGACCGCGAACCGCCACAACGCCTTCACGCTCGGGACCGCGGCCACCGAGATCTACGTCATGCACGGCGAGACCGCGGCGGTGGCGACCTATGCGCGCCGCGCGGTCAAGGACAAGGACGCGGGCAAGCCGCTCGAGCCGATCGCGCAGAAGATGAACGAGATGGCGAAGAAATACTTCGACACCTCGCGCCCGGCGTACTCCGCGCGCTACGGCTTCGTCGACGAGGTGGTGGAGCTGAAGTCCCTGCGCGGCTATCTGAAAGCGTTCGCCGGCGCCGCCTACCAGAACCCGGAATCGATCTGCCCGCGGCACCACATGCTGCTGCCGCGGATCATCAAGGGCTGAGGACTTTCAGATCGGGCGTTCGAATTTCGTATTCAAAGCGGCTGTACGGAAGCACTCGGCTGCCTCTCCATAAATCGCTGTTCGGTGCTGGACGAGATCTGTTCCAGTGCCCGGCCTCGGTCGATAGCGGGCGTTGAGTGTCGGCTCCCTAACCAGGGCAAATCTGGGCACTCTTGGCTATTGAGGGTGCCGCTCGGCTAAAGTGAAGCTAACGGGCGCGTCCCCAGCCGGATGCCGGAACAGGCAGGCGCCACGATAGCGGTCGCGTGTTCGCTGATTCAGCCCGCGACGTCCGGCGGGCGCAGCCGGAATGCCGCCCAGCTCATCCAGAGCGTCGCAATGATCATCGCGATTCCGCCCACAAGCACGAGCACGGGCGGCACGGCGAACAGCGCATGCGCAATGATGCCGACCGGCATCAGCAGGCCGGCGAGCGCAAGCCAGGAGATCGCGCGCGCTTGGCGAGCCGGAACCGGAAATTTCATCAACAGGTAGCCGGCGGCGACGTTGATCAGCGCAAGAAGCGAGCCGTGCACGTGCGCGAGCCGAATCTCGAAATGAACGCCCGCCGCGTATTCCGCGATCCATTTCTCCTTTTCGGGCGCCAGATCGTGCATGTAACCGAGGACGAAACCCGACGCCATGAACAGAGCGAGGAATAGGTAACCCCATGCGACGTTCTTCTTGCCTTCCATGCGCATCTCCTTGACGAATTGGCCGGGACATTGAAGATAATGGAAAAACGTGTCTGAAATTTTCGCGTCCCCGACCAGGGCAAATCTGGGCACCAATGGGAAGTGAAGATGCCGTTTGGCTGATGGCTCGCCGGTCAGGACCGAGCAGCAAGGTCGACGAGCTCTTGAACCTCTCCTATCTGGTCCTTCACCAGCCAGTGCGTTAGATCGCCGCTCGATACGACGGCGAGCACCTTGCCGTTTTCCACAATCGGCAGGTGCCGGAACCGCCGTTTGGTGACCAACTGCATCGCGTCACCGACGGTCGTCGTCGGCGGGATGCAGTATGGGTCCTTCGTCATCACCTCGGAGACTTTCGTGCTGCGGGGATCAAGACCGGGAGCCAGGACTTTGTTTAGCGCATCCCGCTCCGTGAAGATGCCTATCAACCTTTCGCCATCCATAACGATCAGGGCACCGATTTTCTCCGCGGTCATGGTGCGCACGCATTCGATAACCAGGGAGTCGGGTCCAACGGCGTGTATCGCTTCGCGCTCCTCGAATATTCTGCTCAATGGCGCGGCGCGCTTGTCCCGTAATCTCATGAAGTACACGGCGACGATGACGACGATCACGAACACAAGGAACGCGTACATCGGCGCTTCGCCGATGGTCGTAAGTAAGTCCTCCTGTGTAGCAAGCGCTGCGGGGGAAAGCAGCGCCAGACCGATACCGGTGGCCAATTGGTAAAAGAGATTTCGCATCGCTGTTGCTCCTCGATAACAATGCTGACGACGACCCAGCCGCTTACTGCCGCTTCGTCACGCGCTGGGGACTCCTGCTTCATTTGTGATGTTCATATGCGTTTTCCCACATTGCACCTGGCTGCGAGCGAGGTCAAGCACGTTGCGGCGGCCGGGAAAGCACTTGAGACCCATTACGAGATCTCAATTACCAAGGAGGAGCCCATGAAAAACTTTCTGCTCGTATTCGCCGCGGCCGCATGTTTTCCCGCTGCGCTGACGGCGCAGGAGAAAATCAATCCCACCGACCCGCAGCCGACCTGCGCGATGTGCCCGGGCACGCTCGTCCCGCTCGCCGAGCTTGATGCCTATACGAAGAAAGCGATCGCCGAGAAGCGGGTCGATCAGCAGGTGAGGGACATCGATATCGGCAAGGCCCACGTCGGCATCGGCATGGTCTACCGCCGCAAGCTCGACAAGCCCGCGCCGGACTCGGTCGCCGAACACGACCGGGTCAGCGAGGTCTACCACATCATCTCGGGGTCGGCGACACTCGTCCTCGGTCCGGACATCGTCAACCGCCAGCGGCGTCCCGCGACGCAGCGCACCGTCGTCGAGTTCAACGGGCCGGGGAACAATGGTTCGGAAATTCGCAACGGCGTCGCGCACCAGATCCAGGCGGGAGACGTCGTCGTCATTCCGGCGGGCACGGGCCACTGGTTCACGAAGATCGACGATCACATCAGCTACCTGATGGTTCGCATCGATCCGGACAAAGTCACGCCGCTCAAGGGCGAGGCGCAGTCCAGGGATTACCTGTCGAAACCCGCGCCGAAGTGAGATGGTGCGTCAGTGCCGCGGCGCGTCTGCGAGCGCCACGACGGCGCGCGCCCGGTCGGGCGTCTCCGCATTGAGCGCCGCCATGGCATCGAGGATCGCCGAATTGTCGGTGCCGTAGACCGAAGGCTGCGTGAACACCACGCGCTCGATGCCGAGCGTGGCGTGCAGGTGCTTGAGGTCAAAGCCGCCTGGGCGCGGCTGATTCGCAAGGTCTATGAGGCTGATAGGCTGATCCAAAGGACAGAAAATAAGCCGGATCGATTTTCCTATCCGTGTCCTTGTCGTGGCGGTCGAACACCCAGGCCATGCCGCGGCGAACCTGTTCGGCGTTCGCATCGCGCCTCTCCGGGAATTGTAGGGAAGCCCTGACGTCAAGTGTCGGTCATACCCGACAGCGTCGCCCCACTTCTGATTGCTAGACTCGACTCCGTCACTCTTCCATGGTGTCGAAAAAGGGCGGCCATGTGCCGACTGCACTATGCTTAAATGTTCAATACATGAGTAGGCTCTACCCGTTGCAGGGTGGAGCCAAGGCCCTATCATCTGCACAGGAGCCACCTATGGACCACCATCCGCATTGCATGCTTCCCCATCGAGACCTTACCCCGCCATCCCGTTGGTGGCGGGTCGTCGGCCGCCTCGCCCGGCCGATCGTCCTCCTGGCCGCGGCCGGCCTGCTCACAGCGACGGGGGCGCCCGAGAGCGCCGCGCAGGCACCAACCGCGGACCGCACGACGATACGCATCCCCGCCCAGAACCCGGTGGGCATCGTCGCGATGGGCGGCCGGATGTGGGTGACCGATGCCGGCACTGGGGAAGTGCTCGAGCTGAACCCCTCGACCGGCGCACTGATCGGAAAGTTCAAGCTCGAGCTCAAGCAGCCGAAGGGGTTGGCCTTCGACGGCCAGCGGTTGTGGGTGGCTGACCAGGCGACCCGTCAAATCGTCGCCTACGACGTGGCGAATGGCAAACAGGTCAAGGCGATTCCGGTCCGGTGGCCGGAGGAGAAGGGGTTCAAGACGATCGAAGCCCTCGGCTGGGACGGCAAAGTGCTCTGGACGGCGATTGCGGCGGGTTTCTCGAGCACGTTCAATCAGGTGGATGCGGAGAGCGGCCGTATCGTGCGTTCAGTGTTCGCGGACTGTGACCCTCGAGGCATCGCGTTCGGTGCAAATGCGAGTCTACTCTTCAGCCTCTGCTTCAACGGCGACAAGAACCCGGCAACGGTGGATCAACGCCAGGTCACCTCTCAGGAGGCCGAGATGGCGAAGACTCGGCGGCTGATTCAGCGTCTCGAGGCCATCGCACCGGCGGGTCTCACCTATGATGGGACAAAGCTGTGGGCGCTGGACGCGAAAGGAAAGCAGGCGGTCACCGTGCGGGTCGATCAGGACCGGAAACCATAGCCACAGTCATTCAGACAGGAGGGAACCCCATGAAGAACAGATCGATCGGCCTGCTGTCCCTGCTTGCGGTGTGCTGCCTGAGCGCCGTGGGCTGCGCGCAGAAGTACGCGGTGCTGATCAGCGCCAACAACGTCACCATGGACGATGTAACGATCCACTCCGAGTGGTGGTACGACCTGATCCTGCAGTACAAGATGCTGCGTGAGAAGGGCTATAAGGAAAAAAATATCTATGTCCTGTATGGAAACGGCGCGGACTTCAGCACCACCCATCCGGATTACAACAGCACCGCGCTGTTCGGGCATTCGATCACCGACATGGCGGTCAGCAAGGCGAATGTGCAGGCGGTGTTCTCGACACTCAGTCCGAAGGTGAAGTCCAAGGACTATCTCTACGTGTGGTGGATGGGACATGGGGGCGGATCGGGCCCCGGACAGTGCAACCTGAGCATGTCGATCAGCAACACCGCGGAGTCGGTGAGCGATACGGAGTTCAAGATGTACGTCGATCAGGTGGCCAACTATAAGAAGCGCAGCATTGCGGTCATGACCTGTCACTCGGGCGGGATGGTCGACAACTTCAACCAGGCGGGGAGCCGCACGGTCGTGCTGGCGTCGTCGACCTGTGCGGAGAGCTCCTACGATGCGCCGACGACCTGCAACGGCCGGGTTCAGGCGGAGTTCAACTATACCGAGCCGAATGCCCTGCGCAAGCAGGATCCCTGCGGGACGGCGGTCCCGTCGGACACCGACGCGAACGGATCGATCTCGCTGCTGGAGACGCACTCCTTTAACGCGGCGCACATGGTCAGTTCCACCCCACAGCTGGGTGACCCTGACTCGATCGCCGGGAGCACCAATCCCTAAGCGGACCGGGTGCGGTGGACGGCGGGGGAGATCGATCCGGATGCGCATGCTGTCGTCGCTCACCCAGTCGCCGAAGGCATCGACGAGATCCGCGTCGTTGGGGTTGGCGACGTACTTGTTCGGATGCGGCCAGTCGGACGCCGGGCCCGATCCTGGCCCTGTGAGGCACCGGCGTTGCAAGTCTGGCTATCGCAGCGCAAAATCCCCGCATCTGGGATCTCCGCTCGGCCCGAATCGGCGCGAAACGGCTGCAACGGGCAAAGGACAGAAAATGAGCTGGATTGATTCTCCTATCCGTCTCGGCCTTAGCTTGTAGCCGCACCTGCGTCACGACGGAAGTCCAGCGCCGGAGGAGTCATGTCGAACCCGAATGCACTCGTAGCGCGCGTCAACAGGATTAGCCCCGCCCCAGGAGCCCCGCGCACCGCGGCGGAGGCGGCCGCGCCGGAACGAATCACCGTCAGCTTCGAGGGGGAGCGGGAAGCGATTCTGCCCCCTGGCAAACGGGCGGCAGTCTGGCGGGAGATGCTCGAATTCACGCGCCGGTCCAATCTGCCGGCGTACGTCGAGACCGACCCCGAGACGAGCGTCATCACCCGAGTCCTCATCCCGATGCGGGTCAGGGTCGTGGCGATCAAGCCGTCCGCCGGCGGCGACTTCGAGGTGAACTTCATCGAGTCCCATGCCGGCCACCACCTGCTGCAGAGCAATCCCGATTTTCACGACATGCTCAATGCGCTCGAATCTGCGCGCGCTGCCGGGACAGCGGTGCTGGTGACGTCGACGCGCGATGAGCACGAGATCATCGACGTCCGTGATGCACCGCCGTCGCCGGGGCCCGTCGACGATTTTGAAGATCCGCCGCCGTCGGTTGTGAGCGAGGCACAAGCCACGCAGCTCTTCAACGACATGGCCGCGACGAGCTGCGATCCGTTCACCGTTCCGCCGCCGTGCATCCCGTTTCTCTATCCGGACGACGGCTGTTACGCGCGCGCGCACGAGATGATCCGCCTGATGCGCCTCCAGGGGATCGAGGGGGAGAAGATCTGGATCTTCGGCAACCTCCAACCTGCCACGTCCAATCATCCGGACTGCAAAGTGGGGTGGTGGTATCACGTCGCGCCGACGCTGCAGGTGAACACCTCCTCGGGCATCGAGAAGCGAGTCATCGACCCATCGCTGATGACCGGCCCGGCGGCTGCGGACGCATGGAGGACCCGGCAGGCTGATCCCGCGGCGACGTTCCAGTTCACCGACGCCCGCCCGTTCTGGCCGAACAACGGCGGCAACGACGACGACTACTCGCTGACGAACCAGTACTTGCAGGAGAAGCGCCTCTATTTGCAGGACCGCGTCAACGACTATGGCCCCCTGCCGTACGCCTGCCCCATCGTCAAGCAGCTCCAGTTCATTCTCGACCGCAGCACCTTCGGCCAGGACGAGGTCACGGCGATGCTGCAGACGTCGAATCCGGCGGCGATCCAGTCGGCGCTGTATGTGACCCTCGACGGATTCAAGCCGCAGGAGATCGGCATCACCTCGTCGACGCCGACCGATCCTCCGTCGCTCAAGCCGACGATGACGGTCAACCCCTCCGTCGCGCAGATGGAGATCCGGGCGGAGCACCTCGATATGGAGGACCCGGCGCACCTGAACCGGCGGCAGCGCATTACCTGGACGTACGACGTGCGCTTCACCGGAACGAACGGCTTCGCCTTCGCGGGCGACACGCTGACGGTCTCGCTCAGCGCGTCGATCAGCGGCCAGTCGGCCAGCGCGTCGCTTCTGCTCATCAAGCAGCCCAATCCCTATGAGATCGACGGCACGACGCACTGGCTCAGCACTGACCTGCGCGTCTTCCAGATCAACGGCGGGCAGCCGAAGTTCGGCGCGACGATGGGAGGCACAGCCGCGCAGGCGCCCGCGTTCATCCAGCAGGTGATCAACAATCTGAACGCCGGCACGACCGGCGGACAGACGTTCGACAACGATCTGTCGACCGACCAGCAGACGTCGAAGCTCGAGCTCTCGGAGGCGGTGAGCGGCACGAAGGTATTCAATTTCGCCGTCGCCCGCGTGCGCTACATCGGAACGCTCCAGGCGCAAAACGTGCGTGTCTTTTTCCGGCTGTTCCCCGCCTCGACGACCTCATTGGCCTACGACACGTCGACAACGTACCGGCGCGGCGGACAGAGCGGCGTGACCATCCCGCTCCTCGGCGTGCAGAACAACCAGCTCGTCACCATTCCCTGCTTCGCGTCGACCCGCGTCGACTCCGCCACGACCTCTCTCAACGCGCAGGCCGATCCGCCCAACGTGCGGACCATCACCGCCAGCGGGACGGAGCGCAAGGTCTACTTCGGCGCCTGGATCGATTTCAACCAGACGACGCCGCAATTCCCGATCAACCCATCGCCGACCGACGGCCCGTGGGCGGCGAACCGAAAGAGCGTCCAGGACCTGGTCCGCGCCCAGCACCAG
>Ga0137463_1000688_pt1 | contig 11293 bp, 7 predicted proteins | sample EasRivERMGT800_2_FD_102333 | JGI IMG/M metagenome (GOLD analysis project Ga0137463, IMG submission 102333) | Soil microbial communities from meander-bound floodplain in the East River, Colorado, USA - East River MetaG ERMGT800_2 | ecosystem: Environmental > Terrestrial > Soil > Floodplain ...
AGTCGTTCGTCGTTGACCTGTTCGGCGCGCTCGTGATGGTCGGTATTGGGATGGCCGCCGCGCGGCGTTACCTCAAGCGCCCGAAGAAGCTTGTCTATACGGACGAAGCGACGTTGATTCTCGCCGCGATCTTCCTGATGTGTCTGCAAGGATTTCTGATCGAAGGCTGGCGCATCGCGGCGACAAACGACCCATGGGGCGCGTGGTCGCCGTTCGGAAATCTCATCGCGCGCGCCTCGCGTTCGCTGATGAGCGTCAAGGCGATGCAGTGGGCGCACTGGGGGACGTGGTGGTTTCACCTCGGCGTGAGCTTCGGCTTCATCGCGTGGCTGCCCTACACGAAGATGATGCACGTCATCACCGCGCCCTTGAACATCTACACCGCCAACCTCGTCCCGCTCGGCGCAACGCTCAAGCATATAGACTTCGAGAAGACCGAAAGCTTCGGCGTCAACTCGCTCAGGGGTTTTACGTGGAAAGACCTGCTCGACCTGGACGCCTGCACCGAGTGCGGGCGCTGCACGGCAGTCTGCCCCGCGAACACCGTGGGCAAAGAGCTCTCCCCGCGCGACATCATCCTCCAACTGCGCGACCTGATGCACGCGGAATTTCGGATTTCGAATTTCGGATTTCGGAATGAGGAATTGGTAGCAAACAAGTTCAGATATGACGAAAACGAGTCAAGTAATAACTCTGACCAATCCGCAATTCGAAATTCGAAATTCGAAATTATTGCTACTGTGCCCGCTACTTCGCCCATCTCGCTCTGGCAGTGCACGACCTGCGCGGCCTGCATGGAAGCTTGTCCGGTTTTCATCGAGCAGATGCCGAAGATCGTTGACATGCGCCGCTTCCTCGTGATGGAAGAGGCGGACTTCCCCGACTCGATGCAGGAGGCGATCATGTCTCTGGAGCGGCGCGGCCACCCCTTCAGCGGCACGCAGGCGACGCGCCTCGACTGGACGGAAGGATTGAACGTCAAGCAGGTGAGTGAAGCGAAAGACGCTGAAGTCTTACTGTGGGTCGGCTGCGGCGGCGCGCTCATCGAGCGCAACCAACGTGTCACGCGCGCGACCGCGCAACTGCTCGAACAGGCCGGGGTGAAATTCGCCATTATGGGGCGCGAAGAGAAGTGCTCCGGCGACCCGGCGCGTCGCATCGGCAACGAGTTCTTGTTCGAGAAGCTGGCGAAAGAGAATGTCGAGAACCTGAACAGGCACAACGTCAAGAAAGTCGTCACCGCCTGCCCGCACTGCTTCAACACGTTCAAGAACGACTACCCGCAGTACGGCGGCATGTTCGAGGTCCATCACCACAGCGAGTACCTCGCCAAACTCGTGGACGAAGGCAAACTCAAACCGCTCGCCCGGTTGGATAAGAAAATCACATTTCACGACCCTTGCTATCTCGGACGACAGAACGGCGTTTATGACGCGCCGCGGCAGCTCGTGCAAATCTCCGCGCGCGAGAATATGGTCGAGATGGAACGAAGCCGCGCCGAGAGTTTCTGCTGTGGCGGCGGCGGCGGCATGAGCTTTGTGGAGGAGCCTCCCGATAAGCGCGTCAATCAGGAGCGCGCGCGCGAAGTTCTTGAGACCGGCGCGAACGTGTTGGCCGTCGGTTGCCCATTCTGCATGACGATGATGGAAGACGGCATCAACGCGCGCAAAGGCGAGCGCGACGTGCGGGTGATGGATGTTTCCGAACTTCTTTGGGAAGCATCGAAACCGCGCGCGGCGGAGAACCCGGCACAAGCGATTTGAGGTGAACATTCATGGACTTAAACTTAATTCCAAACGAACAGCAGTTTCGCGACGAATTCCGCGCTTGGCTCAAGACCAACGTGCCGGAAGAATGGAAAGGCGGCACGAGCGCCGAAGACCGTGACGACTACATCGAGTACCTGCGCGACTGGCAGCGCAAGCTCTACGAGGGCGGGTGGGCAGGCATCTCCTGGCCAAAGGAGTACTGCGGGCGCGGTGCATCGCTCATGGAGCAAGCTATCTTTCAAGAAGAGTTGGCGCGGGCCAACGCCCCGCAGTTGATCGGCACGATCGGCCTCTCGCTCGTTGGTCCGACGATCATCGCCATGGGCACGGAAGCGCAGAAATCACGCTACCTCGCGCCGATTCTGTCCGGGGAGGAAATCTGGTGTCAGGGATTCTCCGAGCCGAACGCAGGCAGCGACCTCGCCTCGCTCGGGACGAAAGCGGCGCGCGATGGCGATGACTTCCGTATCAACGGTCAGAAAATCTGGACGAGCTTCGCGCAGATGGCCGACTGGTGTTTGCTGCTCGTGCGCACCGACTCACAGGCGCCCAAGCACAAGGGGATCACCTGCCTGCTCGCGGACATGCGCAGCGAGGGCGTGTCGGTCAGGCCCCTGCGGCAGATGTCGGGCGATTCGGGATTCAACGAGGTCTTCTTCTCGAACGTGCGCGTGCCCGTGACGCAGGTGCTCGGCGAAGTCAATGAGGGTTGGACGACCGCCATCACCGCCCTGATGAATGAGCGCGCCAACCTCGGCACAGGGATTCAGGTCGTCTTCAAACGCAACCTGGAAGCCTTAATCGCGCGCTCGCGCACCGTCGAGCGCAACGGTCGGCCCGCGAGCGAAGACCCCATCGTCAGGCAGAAGCTCGCGCAAGCCTACCTCGAACTGGAAATCCTGCGCCTCAATACCAACCGCGCGCTGACCTCTCTTTCGAAGACCGGCATCCCCGGCCCCGAAGGCTCCACCCAGAAGCTCTACTGGAGCGAGATGAACCAGCGCACGCAGCAGACCGCGCAGGAAATCCTCGGCCCCTACGGGCAGCTCAAAGACTTCGACAACGGCATCTGGGAGTACGCCTATTTGCGCGCGCGCGGCAACACCATCGAGGCGGGCACCAGCGAGATTCAACGCAACATCATCGCCGAGCGCGTGCTCGGTTTACCGAAGAGCTACTAACACAAGAGGTCAGAGGTCAGAGGTTAGAGGTCAGTAAAAACTGATTCTCACTGACTTCTGACTTCTGACTTCTGAATTATTATGGACTTCGATCTCAGCAAACCACAGAAACTCTTGAAACATTCAGCGCGCGAGTTTTTCGCGCGCGAATGTAAGCTAGACCGCGTGCGCGAGTTAATGGAAACCGATACGGCGCACGACGACAAACTCTGGCAATCAATCGCCGATCAGGGCTGGACGGGGCTGGTCGTCCCTGAAGAACACGGCGGCCTCGGCCTCGGTCTGGTCGAATTGGCCGTCGTCGCGGAGGAGATGGGGCGCGCCTGTTTGCCGGGGGCGTTCCTCTCGACGCTCACAGCCGCCGCGCTCGTCGAGCGCGCGGGCAGCGTAGCGCAGCGGGCGAAGTACCTTGAACCAATTGCGGCGGGGGAATTGAAAGCGACGGTCGCGTTTCTCGAGGAGGGCGCGAGCTGGGAGGTAGACGAGATCAAGCTTAAGGCCACGCGCGAGGGCGGCAACTTCCAGCTTTCGGGAAGAAAACTTTTCGTGCCCGACGCGGGCATTGCAGACCTTCTGATCTGTGTGGCGCGCGACGGAGACGGTCTCGCGCTCCTGCCCGTCGAGCGCGGTGCAGAAGGTCTCTCAATCAAGGCGATGCCTTCGATGGACGGGACGCGCAAGCTCCACGAGGTCGCTTTTGAGAGCGTCATGGTGGCCGAAGCGGACGTGTTCGGCGCGGACGGCGACGCGCGCGGCGCGCTGCGCGGAGCGTTGGAGGTGGGATGCGTCGCGCTGTGCGCCGAGATGGTCGGCGGGATGCAGTGGGTGCTCGAGACGACGGTCGAGTATGCGAAGACGCGCCAGCAGTTCGGTCGCGCCATCGGCTCTTTTCAGGCCGTGCAGCACCAGTGCGCCGACATGTTGTTGATGACGGAAAGCGCGCGCTCGGCCACCTACTACGCGGCGTGGGCTTTGACCGAAGGCGACCCGTCGGCGAGCGTCGCCGTCTCGATAGCGAAAGCTTACTGCTCGGACGCTTACCGCGAGGTCGGCAACCGCGGCATACAGGTTCACGGCGGCATCGGCTTCACCTGGGAGCACGACCTACAGCTTTACTACAAGCGGAGCAAATCGTCCGAGACGCTCTTCGGCGACGCCACGTTCCACCGCGAGCGCATCGCACGCATCATCGTGGACGGCAATGCGGTCGCGCGCGAGCGAGCAGAGCAAGCGGAAGCATTGGCTGGGCAGTTGCAGGCAGCAGAGACGGATGCGGCGGCTGATGTCACCGCGAACGCAACCGCTTCCGAATGACTTTGAACAAACGAGAAACAAGAGGATGACGGCACACATTAAAGAGTTGTTCGATCTTTCGGGGCGAGCGGCAATTGTCACGGGCGGCTCAAGGGGCTTGGGGCGTGAGATGGCCGAAGGGCTGGCCGAAGCGGGCGCATCCTTGATGCTGTGCGCGCGGCGCGAGGAGTGGCTGACGCCGACTGTGGACGAGATGCGCGGGCGCGGCTTCAAGGTCGAAGGCTTGCTTTGCGATGTGGCGAACGCAGAGCAGGTGCAGCGGGTCGTTGACAAGACAATCGAGGCTTACGGCAGGGTGGACATCCTCGTCAATAACGCTGGCGTCTCGTGGGGCGAGCGCCCGGAGAAGATGCCGTTTGATAAATGGCAGAAGGTGATTGACATCAACCTGACGGGCGCGTTCCTGTTCGCGCAGGCCGCCGGGCGCGAGATGCTGAAGCGCGAGTACGGGCGGATCATCAACGTCTCGTCCGTTTCAGGCTTGCAGTCGTCCGCCGACGGACCGCACTACGTCGGGTACGCCGCGAGCAAAGCGGGGCTGTTCGGCCTGACGCGCGAGCTCGCCGCCTCCTGGGGGCGACAGGGCATCCGCGTCAACGCCATCGCGCCAGGCTTCTTCCATTCGCGCCTCGCCGACGCCGCCATCAAGTACGCCGAGCCCTCGATCAAGGCGCGCAACCCGATTCCCCGCGTCGGTGCTGCCGGAGAGTTGAAGGGCGTTGCTGTGTTCCTCGCCTCTGACGCTTCGAATTACATAACGGGCCAGGTCATCGTGGTGGACGGTGGGCGCACGATCGTTTAATTCATCTCTCCATTCCAGGGGCCAACCTCTTATGACCAAATCTCAACCAACCATGAGCGCAACTGCCCTGGAGTCACCTTATGCCGCGAGACCGTGGCTCAACCATTACGACTACTGGGTGCGTCCGCACATGAACTACCCGCGTCGCCCGCTCCACGAGATTTTACGCATCACAGCGGTCGAAGTTCCGGACCGACCCGCCACGGCGTTCCTCGGAGCGCACCTCACCTTCGGCCAGATCAAAGAACAGGCGGACAAGTTTGCCACCGCGCTCGCGCGTCTCGGCATCAGGCAGAAGGATCGCGTCGGCATCATGTTGCCAAACTGCCCGCAGTACCTCGTTGCCGCCTTCGCCGTCCTGCGATTGGGCGCGACCGTTGTCAACGTCAACCCGCTGTACACGCCGCGCGAGGTGCTGGTGGTCGCGCAGGATTCGGGAATGAGCGCCATGCTCACTCTTGACGCGCTCGCGCCGGCTGTGCTCGCCGTGCGCGAACAAACGAAAATAGAAAACACGATCATCACGTCGCTTGCGGAATACTCCGCCGCGGCGACGCCACCCGCCGCTATTGAAGGCACGCTCAGGTTCGCCGACTTGTTGGTAGAAGTTGATGAACCAGACTTGCCGCACGTTGAGATCAACCCCGACGAGGACGTGGCCGTGCTGCAATACACCGGCGGCACTACCGGCGTGCCGAAGGGCGCGATGCTGACACACTACAATATCTTTGCCAACGTGGTGCAGACCGAGGGGTGGGGCAACCGCTCTTCGCGGCGCGGCGAGGACACGCACTTGCTGGTCATTCCGTTCTTTCACATCTACGGCTTTACGGTCGGCATGATCACGGGAACATGGCTCGGCGTGCAGCAGGTTCTGATTCCAAAGTACGACGTGGAGGCATTGCTGACTGCGATCCGCGATTACCGTCCGAGTTATTTTCCGGCGGTGCCCACAATCTATGTCTCTCTACTCAATCACCCGCAGGCGAAGGAGTACGGCATCGACAAGGTGCGCACCTTCAACAGCGGCTCGGCCCCCCTGCCCGTCGAAGTCATCGAGCAGTTTGAGCGGATGACGGGCGGCACGCTCAACGAAGGTTACGGACTCTCCGAAGCCTCACCCGTCACGCATTCGACGCCGTCGCTCGGGCGCCGCAAGCCCGGCAGCATCGGCCTGCCGCTGCCCGACACAGAGATGAAGATCGTGGACCTTGAGACAGGTACGCGCGAGGTGGCCGTTGGCGAAGAGGGCGAACTCTGCATCGCCGGGCCACAGGTGATGAAAGGCTACTGGAATCGGCCGGACGAAACGGCCATCGCGCTCCGCACTGAGGGCGAGGGGCGCACGTGGCTCTACACGGGCGATGTCGCGCGCATGGATGAGGACGGCTACACCTACATCGTGCAGCGAAAGAAAGACATGATTATCGTCAGCGGCTTCAACGTCTATCCGTCGGAAGTCGAGGGCGTGCTCTACACGCACCCGGCTGTGATCGAGGCGGCAGTAATCGGCGTCCCCGACGCTTACCGGGGCGAGGCGGTCAAAGCTTGCGTGGTCCTCAAGAGCGGCGCGACGGCGACCTCCGAGGAACTCAAAGAGCATTGCTCGGGTGGGCTGGCGGAGTTCAAAGTGCCGCGCGAGATCGAGATTCGAGAGAGCCTCCCGAAGACCGCCGTCGGGAAGGTTCTCCACCGCGTGTTGCGCGAAGAAGAGGATCAGTCCAAGGGTTAACTACCACAACAGGTTATTAAATTTCGGGAAACGGTATGAACTTATGCGATTGATGGAAGGAAGGGTAGCAATCATCACAGGCGCGGCGCGCGGCATCGGTCGCGCCTGCGCCGAGCTTTTCGCCGCCCACGGCGCGCGCGTTGTTCTGTCGGACATCGATGCGGAGCCAACACATCAAGCCGCCGAGACAATTAAAGGCAACGACGGCGCTGCGCTCGCGGTGCCGGGTGATGTGACAAGCGCGGATTTCGCGCCCCGCCTGATCAAGGCGACGCTCGATGGCTACGGGCGGATTGACGCTATCGTTAACAATGCGGGCTACACCTGGGACGGAACCATCCACAAGATGACGGACGAGCAATGGCAGGCGATGCTCGACGTGCACCTGACCGCGCCGTTCCGCATCATCCGCGCCGCCTCCGAGTATCTCCGCGAGACCGCCAAGCGTGAAAAGGAGGCGCACGGTCGAGCATCCGCGCGCAAGATCGTTAATGTTAGTTCGACCACCGGGACGCGCGGCAACGCGGGACAAGTGAACTACGCCGCGGGCAAGGCCGGGATCATCGGCGTGACCAAAACGCTGGCGAAGGAGTGGGGACAGTTCAACATTCAGGTCAACGCCGTTGCCTTCGGCTTTATCGAGACCAGGTTGACGCGAGCCAAAGAAGAGGGCGAACGGATCACGCGCGAAGCCGCGGATATCGCGCTCGGCATTCCTCAGGCGAACCGCGAAATCGCCTTCAGGATGATTCCGATGGGGCGCGGCGGCACTCCCGAAGAGGCAGCGGGCGCGGTGCTCTTCTTCTCGTCGCCGCTTTCAGATTACGTTTCGGGGCAGGTGCTGGAAGTGACGGGCGGGATTTAGTCGACGCACTTCTTTTTTGAAGAAGAGTCGAATCAGGGAAACAATGAGCTACGCAATCAACCGTGTGGTGGTAATCGGGTCGGGGACGATGGGCGGCGGCATCGCCGCGCATGTGGCGAACGCCGGAATCCCCGTCTACCTACTCGACATCGCGCCTCAAGAATTAACGCCCGAAGAAGAGAAGCGTGGACTCAACCTAGATCACCCGCAGGTGCGCAACCGGATCGTGACCGCCTCGCTCGAACGCTTGAAGAAATCGAAGCCAGCCGCGTTCTTCAGGCCGGAGGCGGCGGAGCTTGTGACCGTCGGCAATCTCGAAGACAACTTCGAGTGGGTCGGCGAGGGCGATTGGATCGTCGAAGCCATCGTCGAGCAGTTGCAGCCCAAGCGTGAGCTGGTCGCGCGCATCGAGCGCGTGAGAAAGCCGAACAGCATCGTCTCCAGCAACACTTCGGGGCTGCCGATTGCCGCCATCGCCGCCCGTACTTCGCCGGATTTCAAGGCCCACTTTCTCGGCACGCACTTCTTCAACCCGCCGCGCTACATGAAGCTGCTCGAAATCATTCCGACGAAAGAGACCAAGCCGGAGGTCACGGAGTTCATGACCGACTTCGCCGAGCGGCGCCTCGGCAAAGGCGTCGTCGTCTGCAAGGACACGCCGAACTTCATCGCCAACCGCTTGGGTTCGGTCCTGGGCGCAGCGACGCTCGGCTTCGTGCTGGAAAACAAATACACCATCGAAGAGGCCGACGCCGTCCTGAGCCCGCTCATCGGTCGCCCGAAGACCGGCCTGTTCCGCCTGCAAGATTTGGTCGGCCTTGATGTGTCCAGCGCGGTCGGCGCAAACCTCTACGAATTGATCGAACACGACGAGTCGCGCGAAGTCTTGCGCAACCAGAATCTCGGCACGCTGCGCACGACGCAGATGGAGCGCGGACGTTTGGGCGACAAGACCGGGCAGGGGTTTTACAAAAAGCCGCCGCGGGGCGTGAAGGGCGACATCCTCACGCTCGACCTCGAAACGATGGAATACCGCGCGCGACGCGAACCCGAAATCCCATCCATAAGGGAGGCGATGAAGATCAAGCCGCTCGCCAAGCGGCTCGAATTCGTGCTGGCGCAGGACGATAAGGCGGGCGCGCTCGCGCGTCACGTCGTCTACAACACTTTGGCCTACGCCGCGCGGCGCATCCCCGAAATCACCGACCAGATCGTTAACGTGGACAAGGCCATGCGCTGTGGCTACTCGCACGAGCTGGGGCCGTTCGAGTTGTGGGACGCGCTCGGCGTGCGCAAGACTGCCGAAGCGATCGAGGCGAACGGGATCGAGGTCGCGCCGTGGGCCAAAGAGATGCTCGCCGCCGGGCACGAAAGCTTCTACCGCTCCGACAAGGGGTTGTTGAGTTACTACGACCCGGCGCGCAAAACTTACATCGCCGAAGCTTTAGACGAGCGCAAGATCGAGTTGCGCGCGTTGAAGGCCGCTGGGCGCGTGGTGCGCGAGAACAAGGGCGCGAGCCTGATTGACCTCGGCGACGGCGTGGCCTGTCTTGAGTTTCACACCAAGATGAACACGCTCGACGAAGACATTAAGAACATGCTACGCGAGGCGGTCGAGGAGGTTGAAACGAAGGACTGGGTCGGCATGGTTGTAGGCAACGAGGGCGCGGACTTCTCGGTCGGCGCGAACCTCGCTGGGGCCTCCGGCGCAGGCGGCTGCGCTGCGATTGAGCGCGGCGTGCGTGAAATGCAGGACGCTTTGATGGCCGTGCGCTTCTGCTCCAAGCCCATCGTGACCGCGCCCGCGGGTCGCACGCTCGGCGGAGGCTGTGAAGTCTCGCTGGCCGGGGGGCGCGCCGTCGCGGCGGCGGAGACTTACATGGGGCTGGTCGAGGTCGGAGTCGGGCTGATCCCAGGCGCGGGCGGCTGCAAGGAGTTGGTGCGCCGAATCGTCTCGCCCGCGATGCGTTTGACGAACGTCGACCCTCTGCCGTTCCTGCAACAGGCGCTGCAAACGATTGCGACGGTGAAGATCTCGACGAGCGCGGCGGAAGCTCGCTCTTTCGGTTTTCTCACCGATGCCGATCAGATCGTGATGAATCGGGACTATCAGATAGCAGAAGCCAAGCGTTTAGTGCTCGAACTCGCCGCAGCCGGCTACGCCGCGCCAGCGCGCGGTAAGACCTGCTACGCGGCGGGACGCGACGCGCTGGCGGCGCTCCGCGCTGGTCTCTACATCATGCAGCAGGGCGGCTACATGAGCGAGTACGACCTGCACATCAGCGGCAAGGTCGCGCACGTCCTGTGTGGCGGGGACCTCTCGGCGGGGCAGTGGGTGGACGAGCAGTATTTTCTCGACCTCGAACGCGAGGCGTTTGTCTCGCTGTGTGGCGAGCCGAAGACGATAGAGCGCATCAAGCACATGCTAGGGACGGGCAAGCCTTTACGGAATTAAGACGTTTTTGTTTTTAGATTTTTGATTTGCGATTGGGAGATGACATACGCGCTGACTCCAATCTGAAATCAAAAATCGCAAATCTAAAATTTTTAGAATGACACGCACGATTAATGAAGAAGCATCTTCCGAAAAGGCTGAAGCCCGCCGCACGATGAGCGGGCTGGAGTACATGCGAAAGATGATGGCGGGCGAGTTGACGCCTTCAGGGATGGCGCACTTGATGGACTTCAGGCTCGTCGAGGTGGCCGAAGGGCGCGCGGTCTTTTCCATCAAACCTGAAGAACGCCACTACAACGGCATCGGCATCGTGCACGGAGGGCTGGCCGCCACGCTGCTCGATTCGGCGATGGGGTGCGCCGTCAACACCATGATGCCTGCGGGCAAAATCTTCACCACGCTGGAAATGAAGATCAATTATATACGACCGATGAGGCGTGAGACGGGCGAAGTGCTTTGCGAGGCCAGCGTGATACACGTCGGCGGTCACACGGCCACCGCCGAAGGTCGGATCGTGGATCGTGAGGGCCGACTGTACGCCCACGGCACCGCCACCTGCATGTTGTTTAGTTGAGAGAGGTTTTTTATGAGAGAAGCTGTAATCGTCGCCGGCGTGCGGACCGCCGTAGGCAAAGCGCCGCGGGGCAGGCTGCGCACTACGCGCCCCGATGACATGGCCGCGGCCGTCATCGCGGATTTGCTCCGGCGCCTTCCCGGAATGCTGCCCGAAACCCTTGACGACGTGATCCTGGGCTGCGCCACGCCCGAAGGCGAATCGGGCACGAACGTCGCCCGCATCGCGGCGCTGCGCGCCGGTCTACCTCACGCGGTGCCCGCCGTGACGGTCAACCGCTTTTGCTCTTCCGGCTCGCAAACCATCGCGATGGCCGCCGAGCGCATCATGGCGGGGATGGCCCACTGCATCATCGCCGGTGGCACGGAATCCATGAGCATGCTGCGCGGGAACACGAGGTTCAGGCCGAACCCTTATCTGGTTGAGCACAACCCGAACGTCTATCTCAGCATGGGTCTAACCGCCGAGAACGTGGCGCGCAAGTACAACATCTCACGAGAAGAATCGGACGCCTTCTCCTACCGCAGCCACCAACGCGCGCTCGCGGCGCAAGGCGCGGGGCGCTTCGCAGACGATGGCATCGTGCCGCTCGAAGTCGAGA
>Ga0137463_1000689_pt1 | contig 11293 bp, 2 predicted proteins | sample EasRivERMGT800_2_FD_102333 | JGI IMG/M metagenome (GOLD analysis project Ga0137463, IMG submission 102333) | Soil microbial communities from meander-bound floodplain in the East River, Colorado, USA - East River MetaG ERMGT800_2 | ecosystem: Environmental > Terrestrial > Soil > Floodplain ...
AGCCCGTACGCGCGGCAGTTCCTCGACCGCATGGACAAGCCCCGGGTCGACGCGATCGAAGGGATCCCGCCCGCGATCGCCATCGACCAGACCAATCCCGTGCGCACGTCCCGCTCGACGGTCGGCACGATGACCGAGCTGAACGACCACCTGAAGCTGCTTTTCGCGCGCGCGGGACAGCTCTTTTGCCGCGGCTGCGGCCAGCCGGTGCGGCGCGATACGCCGGACTCTGTATACGAGCAGCTGGCCGCCCGCACCGCGGCCGCAGCCGACCCGCGCCTGGTCGTCACCTTTCCGGTGGCGGTCCCGAAAAACTTCAAGGAAGAAGAGGTCCAGGCGCTACTCAAGGCGCAGGGCTACGACCGCATCCACGCGCGGAACGCAAACGTGCTCGAGGTCGTGCAGGATCGGACGCGCCTGTCCTCCGCGGAGAAGACGCGCGTGATCGAGGGTATCGAGGCAGCGCTCAAGATCGGCCAGGGCAAGGTCAACGTCTATCCGCTCGATGCGGGCGGCAAGGCATTGGCGCCGTGGCGGTTCTCATCCGACTTGCATTGCGCCGACTGCGACATCCACTATTCCGAGCCGCTGCCGAGCCTGTTCTCGTTCAACTCGCCTCTCGGCGCCTGCGAGACCTGCCGCGGTTTCGGGCGCGTAATCGGCATCGATTACGGTTTGATCGTCCCGGACGAAACGAAGACGCTGCGCGAAGGCGCGATCCGCCCCTGGCAATCGCCGAGCTTCCACGACTGCCAGGACGACATCGAGAAATACGCGAAGAAGCGCGGCGTTCCGCTCGACATCCCGTTCCGGGATCTCAGCGCGAAACAGCGCGAATGGGTGCTCGAAGGCGAGCCCGAGTGGGTGAGCTGGAGAAAATCCTGGCCGGGCGTCTGGTACGGCGTCGCGCGCTTCTTCCGCTGGCTGGAGACCAAGGCCTACAAGATGCACGTGCGCGTGCTCTTGTCGCGCTACCGCGCCTACACGCCCTGTTCGGCGTGCAACGGCGCGCGCCTGAAGCCCGAGGCGCTGCTGTGGCGCGTCGGGACGAAAGAGGACGCCGACCGCGTGCTCGATCCCGCGCGGCGCTTCAAACCGCAGGGCGCGAAATTCTCGGACGACGTGCTGCGTGCGCTTCCCGGCCTTACGGTGCATGACCTGGTGCTGTTACCCGCCGAGCGTGCGCGCGCGTTCTTCGAACACCTGCACTTGCCTGCGCCGCTCGACGAAGCCACCGACCTCCTTCTCACCGAGATCCGCGCCCGGCTGCGCTACGTCTGCGAAGTCGGCCTCGGCTATCTCACGCTCGATCGCCAGTCGCGCACGCTCTCGGGCGGCGAGGTGCAGCGCATCAACCTCACCACCGCGCTCGGCACTTCGCTCGTCAATACGCTGTTCGTGCTGGATGAACCGTCCATCGGCCTGCACCCGCGCGACATGGGCCGCGTGATCGGCGTGATGCAGCGCCTGAGGGATGCCGGAAATTCCCTCGTGGTGGTGGAGCACGACCCGCAGATCATGCTGCAGGCCGACCGCATCCTCGACATGGGTCCCGGACCCGGTGAGCGTGGCGGCGAGATCGTGTTCTTCGGCACGCCCGACGAGCTGAAGCGGTCGAAAACGCTCACTGCGGAATATCTCTCCGGGAGGAAGCGCGCCGATGGAAATACTCGTCACCCCCGCGAAAGCGGGGGTCCAGCGACGGGCAAAAGTCCCTGGGTTCCCGCTTCCGCGGGAACGACTAGAAAAATAGAGCTCCTTGGCGCCGCCGAGCACAACCTGAAAGACATCGACGTCGGCATTCCACTGCAACGATTGGTGTGCATCACCGGCGTCTCGGGATCGGGGAAATCCACGCTGGTGCAGGATGTGCTCTACGCCGCACTGCGAAAGGCAAAAGGCAAGCCGACCGAAACGCCGGGGACGTTCCGCGAGTTGCGCGGCCACGCGCTGATCGAGGACGCGGTGATGGTGGACCAGACGCCGATCGGGCGCACGACGCGCTCGAACCCCGCGAGCTACGTCGGCGCCTGGGACGCTATCCGCAACATCTACGCAAGAGAGCCGCTCGCGAAAGAGCGCAAGTACACCGCCGGCACCTTCAGCTTCAATTCCGGCAACGGCCGCTGCCCCGCCTGCGGCGGCAACGGCTTCGAGCACGTTGAGATGCAGTTCCTGTCGGACGTGTACCTGCGCTGCCCCGATTGCAACGGCAGGCGCTTCCGCGACGAGGTGCTCGAGGTCGTCGTGAAAAGGAAGTCGATCGCCGACGTGCTCGAGCTGACCGTATCCGAGGCGCTCGCGTTCTTCCGCGACCATCCCGAAGTGCAGCGCGCGTTGAAACCGCTCGCCGACGTCGGGCTCGAGTACCTGCGCGTCGGCCAGCCGGTGCCGACGCTCTCCGGCGGCGAGGCGCAGCGGCTGAAGCTCGCTGGGCATCTGGTCGAAGCAAATTCCGTCGCCCCCGCGAAAGCGGGGGCCCAGCGACGTGGAAAGTCCCTGGATTCCCGCGTGCGCGGGAATGACGGGGCTAAGGGGAAACTTTTTCTCTTCGACGAACCGACCACCGGCCTTCACTTCGACGATGTCGCGAAACTGCTCTCCGCGTTCCGCCAATTGATCGACGCGGGGCATTCGCTCGCCGTGATCGAGCACAACCTCGACGTTATCCGCGCGTCCGACTGGCTCATCGACCTCGGCCCCGAGGGCGGCGAGGCGGGCGGGGCGATCGTCTGCACCGGGACGCCGGCGGAGGTCGCGAAGCACCCGAACTCGCACACCGGAAAGGCGCTGCGCGAGTACGAGGCCGCGTTCGCAAAGCCCGCCGCTCTTCGCGTGGCGGAGCCCGGCGTGCCGCTGCAGGTCCGCGTGAGCCAGTCGATCAGGATTCACAATGCGCGCGAGCACAACCTGAAATCCATCGACGTCGAAATCCCGCGCAACGAGTTCACCGTGGTGACCGGCGTCTCGGGCTCGGGAAAATCCACGCTCGCTTTCGACATCCTTTTCGCCGAAGGCCAGCGTCGCTATCTCGAGTCGCTCAACGCCTACGCACGCCAGTTCGTTCAAGGAGCGGCGCGTCCCGACGTGGACGCGATCTTCGGCATTCCGCCCACCGTCGCGATCGAGCAACGCACCAGCCGCGGCGGCAGCAAGAGCACCGTCGCGACGCTGACCGAGATCTATCACTTCCTGCGGTTGCTCTACGTCAAGCTCGGGCTCCAGCACTGCCCCGACTGCCAGGTTCCGATCGAGCCGCAGAGTGAAGCCGCCATCGCCGCGCGCCTGCTGCGCGACTATCGCGGCCAGCGCATCGGCCTGCTCGCCCCGCTCGTCGTCAACAGAAAGGGCTATTACACCGACTTGGCCAAATGGGCGCGCGGGAAAGGTTACGCTTTCTTGCGCGTGGACGGCGAATTCCTGCCGACCGACAAGTGGCCGCGGCTGTCGCGATTCCAGGAACACACGCTCGAGCTGCCCGTCGCTGACCTGCGAATCGCGGCGGACAATGAAGCCGAAATCCGCCGGGCGCTCGCCTTGGCCCTGGAATTCGGCAAGGGCGTCGTGCACGTGATCGCGGGACTCGACCGCCTGGCCGAGGCCAAGGAGAAATCCCGGTCGGCGCGCGTTGAAATGGACCTTCCGCAGCGCGTCTTCTCCACCAAGCGCGCCTGCCCCTCGTGCGGGCGCAGCTTCGCCGAGCTCGACCCGCGGCTTTTCTCGTTCAACTCCAAGCACGGCTGGTGTCCCGGGTGCTACGGAACGGGCCTGAAACTCGACCGCGTGGAATGGGACGAGGAGCGCGAGAAGACCGGCACCGAGGACCACGTGCTCGACTCGTGGATCGAATGGCTGGAGGTGGACGAGACTTGCCCTGCCTGCGACGGCAAGCGCCTCAACCGCGAAGCGCTCGCGGTGCGCTACCAGGAACGCTCGATCTCCGAGCTCGCCGCGCTGCCCGTCGGCAAGCTCGAGGCGTTGTTCCGCGGTCTGGAGCTCTCCGGCCGCGAGGCCGAGATCGCGCGCGATATCGTCGCCGAATTGAAGTCGCGTCTTTCGTTTCTCGACCAAGTGGGCCTCTCCTATCTTTCGCTCGACCGCTCCGCGCCGACGCTCTCCGGCGGCGAGGCGCAGCGCATCCGCCTCGCCTCGCAGCTCGGCTCGAATCTGCGCGGCGTGTGCTACATCCTCGATGAGCCCACCATCGGCCTGCACCCGCGCGACAACCGGATCCTGCTCGACACGCTGGAGCAGCTGCAAGCCAAGGGCAACACGCTCGTCGTGGTCGAGCACGACGAGGACACCATCCGGCGCGCCTCGCACGTGATCGATCTCGGCCCAGGCGCGGGAAAACAGGGCGGCCGCGTGATTGCCTCAGGCTCCGCGGACGACCTGATGCGAAACGCCGATTCGGTGACGGGGAGGTTTCTCAAGAATCCGCTCATGCACCCGCTGCATCCGCCGCGCCCGGTGACGCGCGGGACGCCTTCGATCGAGATCGCGGGCGCGTCTCTGCATAACCTGAAGAGCATCGACCTGCGGGTGCCGCTCGCAAGGCTCAGCGTGATCACCGGCGTCTCGGGCTCAGGCAAGTCGACGCTTGCGCGCGACGTTCTTTACGAAAATCTGGAGCGGATGGTCGGCGAGCACAGGAAGAAAAATAATGCGCCGCCGTTCGGTTGCCGCGCGATCCACGGCGCGGAGAACATCGGCCGCGTGCTCGAAGTCGACCAGACGCCGATCGGCAAGACGCCGCGCTCCTGCCCGGCGACCTACGTCGGCTTCTGGGATGCGATCCGCCGACTCTTTGCCGAGGCAAACGAATCACGCATGCGCGGCTGGAGCGCGAGCCGTTTTTCGTTCAACACCAAGGGCGGGCGCTGCGAAGCCTGCGAAGGCCAGGGAATCAAGAAAATCGAGATGAGCTTTCTGCCCGACGTGAAAGTTACTTGCGAGGTCTGCGGTGGCGCCCGCTTCAACCCGGAAACGCTCACGGTGCGCTGGAAGGGAAAATCGATCGGCGAAGTGCTGGCGATGAGCGTGGATGAAGCGGTCGATTTTTTCGCCGCGCACCCCTCGACCCATCACGCGCTGCGATTGCTGCAGGACGTGGGCCTGGGCTATCTGACCTTGGGCCAGCAGAGCCCGACGCTCTCAGGCGGCGAAGCGCAGCGCATCAAGCTCGTCACCGAACTCGCCAAGGTCCGCACCGATGCGCAGGGCAATGCCGCATCGCGCCCTGGTCGGGGCGGAGCCGACAACAAGACCCTCTATGTCCTGGACGAGCCCACCGTCGGCCTCCACATGGCCGACGTGGAAAAACTCCTTCGCGTGCTGCACCGGCTCGTGGACGCGGGCAACACGGTGGTGGTGATCGAGCACAATCTGGATGTGATCGCGGACGCGGATTGGATCATCGATCTCGGGCCCGAAGGCGGCGAAGCGGGCGGACGAGTCGTCGCGCAGGGACCGCTGGAAGCACTGATGGCCGCGCGGCAGACGGGGCACACCGCGAAGGTGCTGAACGATTTTCTGAAGGAGCGGCGCTCGCCCGCGATCGTCTAGCAGGCTGTTGAAAAACGATTCCCGCTGGAAAATCGGGTTCTGTCGGAAGTCGAGTTTCAGAGGGAAGCGTTTTTCTACAGCCTCAAATTTTGGGGGATCTAAAAGGGGGCGTGCCCCCTTTTTCAACAAACTGCTAGCCGCCCGCGAACCGGCTCAAGCCGATCGCTCGGCTTTTTTCGCCCGCAGGTACGCCTGCAGGTTGGCGGTCGTTTCCATCTTCTTGCGCTCGGTGATGTCCCGCCCGGTGACGAACATCCCCTCTTCTCCGCGCGCCGGGCGGCGGTCCCACTGGAAGCACCTGTACGAACCGTCGTTGCACCGCAGCGAGAATTCGATCGGCTTGCCTTCGGCGACGAGGCGCGGATTCACGAGCATCAGCGCCTGGGCCTGCTCGCCCTGATCGATGAGCCTGGTGAGCGGTTTTCCCAGCAACATCGCGCGCGGGTAGCCGAGGAGGTTTTCCCAGGTTCGATTCAGGTTCTTGAGCCTCAGATCGGGCGCGACGACTCCCAGCAGCAAGGGCGACTCCTTGATAACCCAGTCTTCTCTCCTGCGCCCGAAATCTTCTTCCATCGCTCTCTCTGGCTTTGCAGAATCTTTCACGGGGCTCCTCGGCCGAATCTATAATTCTGACGGTTTTTCCATGCGCGTGCTTCTGCGACGGGAGGCTAAACGGACGGGGGGGTGCCGTCCATCGGGGAAACCCGACACATGATGTCGGGAAAGCACGATAATTGAGACTAATCAAAGAATTATTCCCCCAAACACCCCGCCACTCCAACGGTGCCGCGAATCCCTGACTCCCTCCGCGGCAAAGCGCCGCGTCTCGGGCCTCCGACCATTACAATCGCGGACCCTTCCCAAGGTTTGGCGCTCTGTTGAACCCCTTGATCCTTCGAATTCTGCAGTTGGTGGCCGTGCCGGCCGTGATCCTGCTTGCGGCCGCGCTCGCAGTCAGGGCAAGCCAGGCGCTTCCGGCCTCGTTGTCGGGCCTGACGGTGGTCGGACCCTATATCGTGCTGCTGCTCGGGGCGGCCATCAGCGCATGGTTCAACCGCAGCCGCGCGCTCATCATGCTGGCGTCGCTTCTGGCCGCCTATGCGGGCTACAACCTGGCCCGGGACCTGGGCCCGGAGAGCTTCGCCCTGCGGGCGGTGTTTACGGCGTTTGCCGTGCTCGTGCCCCTCAACGTGCTGCTCGCGCTCGCCTTTCCTGAGCGCGGGGTGCGCCAGCACCGGAATTATCGCTGGCTCCTCCTCGGACTGGCTGAAATCCTGATCGTGATCTGGATCGCGAATGCCGGCCGCTCGGACCTTTCGGGCACGGCCTGGCGCGACGTGCTCGATCACCGATTGCTGCGCTATCCGCCGACGCCGCTGGTGGCTCGCATCATGCTCGTGGCGGCGTTCGCCGCCGCCTTGGCGAGGACCTGGCCCCGCCGCGGGCCCAAGGAACTGCGCAAGGAGCCGCGGCCGCTCGACATCGGCATCGCGGCGGCGCTCGTCGCGTTTTTCATCGGTTGCGAATTTGGGGAAGTGCCGCGCGCGTTCGGCGCGTTCATGTCGGCCGCGGGCGTGATACTGCTCGTGGCCGTGCTGCAGGAATCCCACCGCCTCGCCTTCCGCGACGAGTTGACGAGCCTGCCCAGCCGCCGTGCGCTCGAGGAGCGCCTCACGGGGCTGGGACCGACGTATGCGATCGCGATGATCGACGTGGACCATTTCAAGCTGTTCAACGACACCCACGGTCACCATATCGGCGACCAGGTGCTGAAGCTCGTCGCCGCCCGCCTCGCGGCGATCGAGGGCGGCGGCACGTCGTATCGCTACGGCGGCGAGGAGTTCTGTGTTCTGTTCTCCGAGCGCACGCTCGATCAGGCGTTGCCGCACCTGGAGCAGCTGCGCAAGGACATCGAGAACTACAAAATGGCGGTGCGCGGCGGGAACCGGCCCAGGGAGAGTGAGACCGGATCGCGTCTCCGCGCAACGCGCGCTCCGGAAAAGACGCTGTCGGTGACGGTGAGTATCGGCGCAGCCGAGCGCGACGATACGCTCATCAGGCCAGCGCTGGTCATCCGCGCAGCGGATGAAGCCCTGTATCGCGCCAAGCGCGCCGGGCGAAACCTGGTCATGCGGTAGCGCGGGCTATAACAGGCCGGTCTACAATGCCCGCACGCATGAGACAGTCCGCTCGCCCCAGGCATAAAGGCAACGATCGGACCACTCCGAAGCGGGCCAGCGAGGGGCCGGGCGAAAACGAAGCGCGCTTTCGCGCCATCGCCGAGCTGTCGGGTGACTGGTACTGGGAGCAGGATGCCAGTTACCGCTTTACCTGGGCCTTCGTGCGCGGCGGGTCCGCCGAGGACATCTCCTGGATAATCGGAAAGACGCGCTGGGGGCTCGGTGAGCAGCCTCTCAACGGAACCTGGGATGAGCACCGCAGGCTGCTCGACGCTCGCCAGCCCTTCAGCGATTTCCAGCTGCGAATTGTCGACAGGAACGGCGAGGAGCACTTTTTCTCGACGAGCGGCGTTCCGACATTCGACCCCGCAGGAATTTTCACGGGATACCGCGGCCTCGCGCGCCGCATCACCAAGCGCAAGCGCGCGGACGAGTTGCTTCGGCTCGAGCACACGGTGGCGCGCGCGGTGACCGAGGCCGACAGCGTCGCGGCGGCGCTCAAGGCGGTGATGCGCACGGTTTGCGAAGCTCAGGACTGGGAGTGCGGGCGTTTTTTCCGCGTCGACGATGAAGCCGGGGCTCTGCACTTCGCAGAGTTCTGGAGCAAGCCCGGACCGCAGTTCGACCTGTATATCGAGCGCTCGCGCAAAGTCGTCTACACCCCGGGCGCCGGACTGGCCGGCAAGGTGTGGCAATCGGGCGAGCCCTTGTGGGTCGCCGACGTCACGCGGGACGCGCGCGTGTCGCAGCAGGCGATCGCCGTCGAGGCGGGCATGCACGGTGCATTCGTCTTTCCGGTGAATTCTGGAGGAAAGACGATCGGCGTCCTCGCTTTCAACAGCCGCGAAATCCGCGAACCGGACGAGCGCCTGATGCAGGCGATCCACGTGATCGGCGCGCAGATCGGACAGTTCGTGCAGCGCAAGCAGGCCGAGGAAGTGCTGCGCGAGAGCGAAGAGCGCTTCCGCAACCTGACGGAGCTCTCATCGGACTGGTATTGGGAGCAGGACGAGAACTTCCGCTTTACCATGGTTTCCGACAACCTCCACAGGCGTCTCGGAACCCTGACGCAATCAATCATCGGAAAGGCCCGCTGGGAATTGCCCACGCTCAACATGACCGAGGCCGACTGGGCGGCGCACCGCGCCCTGCTGGAAGCGCATCAGCCGTTCCGCGACCTGCAGTGGCACCGCATCGACGGCGCGGGCAAGCTCCAGATCGCCAACATAAGCGGCAAGCCGATCTTCGACTCCGAGGGGCGTTTCCTCGGCTACCGCGGGATAGGCCGGGACATCACCGAGAGCAGGCGAAGCGAGGAAGCGTTGCTGCGCTTTCGCGCTTCCATGGACATGTCGGACGACATGATCCTGCTCGTCGATCGCAAGACGATGCGCTTTATCGACGTGAACGAAACCGTTTGCCGGAATCTCGGGTACTCGCGCGCGGAGTTTCTCGCGATGACCCCGGACGATATCCTGCCCATGCCCCGGAAAGAGCTGGAGACCGCCTACGACCAGATGATCGCGACCGGCTCGACGCAGGGCATGAGGAGCGAATACCGCTGCAAGGACGGGTCGACGCTGCCGTTCGAATCGAGGCGGCGCGTGATGCGCTCGGGGGACGGCTGGATCATCGTCGCCACCGCGCGCGACATCCGCGAGCGCATCGCCCAGGAGGAGGCACTTCGCAAGAGCAACGAGCGCTTCGACATGGCGGTGCGGGCCACCAACGACGTGATCTGGGATTGGGATCTCGTCACGGACGAAATCTGGTGGAACGAGAACTTCACCAAAGTATTCGGCTATCCGCGCGAAGCGGCGGACCGCACCGTAAAATCCTGGTACGAGGGCATTCATCCCGAAGATCAGGGGCGGGTCATCGCCGGCGTACATCGGGTGATCGGCGCGGGCGGGGAGAACTGGAGCGACGAGTACCGGTTCCGGCGGCAGGACGGCGGTTTCCTCCACGTGCTCGATCGCGGCCAGGTGATCCGCGACGGCGCAGGGCGGGCGATGCGCATGATCGGGGCGATGGCCGACATCAGCTCGCGCAAACAGGCCGAGGAGAGAATCCACAACCAGGCGCTGCGGCAACACCTCATTGCCGAGTTCGGCCAGCAGGCGTTCGCGAGCTCCGACGTAGAAGACGTGCTGTACCGCGCCGTGGAGCTCGTCACGGTGGCGCTCAAGGCCGATTACTGCAACGTGCTCGAGCTCGACGAAGGCGGCAAACAATTGCTGATCAAGGCGGCATCGGGCTGGCCGAGCGAGGTCATGCTGCGCCGCACCGTGCCCATCCGCCCGGGGAGCCGCGTCGAATTCGTGCTGTCGCGCCGCGAGCCTCTTATCATCGACGATCTGACGAAGGACGAGCGATTTTCAAATTCCCCGCTGGTGCGGCTGGGCGTGCGCAGCGGCATCCAGGTCCCCATATTCGGAACGGCCGGAACGTTCGGAATACTCAGCGCGCACGCGCGCGCGGAGCACCGCTTCGGCCAGGACGACGCAAGTTTCCTGCAGAGCGTGGCGAACATACTGGCGGTCGCGATCGAGCGCAGGAATGCGGAGGAGCGCCTTGAGCGTCTCGCGCAATTCGACTCTCTGACAGGGCTGCCCAACCGGCACCTCTTCCACGACCGCCTGCTGAAAACCGTGGCGCACGCGCGGCGCAGCGGGGAACCCATGGCGGTGCTCTTCATCGACCTGGACCGATTCAAGCTCGTGAACGACACCCAGGGGCACAGCGCCGGGGACAAGCTGCTCAAGGAGGCCGCGGCCCGACTTTCACAGTGCGTGCGCAGCGGCGACACAGTAGGCCGGTTCGGCGGGGACGAGTTCGGCGCCATCGTGTCGGAGCTTGCGAAACCGGGAGACGCGGGCGTCGTTGCACAAAAAGTCCTGGACGCTCTTGCCCAGCCGTTCAAGCTCGATGCGCACGACACCTACGTCAGCGCGAGTATCGGGATCACACTGTTCCCGGCCGACGGCGACAACCCCGAAGCGCTGGTCATGAATGCCGACACCGCCATGTATCGCGCCAAGGAACAGGGCCGCAATACCTACCAGTACTTCACCCGCGAGATGAACGAGCGGGCGCTCGCGCGCGTACAGATGGAGGCGGCGCTGCGTCGGGCCATCGATCACAAGGAGTTCCTGCTCCATTACCAGCCCAAGGTGGACCTGGAGAGCCACCTCATCTGCGGCTTCGAGGCGCTGCTGCGCTGGCGGCATCCCGAGAAGGGTCTCGTCCTGCCGGGGGAATTCGTTTCGGTTCTGGAGGATGCGGGTCTGATCGTGCCGGTTGGCGAATGGGTGATGCGCGAAGTGTGCGAGCAGATTCAGGCATGGCAGCGCGAAGGGCTCGCGGTAAGGCCGGTGACGGTCAACGTCTCCGCGCGCCAATTCCAGCAGAAGGATTTCGAGGCAATCGTGAGACACATCCTGAGGGAAGCGGGCATCGATCCGTCGCTCGTCCAGTTCGAGCTCACCGAGTCTCTGCTGATGAGCGATCCGGAGGGCGCTGCGCGCACGCTGCGCGGGCTGAAAGAC
>Ga0137463_1000690_pt1 | contig 11288 bp, 11 predicted proteins | sample EasRivERMGT800_2_FD_102333 | JGI IMG/M metagenome (GOLD analysis project Ga0137463, IMG submission 102333) | Soil microbial communities from meander-bound floodplain in the East River, Colorado, USA - East River MetaG ERMGT800_2 | ecosystem: Environmental > Terrestrial > Soil > Floodplain ...
GTCCCGCGGTCCCGCGGGCGGGCGAGCCGCGACCTGGGAGGCGAACGCGTTGAATGCCGGCTCGCTCGCAGTGGCGACGGCCGCTTGCATCGCGCGCACGAGGGGTGGAGACCAGCCGTGGTCCTCGCCCTCGCGGCGGTAGCGGACTCGACCGTGGTCCGGCAGCTCCCGCGACCCCACGTCACCGTAGGCCGCGCCGTGACGCGCCAGCACATCCTCGGCGATTTCCGCGAAGCCGAGACCCCCGAGGAGCGAGACTGACCCGACGAAGCAGCGCTCGATCACCTCGGCGCCGAGGCCCAGCGCCTCGAAGATCTGCGCACCATGGTAGGACGCCAGCGTCGAGATCCCCATCTTGGACAGCACCTTGAGGAGTCCCTTCTCCGCGGCACTCCGGAATCGCTGGCGGCCCTCGTCACCCGCCACGACCTGCACTGCCTGGAGCGCCAGCCAGGGATGCACCGCCTCCGAGCCGTACCCGATCAGCGCCGCCACATGGTGGACGTCCCACGCGTCGCCTGCCTCTGCGACCAGACCGACACGCCCGCGCAGGCCCTTCTTGAGCAGGTGGTGGTGCACCGCGCCGACGGCGAGCAGCATGGGGATGGGCGCCAATTCCGGGTCTACGCCGCGGTCGCTGAGCACGACGATACGCGCGCCCCCACGCACCGCCCGGCCCACGGTGCGGCAGAGGCGATCGATCGCGGCGCGTAGCTGGCCCGGGCCGCCGGCGGCGCGCCAGGTGGCGTCCAGGGTCACCGCGCGGACACCCGCCACCTGCCGCAGCGTGGCCATCTCCTCTTCCAGCAAGACCGGGTGCTCGTTCTGCACCAGGCGGAGTCCCGCCGGTCGTCGGGACAGCAGCGAGGCGCGGCGCCCGAGGTGCATCCGCAGCGACATCACCAGGGTCTCGCGCAGCGCATCGATCGGAGGGTTGGTCACCTGCGCGAAGCGCTGCCGGAAGAAGGCATAGACCGCCGGGGGACGGCGCGCCAACGGGGGGATCGGCGTGTCGTCACCCATGCTCCACACCGTGTCCTGCCCGGTGTTCGCCATCGGCTCCAGCACGTAGCGCAGATCCTCGAAGCTCCAGCCGAAGGCGAGCTGGCGGGTGGCCAGATCGCCGGTGTCGGCCGGCGTGGCGTCGGGCTGAGGCGCCGCGGGCCGCAGCCGTCGCACGCTGCGCGCGGCCCAACGCGCATAGGGCTCGCGCCGCGCCACCTCGCGCTTCGCCTCGGCGTTGTGGAGGATCGCCTGGCGCTGGGTATCGACCACCAGCAGCTCGCCCGGCCCCACGCGACCCGCCTCCACCACCTCCCGAGGATCCAGGTCCACCAGGCCCGCTTCGGATCCGGCGACGACCAAGCCGGCGGCTGTGATCTGGTAGCGACAGGGCCGCAGGCCGTTGCGGTCGAGCGCCGCACCGGCCAGGCGGCCGTCGCTGAACGCCAGCGCCGCCGGCCCGTCCCAAGGCTCGATCAGGCACTCGTGAAACTCGTAGAAGCCGCGCAGCGCGGGATCCATCTCGGCCCCCGCCTCGTGCGCCTCGGGCACCAGCATCATGAGAGCGTGGACCGGGTCGCGTCCCGAGCGCACCAGCAGCTCCAGTGCATTGTCGAGACTCGCCGAGTCGCTCCCCTCGGCCCAGATCACCGGCTTCAACCGCTGCACCGCGTCGCCCCAAACCGGCGACGCGAGCGCCGGCTCGCGCGCGCGCATCGCGTTGCGGTTGCCCCACAACGTGTTGATCTCGCCGTTATGCGCCAGCAGGCGGAACGGCTGGACCAGGGGCCAGCTCGAGGTGGTGTTGGTCGAGTAGCGCTGGTGGTAGAGGGCGATCGCGGTCTCAAAGTCCGGCGCGCGGAGATCCGGGTAGAAGCGGGCCAGGTCGGTACCCGTGAGGAGCGCCTTGTAGACGACCGTGCGGCACGAGAACGAGCACACGAAGAAAGGCTCGAGACCGGGCCCGCTGTCGGCCACGCGCCGCTCGATGGTGCGGCGCGCGAGGTACAGGGCACGCTCCCAGGAAAGCTCCTCGCACGAGCCGCGGGCGGGGGCCCCGACCAGGGCGTGGCGGATGACCGGGCAGGTGCCGCGGGCGTGCGCGCCCAGCGCGCCCACGTCCACGGGAACGTCGCGCCACCCCAAGAGCGGGAGGCCTTCCTCGGCGAGGACCGCCTCGATGATTTCGGTGACGCGGGCCTGGGCTCCGGGCTCTCCGGGGAGGAAGAAAACCGCGACGGCAAATGGCTGGCCGGGCGCGAGCCCAAGGTTCAGACGCGCGGCTTCACGCTGGAAGAGGGAGACGGGGATCTGGGTGAGGACGCCGGCGCCATCGCCCGAGCGGTCCGTGGCGACGGCGCCGCGATGGGCCACCCGGGCGAGCGCCTGCAGGGCATGGCGCAGGATCGTCGTCGAGCGCGCCCCCGACGCCTGCGCCACGAACCCGACGCCGCACGCGTCGCGCTCGCGCCAGGGGTCCGAACAGCCATCGCCCGGGCGCCCTGAGGCGGCATGGCGGTGGCGGGACGGGCGAGCCTTCACGACGGTGGCATCAGGTCGACAGCTCCATGGTTCCCAGGACACGCCACGATAGTCTTAGCATTAGGGAAACACAAGCGATGAAATGCTTGCATTAGAAAAACTAATTATATAACTTTGCCGCATGCACGTGGAAACCCTGCGGCTCTATACCGACCTGGTGCGGCTGCGGAGCTACTCGCTGGCGGCGGAGCACCACCTGGTCTCCCAGTCGGCGGCGAGCCAGGCGATCCGCAAGCTGGAAGAAGATCTGGGGGCGACGCTGATCGATCGCTCGCAGCGGCCGTTTGTCCTGACTCCGCAAGGCCAGGCGTTCCACGAGGCCTGCCTGGGCGTGCTGGCGGCGTGGGAACTGGCGCGCGCCGCGGTCTCAGCCGCCGAGACGCGCATCGACGGCACCGTGCGGTTGGCGGCGATCTACTCGGTAGGCGTCTACGAAGTCAGCCGCTACCTCCACGAGTTCTCTTCGGCCTATCCCGAGGCCACGGTCCAGCTCGAATGCCACCATTCCCACAAGGTCCTGGGAGCGGTGTTGGCGGGTGATGCCGACGTCGGCATCCTTTCATTTCCCCCGCACGACCCCGAGCTCACGGTCGTCGCCCTCAAGGCCGAGCCCATGGTGCTGGTGTGCCATCCGCATCACCGGCTGGCGCGGCGGAAGGTGATCAAACCTTCCGAACTCCGGGGCGAGCCGTTCGTGGCGTTCGAGCCGGCGCTCATGATCCGGAAGGCCATTGACCGGGCGCTGCGGCATCATGGGGTGCAGATCCAGGTGATCCTGGAGTTCGACAACATCGACACCATCAAACAGGCGATCGTGGGCGGTCAGGGGGTCAGCATCCTCCCGCGGCCGACGATTCAGGCCGAGGTGGAGATGGGGACGCTGGTGGCGATCCCCATCGGGATCCCCGATCTGGTGCGGCCGCTCGGCATCATTCATGCCCGTCACCGGCCGCTGAGCCCGACGGTGCAACGCTTCATCGAGGTGGTGCGCGGAGCCGAGGAGACCGAGCCCGGCAAGGGACGGCGCGGGCGCGGCCGGGCGGCCGGGCCTCGGGTGCCCCGACGCCAGGCCCTGCGGAGCGATCGTCTCAGATGAGGAACGGCCGAGGTCCGACCTCGGTCCGAGATGCCGTGTGTGTTGCCGAGTTCCACGGCGAGGTATACCGTATCGGCGTGATCGGAGCATGGCCTCACACGTAAATTCGGAGCCACGACAAGGAGCCGGCAATGGCGGGAGCGACACGCAAGAACCAAGAGCGGATCATCACCAACCAGAAGAAGATCCTTGGGAACCAGCGTCGGCTGTTGGGGATCCTCGACAATCAGAAGAGGATTATCCGAAACCAGCAGGCGATCATCAAGAACCAAAAGAAGATCCTGTCGAATCAGGGGAAGACTCTCGCGAAATAGACGAAGGGCGACCTCCCGCTACCGCGCGTCTATTACCAGGTCCACGGCGCCCGTGTAGGAGCGCCACCGTGCGATCTTCTCACCGAGGGCCGCCTTTCCCGCCGCCGTAAGGTCGTAGTACCTCGCGATGCGATTGTTCTCGGTGGTCCGCCAGTAGGACGTCACCCACCCGCGCTTCTCGAATCGTTGGAGGGCGGGATACAGCGACCCTTGCCCGATCTGGAAGGTGTCCCGCGACATCCGCTGAATGCGGTTGGTGATCCCCCAGCCATGCATAGGCTCCAGCGACAGGGCTTTGAGCAGGAGCAGGTCCAGCGTGCCCTGCAGGACATCCACCACACGCGTCAAGGCTTGCATCTCCTGTCGGAGCAATAGGGAAGTATTGCCGTTCGGTGCAGTCGCATCAAGTCTGATAACTCCTGTCGGAGCAAAAGGGAAGTAGGGGGGTTGCGGAGGCCCCGGGGGACCCGTATCGTCTCGCCCCGCGTTGAACGAGTGATCAAAGTCGTGCGACCATCGCATTCTGCTGTGAGGGCCTCATGCTTCTGACTCGGACCTCAACCGTTCTGCCGTTCCTCTGTAACGCGCTGGCCGCGGCATCGCTGCAGGCGCAGTCCATCGACGACGGCACGCTGATGCCGAGGCGAGTACTTGGTACCGGGTTCGTCTACGCGCACGAGAGCTGGTCCCAGTATTGGGAAGGGAGCCTCAAGCGCAGCAACGGCAACATCGGAACGATCTCCACGCAAAGCGTCACGTGGATGGCGGGCTACGGGGTCACGGACCGCCTCAGCGTCGTGGCCTTGCTGCCCTACGTGTGGACCCACGCGAGCCAGGGCCCGCTCCAGGGCTTGCGCGGTCTGCAGGATCTCACGCTGGCGGCCAAGTACCAGCTGCTCGTCACCCCGGTGACGGACGGCGGCACCCTGCGCGCCCTGGTGGTCGGGGCCGCCGGCATCCCGGCCGGCAACTACACCCCGGACTTTCTGCCGCTCTCGATCGGACTGGCGAGCCGGCGGTTCTCCGGGCGCTTCACGCTGGATTTCCAGGCGCATCAGGGATGGTTCCTCAATGGCTCGGCCGCCTACACGTGGCGCACGAAGGTGACACTCGACCGGCCGGCGTACTACACGAATGGCCAGCTCTACTTGAGCGACGAGGTGGCCATGCCAGCCGTGTTCGACTACACGGTGCGCGCCGGATACCAGTACGGACGTCTGAGCATCCCGATCTCGCTGTCGCAGCAACGCACCCTGGGCGGCGGCGACATTCGCCGGCAGGACATGCCGTTCGTCTCGAACCGCATGGATTTCGTGAAGCTAGAAGGGCTGGTGATGTATTCCGTGCCGGCGCCGAGGGAGTTGGGAATCCGCATCGGAGTGAGCCGGATCGTGAGCGGGCGCAATGTGGGTCAGGCCACGACGCTCACCGGTGGGCTGTTCCACACGTTCCACTTCTAGTGCCGTTCCAACTTGTTCTCCCTACTTCATCATGCCGTCGAGTGCGCCACCGATGACTGGTATCAGCGGTCTCCGTATAGTCCCAATTAGTTGGAACGGCACTAGCCAAGAGGCGCCCGTGCAACCGTCGCTGCGTCAATCCGTCCTGGCCGTCGCCATGTCGTGCACCGCGGTGCTCTCCGGGTGCGACAATACGATCACGTCCTCGGAGACGTTGCCGCCGCTCCTGGCGGTGAGCCTCGACAGCGGCGCCGGCAGCTGGCAGATGATCGTCTTGAGCGGCCCCACGCAGTTCGCGGTCGCCGCGCCGGCGGCGGAGACGTCTGCGGCGTACACGGCCGAGCTGGCCGCCATCAGGACGGCCCAGGCGAACCTCACAGACGCGCAGCGCCGCGTCATCGCGTATTGGAGCGGCGGGGGGGTGCTCCGCTGGAACCAGATCCTGCGGGGGCTGGTGGCGCGCTTCAATCTGCCGCCCGCCCCGCGCCCGGACGGCACGTACCCGGTGCCGGACCCCGAGAACCCGTTCGCCGACCCCCAGTTTCCGTTCGCCAACCCGCCGTACGCCGCGCGGGCGTACAGCTACGTAGCCGTGGCCCAGTTCGAGGCACTCAAGACGGCGTGGTATTGGAAGTATCAGTACCACCGGCCGTCGCCCGCCCGGGTCGACAACGGCATCGCGGCGCTGATGCCGCTGAGCGATCTGCCCGCCTACCCATCCGAGGACGCGGTGCTGTCGGGCGTCACGGTCGAGATGCTGAAGGTCCTGTTCCCCGCGGCGGTCGCGGAGATTACCCAGCGGGCCGCGGAGCAGCGCAATGCCGCCCTGTGGTCAGGCAAGGCAGCGGCAAGCGACATCGCCGCTGGACTGGCGCTCGGAAAGGCCGTCGCCGCGGTGTTCGTGGCTCGCGCGGGCGCTGATGGCATGCGGACCGCCGGCGGCACCCCGGCGCAATGGCGGGGGTTCGCGGACAGCGCCGTGGCGCACGGCGAGATTCCTTGGGTCAGCCAGGAGACGCCGCCCCGCCCGCCGATGCTGCCGAACTACGGCCTGGTGCAAACGTGGCTCATGACGCCGGCGGAAGTCGTGACCGAGCGTCCCCCTGCTCCACCGTCCACCGCGTCCCCCCAGATGCAGCAGGAAGTCGCCGAAGTGAGGCAGACCGTCGCGGGCCTCACCGAGACCCAGCGGGCCATCGCCTACAAGTGGAATGACGGCGGAGGGACGTATACGCCGCCGGGCCATTGGAACGACATCACGGCGGGGCGCATTCGCGACGCGCGCATGAGCGAGGTCCGCGCGGCTCGCACCTTTGCCTTGCTCAACATGGCGATGCACGACGCCGGTGTGGGCTGCTGGGGGGTCAAGTTCTTGTACTTCAACCCCCGCCCGGTGCAGCTCGATGGCAGCATCAAGACGGTGATCGGGCTGCCGAATTTCCCGTCGTATCCCTCGGGCCACTCGACCTTTTCGTCTGCCGCAGCGGTCGTACTGTCCTATGTGTTCCCGGAGGGCGCTGCCGACTTCGAGACCATGAAAGAGGAGGCGAGTATCTCCCGGCTGTACGGCGGGATTCACTATCGGAGCGACATCGAGCGGGGCAAGGAGCACGGGGCCCGCATCGGGGGCTATGCGGTCAGGTTTGCCCAGCAGGACGGAGCGAACTGATGGCCAGCACCGCCGCCCTGTCCCCGCCATCCCGACCCCGTGGGGTCCGCGCGTTCTTCGGGAAGCTCAATGGCCCGTGGCACCGGCGGGCGCTGCGGGCGTTCATGATCATCGTCGTCGCCCACTGGGCCGAGCATCTGGTGCAAGCCTATCAGGTGTACGTGCTGGGGTGGCCGCTGCACCAGGCGCGGGGGGTCCTGGGCCAGGCGTTCCCCTGGCTCGTGCACTCCGAGGTGCTGCACTACGGATATGCCCTGATCATGTTGGTCGGCATCTGGACGTTGTTGCCCGGCTTCGTTGGCCGGTCGCGAACGTGGTGGCTCGTGGCGCTCGTGATCCAGTTTTGGCATCACATCGAGCACGCGCTGCTCCAGGGTCAGGCCATCACGGGCCGGAACCTGTTCGGGGCTGCCGCTCCCACGAGCATCCTGCAGCTCGTGATCCCACGGCTCGAGCTGCACCTGTTCTACAACACCGTGGTCTTCATACCGATGGTGGTGGCCATGTACTATCACCTGTTCCCGAGCGCGTCCGACGCGGCGCGGATGCAGTGCAGCTGCGCCCTCCATTCGCACCCCGCGACGACCTGACCACTCCGCGCCGTATCACGTCCCATCGTTGCCAGGCGTCGTCCACGGCCGGACGCAGCGCTGCCGGCTGCTGACGACGGCCAGCTCCAGTCCGTGCATGACATCGAGTGCCTGTTCCGGCATGACCGCCAGGGGCGCCGTGCCGAGTATGGCGTCGCGGATGTTCTCGTAATAGAGCCGGAAGCTCGAGGGAATGGTCGGAATGGTCCGTGTGCCCTCGGGGGTGGTCAGTGTCCCGTGCATCTCGGCCGGCTCCACATCCCAGCTCGATTCATCGGGCGTGCGGCCGGCTTTCAGTGCCGCTTCCTGCGGATCAAGCCCGTACTTAATGAAAGAGCCCCCGGTGCCGTGCACGGCAAACGTCGGCCCCGGTGCAGACGCCAGCATGGATGCCCGCAGGAGCGCGCGCATGTGCGGATAGTACAGCGTGACGTCGAACGCGTCGTCTACCACGGCCCCATCGCGCTCGCTGCGGATGTCGGCGGAGATCGCTTGCGGAATTCCGAATAGGACCAAGGCTTGATCGAGCAGGTGCGCACCGAGGTCGAACCAGAGGCCGGAGCCGGGTTGCGGCCGCTCGCGCCACGCCGCCGGTTTCAGCGCAGGACGGAAGCGATCAAAATGGGATTCAAAGATCGCGACTCGGCCGAGCACGCCATCCCCCAGCAGTCGTTGCAGCGTTACGAAATCTCCGACGTACCGTCGGTTCTGATAGACCGATAGGACGCGCCGCTTCGCTCGGCCGAGTTGGAGGAGATCTCCGGCTTCCGCAACGGTCGTGGTGAACGGCTTATCGACGACGACGTGGCGCCCAGCCAAGAGGCACTGCTGCGCGATCGGATGATGCGACGGATTGGGTGTGGCGACGACGACCAGGTCGATGGCCCGGGTGAGCAGCTCGTCGACGCTGCGGACGAATTCGACATCTGGATAGCGAGGGTCTGGTGCGCCGCTGCGCTGAACGATGGTGGTCAGACGGAGCCCGTCGACCGCGCGAATGACCGGTGTGTGGAATACTTTGCCGGCGAAGCCGAAACCGACGAGTCCGACGTTCAGCAAGACACGCCTTGCACGCCACGAGACCTAATCGTAGGCTCCTACATGCAGCCCTCTGCCGCCGCTTTTGCCGAGCTTGCGGCGCAACTCGCCGACATCGGTCGCGCCTGCTACGCCCGGGGCTGGGTGCTGGGCACGAGCGGCAACTTCAGCGCCGTGGTGAGCCGCGATCCCCTGCGGCTCGCCATTACGACGAGCGGCGTGGACAAGGGGCTCCTCACGGCCGCTCAGGTCGTGGAGATCGACGAGGACGGCAACGTCGTGGCCGGATCGGGCAGACCATCGGCCGAGGCCAGCCTGCACCTGACGATCGCGGGGATCCGTCACGCTGGCGCGGTGTTGCATACGCACTCAATTTGGAGCACGATACTGTCGGACGCCACCGCCGCCGCAGGACTGGCGATCGAACAGTTCGAGATGCTGAAAGGCCTGGATGGCGTGCGCACGCACGAGCACCGCGAATGGCTGCCGATTCTCGACAACACGCAGGACTGGCGCGCGGCGGTGCCGCAGGTCGCGTCCCTGTTGACGGACCAGCCGCACGCGCACGGCTTCTTGATCCGCCGGCATGGGCTCTACACCTGGGGCCGGGATCTCGCCGAAGCGAAGCGGCAAGTGGAAACTCTGGAGTTCTTGCTCGAAGTGATGGGGCGAAAGCGAGGCATGGCATGGCAACCGTGAGAATTCCCGCTGAGCAGCGGACCCTCAGCGATCAGGATGAGGTGACGCGGTATCTGGCGACGCTGGGTATCGAATACGAACGCTGGCCGGTCGCTCAGCGCGTCCCGGCGGATGCGCCTGTCGAGGACGTGCTCACCGCCTACTCCGCGGAAATCGAGCGGCTCAAGGCTCAAGGGGGCTACGTCACGGCCGACGTGATCGACGTGACCGCGCAGACGCCGGGTCTCGAGGCGATGCTGGCGAAGTTCAAGACCGAGCACTGGCACGACGAGGATGAGGTGCGCTTCATCATCCGCGGCCGCGGACTCTTCCACGTCCACCCCCGGGAAGGTGGGGGCCCGGTCATCGCGATCGAGGTGGAGGCGGGCGACCTGATTCGCGTGCCGCGGGGAACGTGGCACTGGTTCGATCTGTGCGCCGATCGCAACATTCGCGCGATCCGGCTGTTCCAGGACAAGTCGGGCTGGACGCCGCACTACACGAACAGCGGCGCCGACCAGGGCTACCAGCCCGTCTGCCTGGGCCCCACGTACCTCCCGCTCCGGACCGTGTCGAGCTGAGCGACGTCCGCGCCGTCCTGCTGGACGTCGAGGGCACGACGACGCCCGTCGAGTTCGTCCACAACATTCTTTTCCCGTATGCACGGGCGCGGGTGGAGGAATTCCTCGCGCGCCACGGCGCCGCGCCGGACGTCCGCGCCGACCTCGTGCGGCTGCGCGCCGAGCACGCGGCCGAGCCTCCGGGCCCCCCTGCCCCACCGCCCTGGCGGGACGACAGCGCGTCGGTCGTGGCGTACGTGCACTGGATGATGGATCGTGACCGCAAGTCCACGGGACTGAAATCCCTGCAAGGCAAGATCTGGGAAGCCGGGTATCGAGCGGGGGAATTGCGCGGTCAGGTCTATCCGGACGTTGCGCCGGCGTTGGCGCGCTGGAAGGGGCACGGGAGGGACATTGCCGTGTTCTCGTCGGGCAGCGTGCACGCGCAGCAATGCCTATTCGCGAACTCCACGGCAGGCGACCTGACGCCGTTCATCCGCGCCTACTTCGACACGACGACCGGACCGAAGACCGCGGCCCAAAGTTACCAGCGCATCGCTGCGGCCCTGGAGCGATCGCCGTCGGAGGTGCTATTCCTCTCCGACGTGGGCGCCGAGCTGGATGCCGCGCGTCTGGCCGGCCTGCGCACAGCGCTCTGCGTGCGGTCGCCGGCGGCCGTGCCCCCGGTCGGCGGGCATCCGGTCATTCGTACGTTTGACCAGGTGTTTCCGGACAACGCACGGTAGGAGTCGAGGGCGCTGGTCGTCACACTGCTTCATTCGCCGTGCAACGGGCCAAGGGCCCTTCACATCCCGCGGTGACCAGAGTCAGCGCGAGGCTGGCCACGATGGTGAGCGAGTGCACAAGAGGTGTCCTCATCGCTCGCTCCTCGACATGAGTGGAGGTCCTTGCTCTCACCGTAGCCAGCTCGCCCTCACCACGTCCAATGACTGGGGAGGCTCGGTCACAGGCCTGGATCGGGCGATCGAGGAGTACGATCAAGCGGCCCGCCTCGATCCTCGGTTCACCCGCGCCATCGCCCGCGAAGCCTACGCGCTTGCTCTCAGTTTCCAGCTTGGCTGGACTCGCCTATGAGCAAAAGGGCCTGTATCCGCAAGCGATCGCCATCATGGAGAAGGCGGTCGCCCTTTCCGAACGCGACGCGAATGCGTTGGGGTCGCTCGGACACCTCTACGCAATCGCCGGACGCAGGCGCGCGGTGGAGCAAATCCTCGCCGAATTGCAGGAGCAGTCCAAGAGCAACTACGTGTCATCGTACCACGTCGGCTTGGTCTATGCTGGGTTGGGAGAGCCCGACCAGGCGATGTCGTGGTTGCGA
>Ga0137463_1000691_pt1 | contig 11287 bp, 11 predicted proteins | sample EasRivERMGT800_2_FD_102333 | JGI IMG/M metagenome (GOLD analysis project Ga0137463, IMG submission 102333) | Soil microbial communities from meander-bound floodplain in the East River, Colorado, USA - East River MetaG ERMGT800_2 | ecosystem: Environmental > Terrestrial > Soil > Floodplain ...
GACAGCCCACTTGGCAGCCGTAAGGTTGCCCTTGAAGCCATCGAGAACTCTATTGAGCACATTCCTCTGACGTTCATTGAGAGAGACCCGTGCGTTGCGCTGCCAGAAATGGGCCTTACGCAAGACAGGAGTGCAGGCAACTTCAGCGGAATCAAGTGGGGGAAGGGAAAAGGTGTCAGGAACCATTGCCTGAGTCGTCTGTGCGACTTTCCTGAATTCCCGCTGCCTCCCTCCGGCAAGAGCCAAGCACAGCAGCCCGATTCCGATCCAGACCAACTCGCGGAACCGCCTGAGCAACGCGAAGGTGATGCCGGCGACGTCGCTGTAGCCGAAGGCTTCCAACAAAAGCAGATTGCCGCCGTCCTGCGCCCCGAGGCTGCCGGGGATGAAGAAGGTGCTGCTTTTGATAAAGACGGAGAGGGCGCCAATAGAGATGGCGGAGAGGGCCATGGCAGGCCCCCCCAGATACCAGATGATGACGTACACTTCGAGCGCTTCCGCTATCCAACCAAGAAAGAACAGCCCGGTGGAGGCACAAAAGGCTGGACGTCTGTGGCGGTAGAATCCCCAGATCGCTCGATCCAGTGACCGTAATCGTTCCCCGCGCGCTTCGAGATAGGCAATCTTCAGCCCGATCCTCGGCAAAAACTCCAATAGCCATGTAAAGAGTCCTTGCCGCTGCACGAACACAAGGCCGGCACTCACAAAGGCCAGCAGGCCCACGCTCAAGAGTGCGGCAGGCAGGGTCTGACCGAATGACTCGTTCCTGTCTAACAGCCACACGCCCAGTGCGATGCCGAGCAAAATGAAAAACACTTCGGCAATCGTCATGGTCGTTTTCGCAATGATGACCGAGGTGAACGCTTCCTCCATCGGCACATGATGCTTCCTGAGCAGATGAGCCTTGAGCGGCTCGCCGCCGACGTAGCCGGCCGGCGTGGTCATGTTCACCGCTTCACCGGCGGTCCGGATCGCGAGCACCCGCCAGAACGGAATCTCCTTTGCCGACGGGCCAAGCGTGACTTTCCATCCGTACGCTTCGACGACGTACATGATGGCAGAAGGAATGAGCATGACAAGGAGTGCGACCGGCCCGAGTTGCGCCGCCGCATCGTAGATGTTCTCTGGGCCGACATGCCAAACGATGAGACCGAGGGTGAGGAGACCGACGAGGAGTAAGAAAAGTCTTAGCATGTTACGCTAGGGCTCCACGGTAACGTCATAGGGGACAGGGCCTCTCTCTCCACTCCTTCAGCAGGGTAGCTGGGAACAAGCCCAACTGCGGCAGCCGAGCGAGACCTTTCTGACTCTTCAAGCTTACCAGAGGGAATAGGTCAACCGTCCTTCACTACGCGCAATGAGCGACCCTCATGCTTCTCAATGACCATCCCAGGCTCGCAAGTCAGCAGAAAAAGGCCTCAGGAGCCATTGCCTGGGTCGTGAGTGCGACCTTCCTAAATTGCCACCGACCGCCTATCGATGAGAGCCAGGCAGGGCAAGCCTAGCCCATTCCAGGCCAGCTCCCGGAGCTGACGGAGTCACGCGAGGTGATGCCGGTGACATCGGAATATCCAAAGACTCTCAACAATAACATATTCCCGCCGTCTTTGGCACCGGGAAGAAAATGGTGTCAGGAGCCGTTTCCTGAGTCGAGAGTGCGATTTTCCTGAATTCCCGCCGCACGCCCACGCAGCACCGCTAGACACAGTAGCCCAATCCCGATCCATACCAGCTCCCGAAATCGCCTCAGCAGCGCAAAGGTGACGCCGGCGACCTCGGAGTAACCAAAGTCTTTCAGCAAGAACAAATTCCCGAGGTCTTGGGCGCCAAGGCTGCCGGGGATGAAGAAGGTGGTGCCTTTGATAAAGACGGAGAGGGCGTTGATAGAGATGGCCGAAAGGACCAGGGCAGGCCCTCCCAGATACCAGATGATGATGTAGACTTCCAATGCTTCCGCCATCCAACTAAGAAAGAACAGTCCGGTTGAGGAGTACACGGCCCGCCGATTATGGCGGTAGTATTCCAAGATCATTCGATCTAGCGACCGTAGTTGTTCCTCACGCGCTTCGAGAAAGCGAATCTTGAGTCCGATCTTCCGAGTAAACTCCAATAGCCATGTAAAAAATCCTTTTCGCTGCGCGAACACCAACGACGCAGTCACGAACAACAGCAGGCTGACACTGACCAGCGCCGCTACGACGGTCTGTCCCAATGAGCCGTCGTTGTCAACCCTCCAGAATGCGAGCGTGATGCCCAAGAGTATGAAAAGCACCTCGGCGATCGTCTTCGTCGTTTTCGCAATGACGACCGAGGCAAGCCCCTCGACCATCGGCACATGATACTTTGTGAGCAGATAGGCTTTGAGCGGCTCGCCGCCGATGTAGCCTGCCGGCGTAGTCAAGTTCACCACTTCACCGGCGGTCTTGATCGCGAGCACACGCCAGAATGGAATATCCTTGGCCGATGGGCCAAGCGTGACTTTCCAACTGTATGCTTCAATGGCATACATAATGGTGGAGGGAATCAGCATGCCGAGGAGCGCGACCGGGCCGAGTTGCGCCGCCGCATCGTAGATGCGCTGGGGACCAATATGCCAAACGATCAGAAAGAGTGCGAAAAGGCCGGCAAAGAGGAGAGCAAGCTTAAGCATGGGTCACGACAGACGGTCTAATTGCCCATAAACACGACTGATGTCAGGAGCCATTTCCTAAGTCGTCGGCGCGACTTTCTCGAATAACCGCTGCCCTCCCGCCGGCGAGGGCTAAGCACAGCAGCCCCAATCCGATCCACACCAACTCGCGGAACCGCCGGATCAATGCGAAGGTGATGCCGGTGACATCGGAATAACCAAAAGCCCTCAACACGAGCATATTTCCGCCGTCCTGAGCCCCGAGGCTGCCGGGGATGAAGAAGGTGCCACTCTTTATAAAGACGGAGAGGGCGCTGATGGAGATAGCGGAGAGCGCCATGGCCGGACCGCCGAGAAAATAGATGATGACGTAGACTTCCAACGCCTCCGCCATCCATCCGACAAAGAACAGCCCGATGGAGGAACAAAAGGTCAGGCGGTTGTCACGGTAAAAAGCCAAGATTGTTCGATCCAACGACCGTAGTTTCTTCTCACGCACTTCGAGATAGTGAATCTTCAGCCCGATCTTTCTCAGAAATTCCAATACCCACGTAAAGAGCCCTTGTTGTTGCACGAACACGAGCGCCGCAGTCACGAGCACCAGAAAGCCGACACTGACCAGCGCAGCTGCAACAGTCTGCCCAGATGAGCCGTCGGCGCCGACCCTCCAGAACGCGAGTGCGATGCCCATGAGGATGAAGACCACTTCAGCAATCGTCATTGTCGTTTTGGCAATAACGACCGAGGCAAGTCCCTCCACAATCGGCACATGATGTCTCCTGAGCAGATAGGCCTTGAGCGGTTCGCCCCCAACGTAGGCGGTTGGCGTGGTCATGTTCACCACTTCACCGGCAGTCCGGATCGCGAGCACACGCCAGAACGGAATGTTCTTCGCCGAAGGTCCCAAGGTGATCTTCCAACCGTACGCTTCGACGACATACATAATGGTGGAAGGAATCAGCAGGACGAACAGCCCGATCGGCCCGAGTTGCGCCGCCGCGTCGTAGATACGTCCGAGACCGATATGCCATACGATGAGCGCGAGGGTGAGGAGACCGACGATAAGTAAGAAAAGTCTTAGCACGCTACGCTAGGGATCCACGGTGAGAAAAAAACAGGCAGGTCATAGGGGACCGTATCTTTATCTCCACTCCTTCAGCAAGGGAGTGGCCAAGGTTGCCCTTCACTGCGCGCATCGAACGAGCACCGTCGATCTACTAAATTGATCCTTCCAAGCTCGCTCGTTTTTCCCTTTGGGAAGGGCACCCACGTTGGTCCTGTGCTCCCGGAACGCGCGCCCTGAGAAGGGCCTCGTTCGACGGCCGCACTTAGACCAACAGGGTGCCCTTCCCATCTTTTCTTTTAAGCACGAGTCGTGGCGGACGGTCTGATTACCCAGAGCATCAAGAGGGAGAACACCACGGACCCGATCGCGGCCATCCAGAGGAACCAGTCGAGCTTGCCCAGCACCGCAAAAGTCAGCACGATGACGGAGAAATCGCGGCTCGCGACGTTCTTGAGCATGAAGTCCGACCAGGCAGCCTGCACCGGTGTCCTCCATCCACTCGCGGCTTTGATCTTCTGTGCCCGGGTGACGAGCCAGAACGAGAGCCCATTCCCAAGGACCGCTGCCGAACCCAAGGCAAGAGGAACCCACGCACCGTCGCTCCCAGCTACGCGCAGATACGAACCCACTGCAATACCGGCAAAGATCGCCATGTGCACCACATTGTCCATGGCGATATCGAGCCAGGCCCCGAACGGCGATTCGGTGAACGTGAGCCTGGCCACTTCCCCATCGCAGCAATCGATGATCGCCGCCAGTTGGAACAACAGCGCGGCAACGATGCCGGCGCTGTAGGTCCCGAAGCCAAAGCCGGCGGCGGAGACCAACCCAACCACTGCGGCAAGAATCGTAATGGCATTCGGCGAGAGGCCTGCGGCGAGAAAGATACGGGTGAACCAGCGGGAGATCTTCCGATTGAAGAACCGGTCGACGAAGCCTTCGAACTCACCCTTGAGGGAATTGAAGAGCTTCTTCTCAGCGGCCTGCACATCGGCGGCATCGCGCACGTCCTGATACCAATGGGACCGGTTCGTCTCCGTGGACCACACCCGCACATGCCCGTCCACTGCGGCCCGTTCGAGCCATCGACGAATCGGCACCGTGCCGGTTTCTACGCCGATGTGACTGGCAACAGTCAGAAAACTGGCCGGCAGCACCACGAGGTCTGTCGCCACCAGCGCCGCGTTGTCCTGTCTCGATGTAATCGAGAAGAGCCGTCCCGCCTGCATCTTCACGCGTACGCTTGGCCGGCATGGCTGTCGATCTTGCTCGTGATCGGCCCGTGCCACGACGATCGCCTGTCCCTCCTGAACCTCCTGGCGCAGGCTTTCGATCAAGGGGCTCGCAAACACCCCCTGCACGCCGGACAGGAGACAGAAGCCGTGAACTTCAGCAGCGAGCGCTTCCCAGGTACGGGGATCATCCAGTGGAAACTCACGAATCGGTATCCATCGCACGGGGATCGTCACGCGGGGCCCTTTGCCCAACGCCTGTTTGAGCTGATCCTCCTCTGGCCCGGCCAACACCATAAGCTGTCGAATACCGGCGCGCTGCAGCGTCAACACCGTCCGCTGAAAAAGGCCGATGCCCACCACGCTGGTGAGTGGACCTACCTCATCGGCATACAATCCGGTCGGCTCGCCGAACAGACTCACCGAGGGCAAGAGAATCGCCGTGCTCAATCCCCGGAAGCCTGTCTGTTTCTGAACTGCGCTTTCGCTCATTTTGGAATACCGTCAATCGTCATTGATCATGAGTCAATGGCAAGAACCTTGTTGCAATCTCCCTCACCATTGACCAATGACCGTTGACCATTGACATCCTCTTACTACAGTTTCGGCAACACATCCCGTTCCGCTTTCGTCACATCTTCCACAAAATCGATTTCGGTCCAGGGGAGTCCACCGATCTTCTCATGCCCGACTTTGACCTCACGAAAAAATCCCACAAGTGCATCCTCGTATTCCATCTGCCAGGCCTCGCGATCCACATAGGTCCTGAGCGACGCAATTACATACTGCCCATCAGCCTGCCGGACCTTGAGGAACCCCACGCCTTCTCCGGCATAGTCATAGTGCAACGGCATCTTCTTGGTCAGTGCAATCACGCGCCCACCTTCGACCACGACCATGCACTCCTCCCCGGTCTGCTTGACGGTTTCGTCCATGAGCAGCGCGTTCTCGCAGGGAGATTGCACCAAGCGACGCAAGATCTCTTGATGGAAGAGCACATCGGCATCCATGACGATCGCATCGTCATCCAACGCGGCGCGCGCGATCCAGAGGGAGGAAATGCTGCCGCGGTGGAACTGCTCGTTGACGAGGAAATTCACACGCACACCACAAGAGTCCGCTGCCACAGCCTCGCGAATCATCTCCTGCTTATAACCCACGACCACATCGGCACAATGAATACCGACGCTCCGAAGCGACGTAAGGTAGCGATGCAAGAGCGTTTGCCCGCCGATCTCGATGAGGCACTTCGGGCGATGTTGTGTGACCTGCCACAGGCGCTTCCCGACCCCGGCTGCGAGGATGATGGCTTTCATGCTGTGCAACAGATCTGTTCAAACGCGTCGAGGAATCCGACCAACTGCGCCTCCGTGAGGGCGCCCATGTTCGCCACGCGAAAAATCTTGCTCTCGAGTTGGCCTTGGCCCGCATAGATCACGTAGCCATCTTTCTTTAGTTGATCGTGCAACGACTGATAGGTCACGCCCTCGGGAAGATGATAGGCGGTGATCGTGTTGGACTGTTTGTCGGGGGTCAGGAGCGGCTTTACGCCGAGTTTCGTCATGCGCTCTCGGATTAAGGTCGCAACTTTCTTATATCGCGCAATCCGCTTGGCAACCCCTTCCTCCATGAGTTCGTTCAACGCTTCGTCGAACGCATAATAGACCTGCACAGCCGGCGTGAACGGAATCGTCCCCCGGCCCTGGTCATCCACATACTGCGTAAGGTGGAGATAGATCGACCGTCTGGGGTAGGCACGCATCCGCTCCAGGAATCCCTTGCGGACGAGCACAAAAGACAGGCCGGGGAATCCCTGGATACATTTCCCGGATGTGCCCGCCACCATATAGATGTGGGACCCGGCGATATCCAGCGGCTCCCCTGCCAAGGCACTGACCGCGTCCAGAATGAACACCCGGTTTTGGCTGTCCACGACATCCGCGATCTCCTTGACGGGATTGATGAGTCCGGTGGTCGTCTCATGGTGGACCATTCCAACCGCATGCGCTTCCGGATGTTGTCGAAGCGCGAGCCGTAACCGTTCAGGATCCGGCCTCGTCGTCCAATCGTATTTGAGTTCGGACACGCCCAGGCGATAGAGGCCGACCATTTGGGAAATGCGCTCTCCGTACACGCCGTTATTGAGCACCAGCATCCGTTTGCCGTGCGGGAGGGACGACATGACGGCGGATTCCACCGCCGCCGTTCCCGATCCGGTCATCACCATCGCGGCATAATCCGCTTCCGCCCCCGGCACAAAGAGCTTCAGCAGCTTCGCCTGAATCCCGTACAAGAGTTCGGTAAATTCCGACTCCCGATGGCAGATATCCGGACGCAACAGCGCCTGCCGCACCCGCTCCGACACATTCACCGGTCCTGGATTCAGAAGAATCATATGCTCCCTATCAGCGATGAACGATGAGCGATGATTGATGAACCAGGGAGCGAGCAGGCAACCCCCTTGCGTTCATCGTTCCGCGTTCAGCATTCAGCGCATGTTCATTCTATCGCTTTCATGAACCGCTTCGTAATGTCCGGCGGATCGAGCATCACGCGCCCGACATCTTCCACCATCTCGTTGACTTTCACCAGCAACATGCTCGGCCCGTCTTTCTTCAGCATGTCTCTGAACTCGTAGACAAGGTCTTCGCGTTCCCGCACCCGTTCGACATTCACATACCCGGCCGCCTTCGCCACCTTCTCAAGCGGGACCACATTGGAAATCGTCGGCTGATTGCCGGTCGTGCCGTAGACTTCGTTATCGAACACCACATGAATGAAATTCTTCGGCTTCAGCGCCCCCACGGTCGCGAGCGTCCCCATGCCCATGAGGACGTTTCCGTCGCCGTCGAATATTACGACTTGCTTCTTCGGCTTGGCTAGTGCCACACCCAGCCCGATCGCCGCCGCCGAGCCCATGGACCCGATCATGTAGAAATGGGTCGGACGGTCGGCAATTTTCTGAGCCTCGCGAGACGGAAATCCATTACAAATGATGACGGGCTGGTCGGTGAGCAATTCCAATAATGCGGCCATCGCCATCGCCCGACTCTGCATGGTCCCCTGCTCCGGCCTCATAGATTACCCTCACGCTTCACGTCCGTCATGGGTGCAACCCCTTCACGACACCCTTTGTGATATTCAGCGCCACGGGAATCCGTTTCTTCATAAACGTCTCGGCCACCCACTTCAGATCATCGATGGCCGTCTTTTCCGTCAGCGTCCGATGAGGGATCTTCATCGTATCGAGAAACTGCGGCATGACTTCGCCCATCACGAGATGCTCCGGCGCATCTTTGCCGCCTTGACCACGCCAGGACACGATCAGGATGCAGGGCTGCTGATAGATATAGTTGAGGGAGATGAGCGTATTCAGTGATGTCCCAAGCCCGGAGTTCTGCATCAAGACGGCGGGAATCTTGCCGGACATATAGGCCCCGGCGGCCATGGCGACCGCTTCATCTTCCCGAACGGCCGGGGTGTAGAGGCGCCGCGCCATCAACTCGGCAATGATGCCCCCCAGGATCGAATCCGGGACCCCCGTAAAGAAATCCACCCCAATATCTTGTAGCGCTTGGACAAACGCATCGCTTTCAATCATCGTGTCGGTTCCTCGCCACTACGCACATGGAAAAACGCGCGCATTATAAGCTATGCCTCGAGACATTCTCAACAAAACTGAGGGAGTTGCGCCATATGATCGGCCATGGTAGCGTTCGGACATGATCGGACGGCAGAGAATTCACGCGGGCCGACATCTTGCCCTGTTGGGGCTCCTGTTCTGTCTGAGCGGCCCCTCTCCCGCCCATGCGGTACCGATGGTGAACGATCCAAACGGATTCCAGAACATGACCTGGGGTGTTGCCCTGGCCACGCGGCCGGACTTGGAAATCACCAGGCCAGGTCCGCATGTGAACGAATACCAATTGAGGGGCAGCCCGCCATCATACGGCGGAGTCCCGGTCGAGCGACTCCGCTTCTTGTCGGTCGATGAACAATTTGCCCGCGTGACCATCCACTATCAGGGCGACGATCGCCACAAACAGATCCTCGCCTATCTGGAGCAACAGTTCGGTCCACTTGAGCGCGTCCCCGGGCAGATGATGCGGGGCCTCAATCAGCAGTATACGTGGCGCGGGACCGATACTGAAATCACCGTGACCTACCATGCGAACACGGAGCGGGGATTTGTGTTTATCGACAGCCGCACCTTGGCGCCTCGGTTCAACGACCATATCGCTGATACAGGGGAGTAACATGCCGCGCCAGCTCCACATAGAGTCTTGGATCTGTCGCACTTCTCTCAACTGCCTTTTCTTCTTACTCATCCTGCAGAACACCCTGGCACTCGCCGTGCCGATGCAGAACGATCCAAACGGGTTCGAGGGAATCCCCTGGGGCGCGACATTTTCAGAAACCGACACCTTCATAAAAGTCGAAGACACCGGTCAGTCTCAAACCTATGAACTGAAGAGCGGGACTCCTTCGCTTGGCCCGGTGAAGGTCGACTCCATGCGATTTGTGACCTCCGAAGGCCAATTCGCGCGTGTCACCGTCCGTTACCAAGGCAAGGCAACCCACGATCAGATTCTTGCCTATCTCCAATCCCTCTATGGCCCGCTCGACCGCACACCGGGACAGATCGCCGGCGGCCCTGTCAAATTCTTTAGCTGGACTGGATTCGAGACCGATGTGAACCTCCGATACGAGACCGGCACCGATCGCGGCATCATCTTTTTCGAGAGCCAGGAACTCCGCCGCAAAATCACCGAAGGTAATTCAGCCACCGTGTTTTGACTGACACCCCCTGCCAACCGTCCGAAGCTTTTAGCAGGATGCTCAAAAAGTTCGTCCAGCAAGGCCGCAGCGAGTGAAGGGCCGAGGCGTACCCTTTGGGTACGTTGAGGGTCTGAACGATGCGAGAACGCTGCTGGCGGACTTTTTCAGCATCCTGCCAGGAAACCAGTTCCCATTGTGCCCCAGCGCCCAACTCCCCCCTTCTGGTGGGGCCTTAATCCCCTCTCTTGAGGGATGGTCTGAGTTTCTGGGTGCGGTATTCTCAGGCTGTCGCGGGAGACAGAGGAGCCGCGGCGGAACCAGTGAGGAGGCACCGATGAAGCTGAGTCACCCCTTTCTCAAGATCAACAACCAGAAACCTCATTCGCTCTTGGATCGACGCTATGCCGAACGAGCTCCGATTCGGTACCGAATTAACTACTCTGGAGAAGAAGGCGCGCGAATCGTCAGAGGAGAAGGAACTCTGAAAGACCTCTCCAAAACTGGCTGCAAGATCTTGGGCGCGATCACGAGCTCGCTGGGAAGCAGCCTCACCCTGCACCTGTACCTTGAGGATGGGCAGGCCCCCATGTGCCTCACCAACGTCACCGTCTCCTGGATCGCCAGCAACTCGTTTGCCGTCAAATTCCCTAAACTGTCAGCAGAAGAACGGAAACGGCTGCAAGACCTTGTCTGGAAAAATGCCAGCTTGTCGTCCTTAGACGATCAACGAACGGCATTCCGTATCGTCTAAGCGTCGATCCAACGTCGCGGAGGAAATCATGGGTAGTCACACCGCCGCTCCCCTCACCACAGTAGCTGAACACCCCAATCAATCCGAACGTCGGCATGGCAGCCGTACCCCGGCACTCTTCTCATTGCTCTATTCCGGCATGGACTCTGGCCAAATGCTGATGGGTGACGGCATCGTCACCAACCTCTCAGCGAGCGGGATCGGCATTCGCGGGAATCGATCGGTCCAACCCGGCATGGAACTGGCCCGCTTTGTCGACCTTCCTGGAGTGGGGGAGCCATTGTGCATTGCCCAGAGCCGCGTCTCCTGGATTGCAGGACGTCGATTTGGGGTGGAGCAGGGGACCCTGAAGTTGGAGGAGCAGAATCGTCTGCGATTTTTCTTGTGTGATCGCGTTACCCCCTCAGACCGCGACGGCGGCATCTGAGACCATAGCAGGAACAAGGAGGTGCCTTCATGAAACGAGCACAGGTCGCATCAGGAAATGGGCTTCAGTCTGTGGCGGACGCAGTCAATCGGAGGCAAGACCCCCGGCCTCCGGTAGAGTTCGGGCTGATGTACTCGGCCCAAGACCCTTCCGGCGAGGTCCTCATGGGCGATGGCATGGTCACAGATCTTTCGCATCATGGATTAGGAATTCGCGGCAACACCCAGGTCACGCCGGGGATGGAACTCACGATTTTTCTCTACCTCCCAGACGGCAAAGACCCGCTGTTCGTGATGGAAGCGCGGGTGGCTTGGACCTCAGGACGTCGGTTCGGAGTCGAGATCCTCAAGATGAACCTACGGGAACGAAACCGGCTCCGTCACTTCTTGTGCTCGAATCTCGC
>Ga0137463_1000692_pt1 | contig 11279 bp, 15 predicted proteins | sample EasRivERMGT800_2_FD_102333 | JGI IMG/M metagenome (GOLD analysis project Ga0137463, IMG submission 102333) | Soil microbial communities from meander-bound floodplain in the East River, Colorado, USA - East River MetaG ERMGT800_2 | ecosystem: Environmental > Terrestrial > Soil > Floodplain ...
CTTCCGAGTTTCCTTCGTGTTCTCTTCAACTTTCTGGTCGATGATCGCTAACTGATCATGAACCTTTTCCGCTGCGGTACTCTCTCGCTTTTTGACATTCTCAGCAATCTCAGCCGTCTGTATGGTTAACGTATCCGCTGCGGTCTTGAGCTCCAGTAAGGAGATCTCACGAGCGATACGATCTTGCTGGCCGATGAGAAGGAGTTTATTGAGCCGATGCAAACAGGCCAACAGAATGGTCCATGTGAAGATACGATAGAATGTTGCCGCCGTCATCCACACCGGATAGGTATTGTACAATGCGATCCCCGCCAATGTTGTAAGACTCACGAAAATAAGCGCCCAGAAAAAGAAGAGTCGATTGGTCATGGTCTCAATACCGATGCGTCTTGGTTTGGTCTATGATGATGAGTTGCTCTCTGATACGTTCCAGTCGTTCACGAACTTCCTGCATCTGTTGTGCTTCCTCCCGTTCTAACCATGCCACGTCTTGATGAGACGCGTCAGAGGAGACGGTCCTGAACATCTGCCGCCATAGTTGCACAAGTTTATTCCACATATCCGCGCTCACGTTCGCTTTGCTATTACAACACTCTTCTCAGCTAAGCCAATCGACTGCAAGGCGATATCCTGCCAACGGTCGGCACGAGCTTCGGCTTTGACTAAGTCCTTTCCCCAACACCACACACCCTTGTAACTACCCCACAGAATGAGCATGAGTAGTGTGGGAAAACCAACGGATGAAATAGATTTAGCAAACTCGATAAACTCGGTCATTGTTTGGCCAGTCTACGAAGAAAGTCCGCTAAAGTAAATCGCACACTGGACGCGGAGACCGCATACACCGGCGGGAGACTCTCTACCATGTCCATGTGGATCTCGTCGATGTTCACGGTCTGAATCTTAAAGAGCCCAACCAACGGTGGGTTGGTCAGATTGATGGACACCGTTTTCCCGCTAGCCGTTTTCGGATCGCGCGTCGCATAACTCACGGTTCGAATCGGCATGCTGAACAGTGCGAGTTCTCCATCACCTCGAATCTCCGCTTGACGAATCGTGAGGATGTTATCGTCCGAGATCACTGGACCTTCATGGATTCCATCACCTTCGCCTTCTCTAGCCGCAGCAGAGACTTGTGCGGCGACGTCATCCCGCTGCACCCAGAAGTTGATGGCGGAATTCATCGGGATGGGACCGGTAGTTGGTGATGTGAGCAGTAAGGATCCATTTGATTTGGTCGGACCGTTGCCACCAGTGGCACCGGCTCCGTCACCACCAAATCCAGATCCAGTATCGCACGCATCATCCCCCATGGTTTCACAACCGTTGTTTGAGGGAATAATCGCGTCACCGCCATCTAATCCGCCGCCACCCCCACCGCCACCGCCATCACCGGGATCCGGACAGTCTGCACTGCTGGCGCGGATCGGACAGGCCGGATCTTCATCGAGCACTAACTTGTCATCGACCTTGTGATAGGGTAAGGTCTGTGAACCGACATCCACCTTGCCGACCGGATCGAATCGTGTGGGATCGGAAACCTTTAACGGACCGACTGATGACGCGGTCGGGAGTCGTGCGGTCCATCCGTCTAATGCGAACTTGCCATGCAGAATTCGTCCCTGCCAGTTAAACACGAGATACGGATCGATCGCCGAACCGGCGTTGTTCACGACCTTTACTCGATGCGTAAATAACTCTGTCACAAGACTGAAGATAGTCGGGCGATTAAAATCTTGATCGTAGAAATGTTGACCACCCGGATACGGCGTACTTTCTACTGTAAGTATAACGTTCGGATCGAATCCAGAATCTGAATGTGAAATACTAGCTGACGTACGGTTACCGCTCGGATCCGCATCAGTGGTATCAATCACTACTCTGAAACCGTTTCCCGGGAGTGTGTTGATCGAGTATGGCGTATTGAACGCACCGTTCAAGAAAATGTTGTACGTGAGAAAGTGAACCGTCCGTTCACCGGTTGTTGGTACCGGTACGGAGAGTGTTGAACCATCATCTGGATTAAAGTCAATCTCGAAGGAACCGGTGCCCGCACTGAACGGTGTGACCACCAGACTCGCACTACCCGACGTGCTGTCAATAAGACCGAGATCTCCCACTGTGCCGGGATCCATGTTGTCGGCTTCTCTCGAGATGTACACACGTCTCGGCACACCGAACACTTGGAGATTCGAGAGTTGCAACAGATGCGTACCGTCCAACGTCACGAGGGTACGCGGACTCACGGTGGTCTCATGACCATCTGGGTACACGGCGGAATAAGCTACCCAATAGTTCCCGGCAGGAAAACTTCCTCCACCCCCACCGTTTGACGCCGTGGGCGGGATTGTCGGCTTCGGATAGGTGTCGGTATTCTCAATCACCCGAGCACCGAAGAAGCCACTGTAGTTCACCAACTGTCCAGCAACGTAGGCCGTGCCCGATCCTGGTAGAAGATTGACATCAGTGAGCGGGATCGTGGTTGCGCCTGTAGCAACGTTTGCCGCAACGGTCGTACCGGAACCTTTGACGAATACCCGGTTTCGTAGCTGGCGGGTATCTTCAGTCCACTGCAAGTTCGGCTCTCGCAATAGATTATGATTCGTGTCATTGAGTTCGTCTGGAGCCTCTTCCGTGTCGTACATGTAGAGACGCACGTTGCGATTGTCGAGTCGGTAGCTGCCGTTGATGGCCAGTGCGATATCCTCAAAGCACTGGGATAAACTTTTCGACCCGTCAAACTCAATGGTGATCTTCGGCAGACCGGCTTGGATACCAGTGGTCGTGAATCCGTTCGTGAAACTACCCACGAGCGTGGTAGCAATGGTGGTCGCGGAGATGTTGTAAAACGCTTTGATCGGCCGTCGGCGGTTGAACATGTACTCGAAGTCACCGGCCGTGATCAAGTAAAACAGTTCGTCCGAATCCCCTTTCTTCGTGGTCTCCACCGTGAGCAGGACACCAACAAAAATATCTCCGGCTCCGAAGTCCAGGTTGATCTGCATCCCCACGACCGGTGTCGTGAAGCTGGTTGAGAAAGTTGCGGAGATGACATTGCCCAGCGTGTCATCAATGGACAACGCGCGTCCGAGCTCGCGGTGCACCCGTTGCGCCCACACACTGAGCGGACTCGGCGTGTAGGTAAAGGGAATGCTACCAACGAAGGTACTGGCTCGACCGACTCCAGTTCCTCCGCTGGTGTTGACACTGGTCCCGGTACTCGCAACAATGTTGGAGATACCGGAACCGGACGGACGCGGTAAGGCGTACGGACCGCCGATGGCGATAGGCATTTTAGTTCATTGCTTCAAGGCAATACTGATGGAGCGTCAGCGACCCGGTGGCGACGGTCTGGGTGAAGAACAGATCCACAGTCTGAGACACGATGGAACTGAAGTTCGCGCCAACCGCCGGTGCAGCATTCCAGGGCAGCATGGCGACCAACGATCCCAACGGCATGACGCCTGAACCCTTCACCACTTCAGAAATGAACTTGCCCACACCCATCAGGTTGGCATTGGTACCGACGGCTCGACACGTGAGCACAATATCCAGTTCCCATGAGACGTTGGTATGAGCGGCCACGGCATCGAGCAGAACGGCTTGACTGTCAAACACCACGGTCCCGCCGAAGTCCACGTCGAACCGTGCCGTACCCGGAGTGGTGATGACGGTGGAGATCCGTCCTGCTGCCCATACGTGTAACATGCGACCGGCATACTGAAAGAAACCGGGATCCAAAACTCCCTTTGCTTGGACGGGAAGTGCTGTCGCACGTGCCGCAGCCGTGAGCGCGGTGCCGTCGCCTTGTGCCGTGACTAGAATTTCTCGCCAGGTCGGAACTCGATTCATCTAAGCCTCCGTGATTGTACTGCCAACATCGATAACAGGAATGACGTCCACGACTACGGCGATCGTTGGAGACACCGCACCTTTGTATATGAGATAGTTTCCGGTACCGGTACCGACCGACCAGAAGTTTACGGTCCCACCGGCTCCTCCGGTCATACGGGCAAAGGTAATCGGTGCGGCGGGACTCACGCTACCGGCCGTTACTGTCCATCCCGCCGGTGTTCTCGAGACCGAGATCCGACCATAGCCGGTGTACGAGATCTCGTTCGTGGCTTGACTCGATGCGGGATCTCCGGTATGCAGCGCCACGGTCAGGAAGGTGATACCAGACAACGCCTGTCGCGCCAGATCATTGATGGTAACCTGATTGAAGATCAGTAGCAGGAGATCATTTTTGTACGTAGCGCCTTTAGACATTCGGTCCTCGAACGGTAACGGCTATGGTTCCGGTTTGTGCCGCCTTCGGTGAAACACACGTGATGTTGGTCGCACTGTTGACGACGATGCTGGTAGCAACCTTGGTGCCGAAGAAGACTTGATCACCGGCAGAGAAACCGTGACCATCGATGCTGACGGCTGTTCCACCGCGAATACTTCCACTGTTGGGCGTGATGGCGTCCACACTCGGTGGGGCTGCTGCACCGGACGCATTCGCCACAGCGTCCACACCACCTTCGAAGATGACGAACTTTGTTTGTGAGGACGCGTAGCCGAGACCGGCCCATGGACGAAAGAAATCATCCACGCCGTTGTCCATCAACTCTGTCGTCCACACATCACCATCTACCGACAGTGCAACCTTGGCATCTGTCGAAGTATGGACCAATACCCACTTGGTCAGTTCGGGAGACCAGATCGCTAGCTTGATCGAGGTCAGTGTCCAACCCGATGGCGGCGTTCCCCAGTCAGTCCAGTTCACTCCGCCGTCGGTCGAACGGATCACATGACCCGTACCGGTTTGTGAACAAGCCAAGAACTGCCCGAGTGTAGATGAATACGCGATGCCTCGATTCTGGAAGCCGAGTGAGATCGGCGTGGTCTGCAAAGTCCAAGTCACGCCGTCAGGCGAGGTCATGATGCTCTGGGTACTGTTGGTGCCCGCACATGCCACGAGTTGAGTCGTTCCGTTCGTGGCGATCCCACCCCACGTCTTCAGTGTCACCGGAGTAGTTTGATTGGTCCACGTGATGCCGTCCGGAGAAGTCATCGCGCGATGCGTACCGCCTTGCGAGACGGCCACAAACAAATTGATGGACCCACCGATCCAACACACATCCTGCCACGCATTCGCTTCTGACGAGGTACGGCCGGTCCACGTGATTCCGTCCGTGGACGTCATGACCTGGTTTACCGCACCGGTGGTGCTGGACACCGCGACGAGTGTCGTACCGTTAAACGCGACGCCGACCCACGAGTTCGCTTCTGGCGTACTGCGGAGTGTCCACGTCTGGCCGTCAGGTGAAGTCAAGACACGTTTGACATCAGCGCCGGTGCGCGACTGCACGATGACCCACAGGTTAATGGATCCACCGGCGAAGATGCACTTGTTGTAGGTCGGCGTACCGGCAACGGTATCGGTATTGAATTTCGTCCAGTTGAAAGCCATGACCTAATTCGACCCGAACAGTGCGCCGGTCTTTCGAAGGATTTCATCTCCGACTTTTCCGGCCGCACTCCGAAGCGTATCGTTGATGTAGATGTTGTTGACCTGCGTTCGTGCTGCCCCACCAGTTGCCGAGAGTGGTGTACCGGAGGGATAGACGGTAGAACCGAACGGTAGCCGCACCGGTTCCGGTCCATTCTCACCGACCATGACAAGACCACCCTCTTCGAAGCCGGGGATCTTAGGTCCAGAACCGGGTGGTGTGCCGGGTGGCGGTGGACCACTCTTTGCGAACTGAAGAATCTGCGAGAACGAATACCCGAGTTTCGCCCATGCCGTGACATCACCTTGGTTCAACCCGAAACTCGCTGCCGTGCTACCGAGATTCGTTTTGTTGACGTCAAATGAACCTCCGGCCGATACCTTCGACAGCGAACTAAGTTCAGAGGATAACTTCTTTACGGCATTGGCATTCGCGTTCACGGCACTGGCACTCGCGGCATTCGCTCCCGCCAACTGAGCGGTCGCATTCGAGGCTCTGTGCAGATCTTCTTCTAAGGCTTTCACTTGATTATCGGTAAGACCGTAATACGCGGCCACGTCTTTCGCGGCCACGCCGGACTGGAGTAGATGCTCCGCCCAACTCACGATGCTGCCGTCAATCGAATCGATCTGTTGTTGGAACGTCAACGACCCGGACTGAACAGCGGCCACCGTCTTGGCCCAGTCCTCCGCCGCTTTGGTTGCGGCTTTCTGTGCGTCTGTTTCGGACTTCAAGGACGCATCCACTTCCTTCACCTGCGCAGCGGTCAGACCGTACGCCTTCGCCAACTCCTGTTGGGAGATCCCGGCTTGTAAATAAAACTTCACCGCTTCCACAACGGTGCCGCTGATACTATCTAATGTATCCTTGTGCGTCTTCCCAACCGAGTTCAGATCCTCCATGATCTTCTGCCACTCTTTGGCAGCTTCGGCGGTTTTCTTGATTGCGGCTTCCTGCTCCTTATGCGCATCGATGAGTGTCTTCACCGCCACCACATTGGTACCGGTCAGTTCAGCGATGTCCTTCATCGACTGCCCGAACTTATTCAGTTCGAGGATCTCTTGTTCCTGGACCGCTGTCAGCGGCACGTACGCCTGATTACGGAGCTCCTCGAGTTTTACTGCTGCTCGATCGATCGCTTCTCCGGACTGAGAGAAATGTTCGTTGAGGAACTTTACCGCCTCACCGTACTTGATTCCGGTCGGAGCACCGGCTTCCAACGCCTTGTTTACAGTGTCAAGTTTAGCGGCAGCGGTTTCGGCTTCCAGTGCGTCATTGCCGAGATAATCCGCGATCGGCTTCAACGATACCAGTTCGATCGCCGCGAGTGCGACATTGGCGGTTGCCAACTTCATTCGATCCCATGCCAACGTAAGTTCGTTGGTCACCGGTGCTACGGCTCGACCGACATCTTCCCAGGCTTCTTTCGTCAACGTCGCGGAGTGTCGAACCTCTGCACCGAAGGCCTTTGCCGCTGCGACCTCTGCATCACTCCAAAGATGACCGAGCTTCTCACTTTCTTCGGAAAGATCCGTCAACGGTTTGAGCAACGTCGGTAAGATCTCCCGACCTTGACGACCGAAGATCTCAAACGCTACTGCACTCTTATTGACCTCTGAGCCAGCACTTCGAAATGCATCACTGACTCTCAGGATCTGCTCATCTGGTCGTAACTGTTTGAGTTCGTTAACCGACAGTCCGAGTTTGTTCAGTCCCTTGTCCACTGCATCGGCGTTGTCTTCAAGACGCTTCTGGAACATGAACAGTGAATTGCCGAAAGTGTCGAGCGTACCTCCCGCTGCGGATATCGCGAAGTCCAGGTTGTCAATGGCTTCGACGGGGATGTTGAACTGCGTAGCCAGTCGTCCGAACTGTTGGCCAACTTCCTGAGACTCGTTACCCAGGGCAATGAGCTCGGCTCCGATCACCGCACCGGCGGCAACGAAGGCCGTTGCTACCAGTGCTTCACCGGAAACGAGATTCGTCACCCACGACGCGTGCTCGCCACCGAACTTCTCGAGATTCTTATGGACGGTCTCAAGCGTCTCGGTGTATTCGTCTTTGAGTTTGATTACACCTTGAATTGCTTCAAGATCGATAGCCATTAGCGGATTCCCTTTTCCTTCGCAGCAATGGCTGCATTGCTACCGAAGATCCACGCGTCGATCATTGCTTCCTGATACTCCAACGTCTGTTTCGGTGCCGTCGGAATACTGTAATCGCCGAACGGGAGTATGAAGTCTTTCAGCTTCCGTCCATCTCGAACCAGTACTTGAACGATGTGTGCGGCATTCATATCCGCACGAGTGTCTTCGAATGGTTCCAGGTCTTCGAAGGCTTTCCATTCCTGAAACATATGCCATGACATCGTACGCAGCATCTGATTCACGTTTGGAAAGCCGAGCCGGCACGCGAGTCGAAAGGCGAAGCGGCGATCACCGCCTCGCACTAGACCTTTTTTAAGGTCACCCCACTATCCATGCCGTTCAACTTCAGGCACACCTTCTGAAGTCGATTAAGCACAAACATACTCTTCTTCTTCAGTCTCGAGATGTGACCTTGCATGACGTCGTTGTAGGTCGGATCGGTACGTGGCGGAGTCGGATAGAGACGATTGTTGTTCTCATCTACGGCGCAGTAGATGAGAATTACGTACATGCCGTCACGGACATTTGCTTGGATGTCCATCTCGGCAGAGAGTTCCATGCCGTCATTCGCCGGCATTTGGCGAAGCCGGACCACGCCCGGCTCCCCCCCAGCATCCTTCCATTCGGGAACGGACTCGTCAACGAATGCGAGATCTTCCGCTGCATCGATCTGTCCGGCCGAAAGTAATACGCTCATGACTTCTACCTCACAGTGAAAAGTGGTTGTACCCCATTTCCTCGAAGATGTCCGAGGAGCTTTACGCTTCTGCCACAGTCGAAGACCAGGTGATTGCCAATGTCGCACCTTGCTTGGAATCCACCGGTGCCGGATCGAACTTGAACTGCTGCACGTACGCGAAACCAGTTCTCGACTTACCAGATGGGAACAGAATCTGCCAGGCGTTCTTCACGTTGTTCGTGATGTCCGCGAGGATGGTAATGTGCGTCGCGTCCGATGCCACGTAGTTGATCTTCATCGTGGGATCGTTCTGGCGCAAGATGCCCAACACGTGAGACTCCGACCCGTCATTGTGGGTTGAGCTCTCGATCTTGTTGCGCATCATTCCGCCGGGATCGAGTTCGGTGAGTTCTCCGATCGTGACGAACGCCGTTGGCGTAGCGAACGGTGCTCGCTTGATCAGGATGCCAGTCGCTGTCACTGCATTCGACATACACGTGTCTCCTTTGAAGTCTTGCTACGGGTCGATGAGTTCCTAGACGCTGGCTCCGAGAATCGCGAGATCGAACACCTGCGTGCCGGCCGACGGTGTGAACTGCAGAATGTCAGCGGTCGCTGCGGTGACCGGCCACCCGGTCGCGTCTGGTGAATACACGAAGAACACTCCACCCGGTTTGACCGCCCACGTATGGGCAATGGCACCGAAACCGAGTTGGACAGAGGCCGCGTCATTGCCAATGATGACGTTGCCGCTGTTGGCTGCCGCTGCGATGACGAGAATGGCTTTGACTCGTGCCAGGACAAACGCAGCACCGAAGGCATCGAGCAATGAGCCGCTCAGGTCGTAATCGAACGCAGCCGAGATGGACTTTCCTGCATCCGTGAAGATACGATCAGCCTGACCGGCACCGGTTCCGCTAGGGACGGAAACGTTGATGCCAGTCTCGAGAGCAGCCTGACCAGACGCCAGACCGAGCGTGTTGGCCAAGATGGATTGAAATCGAACGACAAGTGTTGACGTAACGGTTGCGGCCATGTTGAGATCTCCTTAACTGGTTGCCGGTGATAAGCGCTTGACGATCTCGAGATTGAAGACGTATCGTGCTCGACCCTTTTCATCGGGTGGCAGTTCAAACGGTTCTTGCTTGGGTGCACACTTCCGCCACCACGTACCGTTAATGAACTGGTCGTAGAAGTTAAAGGTCGCTTCGTACAACTCGAACGCAACGTCCTCTGCGTCCTGCGGGTGCTCCGCTCTGGAGGTTACCTGTACGGACGGCCGTTCGTAGGCAATAGTAGTACGTGACAAGTTGTGCGTACCCTCGTCACCCAATCCTCCCGTTCTGATGAGAGTAATGAACGCACGAGCGCCAACCGGTAGCGCGTCCGGAATGACGGCTCGCGGTCCTTTGAAGAGTGTCGTACCGAACGTACCATATCCTCCCTGAGTGAGAAGCAACAGCAAGTCCGGATAGACAGTGGATGCACTCATAGCGCCTTACCCATTTGGATTTTTCTCGCTACGCGATCTTTGATGAACCGAGAAGCCTTCCCCAACGGCCGTTCGATAAACTTCGCTTCACCGACGGTGTGAAGGAAATCAAGATCCTCATGCTGCACCGCAGCATACGCTGCCGACTTCGGTCCGGTCTTGATTTTCACACTAATGATCTTGCCTTCTTGGATGGGTCCCTCAGAATGAATCTCGTCACGGAGTGTTCCCGGTGGATTGTTTCCGTAGGTACGGTCAGCGACCGGCGTCACGGCCTTACACTCTGGAACGAGTTCATCTGCGACTTCCTTTAAGGCTCGACCAATCTCACCTGGTGCGTGATCACGGAGCTTTCGTATGTCAGCCAGGTTCTTGAGAATGTCGGAGTAAATCGAGCTTCCAGCCATCAGCCGAGATAGACCTCTGTGAGAATCGGATTGACATTCGAAACGAAACCTTCGGTATTGAGAATCGGACCGGTAGTTCCGTCCGGCAGCGTAAAACGATCCTGCAAGTTCACGACAGTGGAATTGAGTAAGGTAATGTAGGCTTGCGACATCACCATTTCTCCAGAGGCGGTCTTCACCAACTTCTGTTTCTTCACCACCACTGCACGACGAGCCACTGCCGCAGCGAAGGAACGATTGCCGGCACCATCGATGCTGATGACGGACTCATGACTCACGATCGCCTGCATTCCCAAGTCATTGGTGATGGAATTGGCGATCGCGACGACATCATCGAGAAGTCCCATCATGACTTACTCCAGGATGTCCATCGACACGTCGAGAGTAGGACCGCCGGTGATGTTGTGCAGCGTGAACGTTTGTCCAGCAGGAATCCAGATACCGACACCACGGTCCAGTCCTCCCAAAATGAGAGGTAGGATATCTCGAATAGCACCGATGGTTGCCGGTACAGATACTCGATGGAAGAAAGCCGCAGGAGCGGTAGGTGAGGTACCCCATGCCAATGCGACCTTTGTGAGCGACGGTTCTCCGTTCTCTACCGATAAAAACGAGACCGGAGTAGTGGGAGTAACTCCCGCGACAGCAGGACGACCAGTACCGAACACCCCTGTCACGGCCGACGCGACCGTAATGTTGAAGTTCAGTATCCGAACACCCTTCACACCGGAAATCACTGTCGGAGCGATGATCTCCAACAATGCTTGAGCGGACGTGACGTTCGATGTCCGAACAGCGAGTTCATAGCGTTGTGACATTTATGCCCTCAGGAGATCTCGTACTCCGGTTGCGCGAGTGATCGGATAGCCCCACTCTGGTGGTACCAGGTAGTACACGGAGTCAGGCACGGCTTTCGCGAACACCGAATCCTTAAAGTCTACTTCGACAGGACCGGCTCTGACGTGCGTGATGCCCTGTGTTTGCACCGATGAATCGGCGGTGCGATCCGATACCAAGAGTTGACGAGCGTACTCTGCCGTGGCTTGCTGAATTTCA
>Ga0137463_1000693_pt1 | contig 11278 bp, 6 predicted proteins | sample EasRivERMGT800_2_FD_102333 | JGI IMG/M metagenome (GOLD analysis project Ga0137463, IMG submission 102333) | Soil microbial communities from meander-bound floodplain in the East River, Colorado, USA - East River MetaG ERMGT800_2 | ecosystem: Environmental > Terrestrial > Soil > Floodplain ...
CAACGTGGCCACCGACCCGGTGCATGTGCACGACCTGCATGCCACGCTCCTGCACCTGTTAGGCTTCGATCACACCCGCCTCACGTTCCGCTTCCAGGGGCGCGACTATCGCCTCACCGACGTCCACGGCCGAGTTGTCAAGGAACTGCTGGCCTGAGCTGCAGCTCCAGGATGCGCCGCGGAATTTCTGTTTTCGCTCGCTGAATTGAATTCATTGATTGAAGCGAATGGCCTTTCCTCAAACTCGCCTGACTTTAATTCAGCGACTTGCCGATGGTGCCAGCCAGGCAGATTGGCGCGAGTTCACCAGTGACTATTGGGGACCGGTCTGTCGCTTTGCCCAAGGCCACGGCGATCTCATGCATGAGGATGCCGAAGATGTCGCAACGGAGGTCTTCGAGGCCGTTTTCAAGAATCGTCTGCTCGAGCGCTGGTCGAACGCGCGATCAGCCAAGTTACGAACCCTGATCTGCTGCGTTGTCAGGAATGTCTTGTCGAATCGATTTCGCGTCGATGCCGGCCGCGCCCGACTGGTGCGCGAACACGGCGGCATGCTGGACCGGTACGCAGAATTTGAAAATGCCGAAGCGGCGGATGCTCCGCGCGACCAGTTGGATGCGTTCTATGCGGCGTGGATTGACGATACGCTCCAGACTGCCGTCGAGAATCTCTTCTCGGAATACGGCCGAGCCGGGAAAGGAGACTATTTTCGCGTCTTCTACGGCCGGATTTGCGAACGGATGCCAATGGCCGAGATCGCCCAGTCATTGCAGATCAAATTGACCACCGCAGAAAATTACTTCCGCCATGTGCGAGATCGTCTGGCTGAGCGATTGAAGCAACTCGTTCGCGAGCATGTTTTACGCTATTCGAAAGGGCCGGAGGTCGGCGACGAATTTGCCGGCGAATGGTCGCAGGTCGGCGAGTACCTGCGGATGCGGGGTGGCCTCGAGGCGGCCATCGGCAGAGTTTACGCGGAACAGAACGTCCCGTTCAATCCGCCGGCGATTCGGCCCCCGCCGTGAAAATCTCGAAAAAGGGATCGAATTCTCGAGGGCGCCCTACTGGAGCCGCGACGCAGCTACATTAACCTGCCAGACGTGCATCAGTACCTCGTGGAGTTTGGCGATGTTCATACCCTTGCCGATCAGATTCCGGGACGGTCGCGATTTCCACATAATCCCGGTCGTCAATGGCCTGCTGGTCGTGGCGAACGTCATCTTCTTCTGTCTGGGATGGCACCCCGTCGTGGGGCCGGGAACGGGTCTGTTCAGTATCGTCACTTATGCCTTTGGTCATGCCGATCTCTGGCATCTGGCGGGTAACATGCTGGCCCTGCTCGTCTTCGGGACCCCTGTCAACCGGCGGCTGGGCAACGGCTGGTATCTGCTGGCCTATCTGGGGAGTGCGATCCTGCTCGGGCTGTTCGCCCGACTGTTCTCGGGTGGCTACTTGATCGGTGCGTCGGGCGCCATTTTCTCGGTGATCGCGATCGCCCTGCTCCTGCTGCCATCGGCCATCATTGAGATTGTCTATTTTGCCCTGTTTCCCGTGACAATCCTGATCGGACTGATCTCGCGTCCCAAACACTGGGTCTTCTGGTTCATTCGCTGGGATTCTTTCGAACTGCGGGCCTGGTGGGGACTGTTCCTGGTTCCGCTTCTCGAATTGTGGAACCTCCTCTGGTGCGGATGGAACTGGACAAATCTCGGGCATCTCTTCGGACTCATGTGCGGCGTCGGGGTGGTGCTATTGCTCCCGACGCGGATCAGCTTGAACCAGTCGCCGGTATCTGCTTTTTCCCGGGCTTGACCCGGCCCGAACTCACCTAAGTTTCAGAAAGGTCAAATTCATGGGACTCTTCCAACGTATCAGCGACATCATTTCGGCGAATCTCAATGAAATGACCGAGGGGTTCGAAGATCCGGAAAAGATGCTCAAGCAGGCGATTCGCGAAATGGAGCAATCCATCGCCGATGCCACCCAGGAAACGGCCAAAGTGCTGGCCAATGAAAAGCTTCTGGCTAAGGAAATGGCCAACAACGAGCGCCAGGCCGGCGATTGGCAGCGAAAGGCTGAACAGGCGGTTGATGCGGGGGACGACAACCTCGCACGCAAGGCGCTCGCGCGCAAGCAGGAGCACCAGAAGCTCGTCACCGCACTGCAGGACCAGCTGACTGCGGCGCAGGACGCCAGCCGGACGCTGAAACACCAGCTCGACGGCATGCAGGCCAAGCTCTCCGAGGCCAAGCGCAACCTGGCGACGCTCTCGGCTCGGCAGCGCGCGGCCGACTTCAAGAAGAAGATGCACACGAATGAGGCGGCCGCTGAAACAGGCGCCGCCACCGATGACGCGTTTGCAAAATTCGACCGGATGCGGGAAAAAGTCGAACGGGCCGAAGCCGAAGCCGAAGCCCTGGCCGAGCTCCGCGGGAACAAGTCGGCAGCCGCAGATGACTTCAGCAGCGTGCCGAGTTCCGTTGACGACGAAGTTGACGCGGAACTGCAGGCGTTGAAGAAGAGAAACAGACAGTAGGGTCATCCGGAATACTGGATCGCAAATTGTAAATGTGCAGGACGAAAATGACGGGCAGTCCCTCCCATGTTGGTTCCGGGCGCACACTGGCGGCATGGCTGCACGCCGAGCGGTCACTCGAACTGCCGCGGGCGCTCGAGCTCATCCAGCGGGTCGCTGAACAGGTGGCCGGTCTGCACGCGGTCGGCAGGTTGCATCGCAATGTCACCCCTGGCGCCATTGTGCTCGATGACGGTCTTGTACCTTGCCTGACACCGGCACCGCCGAGCTCCTTCTCGTTCGAAGACCCTGGCGTTCAGGATTTACTGCCCGAACTGGGGCGATTGGCGATACCAGAAATCCCTGGAGATATCGATGCCGCTCGACAGCGGTTTCAGGCTTTGGGAATCGAACTGGGCCCCCGGCAAATCGACGTCTGCCAGCTGGGGGCGCTCCTGTGCCAGGTGCTGACTGGTGAACCGGCCACAGCTTATCTGCGGAGCCCGCGTGTCAAAGTGAAGGTTCCGGCCGAAGTGCGTCCCCTGCTGGAACGTGCATTGGGTTGCGACGGCCAGGAACGGTTCGGGGATGTCGGGCAGTTTCTCGAGGCACTGAGTGCGGTCGTCGGGCAGGACAGAGTGTCGGCCGCGACGACTCGATCAGTTGCCGGACCGATCGATTCAGCGCCGGTGCCGGCCCGCTCTCCCGCTCCGGCCATCAGCGACACGACGCCGAGTTTCGTCTCCTCCGGCAGCGAAGATTCTCAACCGGATACAGAAGTGGGTCGGGGACAATCGAGCGTGGCTCGCGAAGCTGAAGAGGGCCTGCCCTTTGCCCAATTGGGGCACTACAAGATCGAGCGGCGGATTGGCCGGGGAGGCATGGGAGACGTCTACCTGGGCTACGAGTCGGCCCTGGATCGGAAAGTGGCGATCAAGGTGCTGCCGGCCGATCTCGCCCGGAGTGACGAGTTCATCCGGCGCTTCCAGGCTGAGGCGACTGCGGCAGCGCGGCTGATTCATCCCAACATCATTCAGATCTATTTCATCGGCGAAGACGCGGGTTATCACTTCTTTGCCATGCAGTACATCGAGGGAGAGTCGTTAGCCGATCTGTTACACCGGCGCGGCAAATTGCCGGTCGACGAAACGCTGGCCATCGTCGAGCAGGCGCTGGGAGGGCTGGCTGCCGCGCACGAGCAGGGAATGGTGCACCGCGACATCAAGCCGGGGAATATCCTGCTCGATGCCCGCAACCGTCGAACGCTGCTGGCCGATTTCGGGCTGGTGAAATCGCTGGAGTCGTCGGTGGCGGGGAAGACGGCGACCGGCGTGATCATGGGGACGGTCGACTACATCTCTCCCGAACAGGGGCGCGGGCAGGCGGTGGATGGGCGCTCCGACCTGTATTCGCTCGGGGTGCTGCTCTACCAGTTGCTGTCGGGCCGGCTTCCGTTCGAGGCCGATAGTCCGACGGCGCTCGTGTTTCAGCACGTCTATGAAACGGCGCCGCCACTGGCACAGGTCGCCGCACAAGTTCCGGCCCCGCTGGCGACAATCATCGAAAAGTTGCTGGCCAAGTCCCCTGCCGATCGGCATCAGACGGCGGACGAGTTACTGGCGGACCTGAGGGCCTTCCGGTCGGGAAATCCCTTGCCGTCGCTGACCGGAGCGCCACGTTTCCAGCAGTCGACGATCATCCGGCTGCCGGTCTTCGACGATGACGCGCCGCTGCCATCGGGGCTGAGCGACCTGGCGGCTCCCCGGTGGTGGGAACAGGTGCAGGCACGCGCGCAGAGTATTTTCCGACGGCACGCACCCGAAGCGCTCCAGCAGCTTCAGAATACGCAGCAGCAGGTCGACGGAGCGGTCGCCGTTTACGAACGGCGCCTGCGACACCTGCAACAACTGGCGCACGACGCCCGGTCCGTGCTGGGGGATCTCCAGAAGCAGGCGCAGGCACAACGAGCCGCTGCGCTGGCAGCCCGGGGGCGTGCTGAGTCTGCCCGGAATCCCGGCGACGCAGACCAGGCGCGCGACGAAGAGCAGGCGTGCGAACGTGCGGCCGTGGAGCTCGAACAGCAACTTGCAGACCAGCAGGAGCAGTTGGAGCCGATCGGGTTGCGCCTGGCGCAAGTGCAGGCGCGGGCGCAGGAACTCCAGAACCAGCGCGACATTCTCAATGCGCGGCTCAAGGCGGCAGGCGCCGAACGGCATCTGGCAACCGGTTCGGGCAGCCGCCAGCGCAGCAGCCGACTCGCATTGCAGATTGTGGCGTTGATCCTGGTTGGACCCGTCGTGTTCGCGGTGACGCTTCTGTTCACTTCGACGGCACCGAAAACGGATCATCGCCCGCCAGCAGTCAAAGCGACCGAGAATTCAAAGCCGGACCATGCAAATGGGGGGAGTGAAACGTCACAGGCCGCCCAGACCGAAAGGCCTGCGAGGCGACCAATGGTCGAAGGTGCGGATGAGATCGAGAAGGCTGCACCGATTCGTCAGTTTGTCGGACATCAGACAGGGATTCGTGCCGTAGCGTTCAGTCCCGATGGGTCACTCCTCGCGTCGGCCGGTGACGACGGATCAGTTCGAATCTGGAATCCCGATACGGCAGGCAGCGTCAAGACGATTGCCGCACATGCGGCGGGGGGCCAGGCTCTGGCCTTCAGCCCCGATGGTGCGTGGCTCGCCTCGGGGGGCAAGGCAGACGCCAAAGATCCGCGAACTCTCAAGCTGTGGAACCCGCGCGAGGGACGGGAAATTCGGACGCTGATCGGACGATCCGAAAGCGTACAGGCGATTGCCGTCAGCGACGACGGGCAGACGTTGGCGGCACTGTATTCTGACGGACCACCCCTGGCGCTGTGGGACATTGAACGAGGTCGCGAGACACGAACGATTGATCCCGGAGTGCGGCCGCGTTCAATCGCATTCAGCCCCGACGGGTCGCTATTGGCGCTCGCCGGGCAGGATGCGCAAGTCCGAATCTGGAACCTGGTCCAAAACGAGGTTTCGCTGGTTCTGAAGGGGCACGAACAACCTGTGTCGGCAATCGCATTTTCCGCCGCCGGAACCCGCCTGTTCTCGGGTGATGCCGGGGGAACCGTGATTCAGTGGGATCTGCTCCAGGCCAAACCGATTCACCGCCTGTCGGGGAATGGTCGGGGAGTCACCTCGGTCAATCCGAACTCCGGTTGCCACAGACTGACTGTTGTCTCGGAGGAGCAGGTCAGCGTCTGGGACCTGGACGTATTCCAGATCCGCAAAGTTCTGCAAAATCATCCGGCCACATGTGCCGCCTATCGATTCGACGCGAGAACCCTGGTCACGGGTGGTGCCGACGCTTCGTTGCGCATGTGGGACGCCGGCCTCAAACCGCTGCGCGTGCTGGATAACTCCGAAAAGCTCGACGTCGCCCCGGCCAATGCCCTGGTGACCGCAGCTGTCTCGCGCGGGCCGGCATCCAATGCCCGACTCCTGATCGGTGGAGCGAAGTGCATTGGGGGATGGGACCGCCGGCAGCGGCCGCAGTTCAGTCAATTTGAAACAATTGCCGAGACCGTCACCGCACTCGCGGTCTCGGCCGAGGGCCATTTGGCTGCGTCCGCGGATGATGGCGGTTGGCTCAGTTTGTGGAGCCTGCCGGGGGGGAAGTTCATTCGGCGATCCAATCTGCTGGAGGAGAAATCGGCGGCCAAGACAGTTCGCCCGAATGGATCGATCCGCGGCCTGGCGTTCCTGCCCGACTCGAACTCCATCCTCGTACTCACGAACAGCTCTCTGTTTCTGTGGGGCGTTTCCACAGGGACCGAGTCGCACATCTTCAAAGGATTTCCGCCGGACAGCCGCTGCATCGCTGTTTCGCCGAACGGAACATATGCCGTCAGTGGTGGCTGGGACGTTGCCGAAGAGACAGGTGATATTCGACTCTGGGATTTGCAGACGGGTCAGCATCTGCGGCGCTTCGTCGGCCATTCAGGATCGGTCGAAGCCCTGACATTTTCCCCCGACGAGCGGTCGATCGTATCCGGCGGCGGTGGACATCTGCATCTCTGGGATGTATCGACGGCGCGAGAGATCCGGCAGTTTCAGCGGTCGGGCGTTGCCGAACAATCTCCTGACGTCCAGCGCCGGACATTCGTCAGCATGTCAGCAGACGGTCAGCACCTGCTGGGGGGCGGCACAAACGCCTTGAGTCTCTGGGATGTCCAGACGGGCGAAGAACTCGTCCGCTTTGGCGCGACCGATTCGCAGGTGCCGGCGCTGGTGGGGCTCGGCTTCAGTGACGACAACCGACAAGTCGTCTCGGTCGGACGGGACGGCAGTATCCGCTGGTGGCCGCTGGTAATCAATCGATCAACTGCAGAGTGAATTATCCGCCCGTTCTGAAATTGGAGTTGCCGATGTCTGTCAGAATCTGCCTTGGGAATCTGTCGATCGTACTGCTGGCAGTTGCGCTGTGTGGCTGTTCGAGCGATTCGGCGCCCGTCGCGAAGGATCAGAGTGCGACGACTCAGGAATCTCGCGGCTCTGAAACGGCCTCTCCGGCCGTCGTCGGATCCCAATTGGGGAATCCCGCTCAAACGATCTCGGAGCCGGCACCGGCAAAGGATTCGAAACCAGCCAGTCAGGAAAGTGCAGTCGATCTGACTTCACGGCTGGCCAGCGCTCAAAAGGAAAGGACCCTGCGGAGCATTTTTGACCGGGCCAGAGTGCCGGTCTACAACAGTCGGCTCGATGACGACCTGGCACAAAACCTGCAGCCGGTCCTTTCAGAGCTGCCTGTGCTTGAAGTCTCGACGAAGCCTGCGGTCACAAAATGGAATCGCCTGACACTCAATCGCCTGGGTGAACGTTTCGATGTCGTCCGCTTCCATACTCCGGCGGATGGTCCTGTCGACTTGAACCTTTGCTTCTACTCTGAGAGTGCCGTCCGCGACTGGAATGTGCTTCCGCTGACGGAGCCACAGAAGAACCGCGGCAACTTCGACGTCGAGTGGAACGTAAAGGTCGAGGGACTCGATCTGCCAGAGGAGAACAAATTGACCTTCTATGCGGATCGTCGGGGTTTTCAGCCTGACACCGACTACTGCCTCTGGTTCCAGTTTCTCGATACCGAACGCCATCAGCTCAGCATCGCCATGTCATTATTGCCGACTGATGGGGCGCGCGAAGCACAAACGGCTCCGGCGATCGCGGCAGACATGGGTGTGCGCTACCAGGCACCGCAATTCGCCGCCGATTCGGCGGGCGTGCGGCAGGCGCTGAAATACGCCCAATCGCTCTGGTCGCAAGGCGGCGGTGGGGGTGGCCGGTTCCGCAAGGCATTAACGTCGGTCGCCGCCGCCCTGCCGGAGCTGACCGTCGGCCGCGATCGGAAGATTGCCTGGAACACCATCACGCTCAACAAGGCCAGGGGGGAAATCGAGGCCTACCGGTTTCGATCACCGCTTGACGGACCTGCCGATCTGCAATACGTCATCGCGGAGCCGAATGGTCACGATATCGGCTACGGAGTGGTCCCTCCGACAGGATTCTTGAAAGGACCGGAGGGTCAGCTCGAAATCGACTTGCGTCTCAAAGGCGTTGATTTCCCTCCCCAAAATATCACGTACCTCCAAGTATTACCGTTCGGCCAGTTCCAGCCCGGCCAGGATTACGTCATCTGGGTCGCTACGGGTGAAGACGGACAGGCCAAAACTCAAGTCGGATTGCACTTTTCTCCTGCGACCCCGCTCCCCAAAGTGCTGACGACGGCCGACATTGCGGCCAGCGTGGGAATTCAGCTACCGGAGACTGTTGACTCGTCGCGCGACAAATTCGGTCGGCAAGTCTGCCGAGTCTGGTGCCAGCAGCATGGAGATTTGGAGAATGTTCTCCTGCGCCAGGGCCTGCAATCGATCGCGCCGGCCTTTCGCAACATTGAGATCACGAACGGCGATCAGCCGCTGGTCTGGAATTCCGTGCCATTGAATGCTGATGGAGTCCGGTTCGATGCGGTCCGCTTCAAGTCGCCGCTGGCAGTCCGTGCAGAGTTCTATTGTGCATTCGCGGACTCGCGCAATCTGCGGTGGCAACTGGTGGCCGCCCGGGGCTACGGTGGGAGGGTTGACGACATCCACAATGCCGCTGCGGCGAAGTTTGACGTAGCCGGTTCGTCCAAGGGGAGCCAGCTGACCTTGGCTGGAGAAGCGAAACAGCGCTGGTTTGGGATTATCGAACCAGGCCAGGAGTACCTCCTCTGGTTCATGACACCAGACGATGCTCCGGCACGCGAATTGCGCCTGGCAGTTCATTTGCAGCCGGCCAGCACCCCCAGAGGTTTTACATCCGCAGGAGAAATCGCAACTCGAATGGGATTATCAGCCGCTGCCGCAGCGTCACCAACCGGCACTGTATTACTCGGAAAGCACACACAGGAAATTGTCGATCTCGCCTTTTCGCGAGACGGGAAGACTCTGGCATCACTCGACCGGACGGGAAGTGTCAATCTCTGGGACATCCGGAAAAGAAGCCTGGAAGCAGCACTTGCTCTTGAGAAGCCAAGGCGGGCAGGCGCGCTGAAACTTTCGCCTGACGAACGGCTCGCAGTTGTCGCACTCGGCGAGCCTGCGGAAGCCATAGTCTGGGATCTCAAATCGAGAACGATCAAGTACCGCCTCAAATTCCCGGAGCTCTCGGCAAATAACGTGCTGTTCTATGTCAGGGACATCGCGATTTCTGCAGACAGTACAAAGATGGTCGCGGCGACTCATAGCAGCCTGGACCGCGGGGTTTATCATTCCGGGCTGAGCCTCTGGGACTTGAAGACTGGAAAGAAAATCAAGTCAAAAGCGATCGACGGGCCAGCGTTTACGCGATTGGCCTGGCCGTCTGACAGCCGACTCGTCACAACGGGATTTCATGTCACTAAGACCGAGGGGGGAGGCGTTTTTACGGCACCCGACCTGACTGTTTGGGATGCGCAGACGTTCGAAATGCTGAACGAACTGCATGAGGAACACGGCGAATTCGCTGATTTGTCAATTTCCGAATCTCCCCGAATCGTGGCAGCCATCGGCCAACTTCCGACGGTCAAGCTTTGGAATCTGGAAGATCTCAAGGAGCTTCCATCGCTGACGACATTTGGGAAGTCGGAGACGCGCGAATTTAAGTCCGAGCGAGTCGCGCTCGCGCCAAACGGCCAATTGGCAGCAGTCACCACACCAAATTCGAGCCTTCAGCTCTGGGACCTCGCCCGGCGGCGGCTGCTGTTTACCCGCCGTGCCCCTTCGGGAATTGTCGGTCACATTGCGATCTCGCCCGACGGAAATTGGATCGCCTTCGCCGGCAAAGATCTAACGCTGCAGTTGTGGGACGCACGTTTCCCCGATGCGATTGCAGTCGAAAACTCAATCGGGATGAAACTGGTGCCAGTCCCTGCCGGGGCCTTTGTGATGGGCTCGCCGAACGCCGAGCAGGGTCGTGACCCGAAGCGCGAAGCGCCGCAGCATGAGGTTCGGATCAGTCATGATTTTCTGATGGGGATGCATGAAGTGACGGTGGGCCAGTTCCGCCAGTTTGTGGAGGCAACCAGCTACAAAACGACCGCCGAAACCAACGCGAGTGGTGGGTCGCATATTTTCGAATTGGCGAAGGGCTACGAGCAGCGGCCCGAACTGACGTGGGGCAATCCCGGTTTTGCCCAGGCAGACGACCACCCCGTCGTACAGGTTTCCTGGAATGACGCTCAGGAATTCTGTCGCTGGCTGAGTGCCAAAGAAGGAACCGCATATCGGCTTCCCACCGAAGCGGAATGGGAGTATGCCTGCCGCGCGGGTTCCAAGGGAGAGTACAGCTTTGAAGATTCGGCATACTTCCTGTCGCAGGTTGGCAACGCGGCCGACCGGTCGATATTGGGAAAATACCGCGAATACTCTTTCGCCGCCGCGAATCAAGATGACCACTTTGCATTCACCGCCCCGGTCGGATCGTACGGAGCCAACGGATTTGGCTTGTATGATCTGCACGGAAACGTCTGGGAGTGGTGCGGTGACTGGTTCGACGCGCAATACTATTCGCATTCATCTCCGGACGACCCGACCGGTCCTCCCGACGGGCAAAAGCGCACATTGCGCGGCGGCAGTTTTCATAACGGTTACTGGCAATGCCGATCGGCATGCCGAGACTTCGAGTCTCCAGTCACAGCACAGAGCAGCATCGGGTTTCGACTGGTGCGTGACGTTGACAAGTGAACGATGGGAAGTCCGCCTTTACGTTGAGATGAGTCCGCGTTGGGCAAGAACACTGTGATTGAAAACCTGCTTTCGTTCTTTTACGTCTGTCCCAAATGACACGGCGAAATCGATACCAAGCCGACGATGACAGTCAGTCCGTCCCTCATTGACGGCGGTCGCACTCCGGCAGAGATTCTGGCCGAGCAGCGGATGCTGGCGATACCCACGGCGCCGGCGCTGATCCGCAAGCTCGGGCAGCAGGCGGCCGAGCTGCATGGATGCGGGCGGGATGATTTGCGGGACGATCACTCAGCCAATCGTCCGGCGCGATGATGACCTCGGCCCAGGAAACGAAGGAGACGCTCGAAAGCAATGGCCTGCTGAAGGACACGCTCGTCATCTGCGGGGGCGAATTCGGGCGGACACCGATGGTGCAAGGGGGCAACGACGGCCGCGATCACCACAACCGCTGCTTCAGCCTGTGGCTGGCTGGGGGCGGTGTGAAGTCGGGCCTGATTTACGGCCAGACCGACGAACTCGGTTTCAAC
>Ga0137463_1000694_pt1 | contig 11276 bp, 8 predicted proteins | sample EasRivERMGT800_2_FD_102333 | JGI IMG/M metagenome (GOLD analysis project Ga0137463, IMG submission 102333) | Soil microbial communities from meander-bound floodplain in the East River, Colorado, USA - East River MetaG ERMGT800_2 | ecosystem: Environmental > Terrestrial > Soil > Floodplain ...
ATTATTATAAAACTTCTAAAATATTAGAGTGTTCAAAAGCCCCCTTCAGGGGGTTTGGGGGCATGAGCTGGGGGTATGAAAATCTTCTTAATCGGTTTTATGGGTTCAGGTAAAACGCACTGGGGTAAGCAGGTTAGCGAAAAACTCCATCTTCCTTTTTTTGACCTTGATGAACAGATAATTTCACATGAAGGGAAATCAATTACAGATATTTTTTCGGAGAATGGAGAAGAATATTTCCGGTTGCTGGAAAAAGATATCCTGCACATCATTACTGAAAGTCATGAAAATTTTGTGATGGCTTGTGGTGGCGGTACGCCCTGCTACTATAATAATATAGACTACATGAATCAGTCGGGCACAACCATCTGGATCAATACTTCCATAGATACACTTTTTCAGCGATTGATAAAAGAAAAAGAATCCAGGCCATTGATTAAGGATTTTTCTGGTGAACAACTAAAAGGGTTTATTATTAAAAAATTCTCTGATCGCAAAATATACTTTGAACAGGCTGATATTATCATTGATGAAGATCCTGTGCGGTTAGAAAATCTTGTTGAAAAAATTTTTCATGCATAAAACTTTTCTGCCTTTCGGCGCACTATCCGGTGTAATAGCAGTAGCATTAGGAGCTTTTGGTGCTCATGGGTTAAAACAAATTGTTTCACCGGATGCTGTTAGTGTATTTCAAACGGGAGTTCAATACCAGATGTATCATACGCTGGCATTGCTTGTGGTTGCTATTATTTATGATCGCCTGCCAAACAGGTTAATAATGTGGGCAGGATATTTTTTTTCTTTTGGGATCCTTTTCTTCTCAGGATCACTTTATTTAATTACAGCATTAAAGGTTGCAGGGAAAACTGTTCCTGCGATAGTTGGAGCTATAACCCCGGTAGGTGGTTTGGTTCTTATGCTCGGTTGGCTCTGTTTGTTAATCGGCGTATTTAAAAAGAATTGATTACAAAGGAAGTTCCAATACACTTAAAGTTCCCCCGTTGTTTATTATTTCAAAACCCCCGCCTATCATTTTCATCCGGCGATCAATATTTTGAAGTCCGTTTCCAAATTGTCTTATATTCTGAAGATCAATTCCGACGCCATTGTCATGAATTTTTATTTCCAACTCACTATTTACATTAATATCGACAGTAAGCTCGGTTGCCCTGGAGTGCTTTAGCATATTATTCAATGTTTCCTTTACACACAAAAAAATATTGCGCCGTTTATCTCCGCTTAATTCTTTTTCAGGAATATAATCAGGTATGTTCACTTTGCATTTCACTGAAGTCCCTTCCAGGTATTCAATAGCATATGCCCTGATATATGAAATAAGATTGCCCAGTGAGTCGTTCTTGCTGTTCATACTCCAGATGATTGCATTCATTTTATTCAGAATGTCATCGGCCGATTGTGAAATTCTTTCTATTTCCAATGGGGTATTTTCTTTCATTTTGTTTTTTGCTATTTCGCTCAACAACCGGATTGCTGTCATGCCCGAACCCAATTCATCATGCATATCAGCCGATATTCGATTTCGCTCCTCCTGCTGAGCAGTAATTACCGCCATTTGTTTTTCAAATTCTTTCCGTTCATTTTCCATTTTCAACCCTTCTCTTTCCTTTGTCTGTTCAATAATCTGTCTCCTGTTTTTATAACTCAATCCTGCCAGGAAAAATACGAGCTCAAGAAATAAACCTATTTCATAATAAAAAAGAGATGAATTAAAAGCTGCTGGCAAATTGCGGAGAGCATGTCCGAAAAGTATCAGTAATTGGGAAAGAACGGCAAAGAAGAAATAAAAAAGATTCCCCCAGAACAAGTATCGCAACAATTTATCTTTCCAATACTTAACACAATACACCAGAAAAACAATCATCATGATCAACAGCACCATTTTTGTAATATTTTCAACTCCATTCAGAAAAATAAAATTGTTGGTAAAGAAATAAGAATAAGAAAATAATGTAACTGATATCAGTAACCCAACGATTCCGGTATTATAAAGCTTATAGAGAAAAGGGTATTTTGTATGGGTAGAGAGAAATTTTTGCATAAAGATCATGTAAAATCCTATACCTGTACACTGCATGATAAAATCAAGATAAGCTTCCATGAAAAAAATATTCCTGCTGATCCGAAGGTCATTGTATGTTTTTGTATACAGCATCACACCCAGAAAAAATGCATATCCTGTGTAATAAAGAAATTCGTTGTTGCCTCCCTGGAGATAATTGGCGAGCGAAAAAAGAATCATCATTGTCAATAAACCGCAGAAGATATAAGTAATGATATTCAGATAAAGCCGGGGTCCGGCAAGATCAAACATAAAAGTGGAGAGATGGGATTTATGAATGATTCTTGGCTTAATATTATTATTGTAAGTTTTTGCAAATTGAAGTTCTGCAAGAAAAGTTGCTGAATCATGGGGAGCTAAACTCAGTAATCTGTATCCCATGCTGTCTGAATTACCAGGCTCAATTGTTGGCAGTTTTGTCAGCGCATTTTCCGAAAGCTTGTAGAGATGTATATCAGAATAAAAAAAGCCGGGAAAAAACCAGGCTGAATCAATATGATCTGTAGTGTTCAAAACATGAAAACGGAGAATCAGGTGGCGGGTTACAAATTTGCCTGGCACGTCTTGTCTAAAAGTAGATCCGGTTTGAAATTTAAGCGAGGCATAAGATTTCTCTAATGAAGAGCCGGGAGATAAAAAAGCCACCTCTGTTTTATCGCGTATCATTTCATACGGCATTGCTTTGCTGAGATCAATAAACAAGGAATCCGGGATTGACTGGCAAAGAGAATGGCTGGAAATAAATATAAGAGGAAAGAGAATATAAATTTTTGAGATTAAAATGGGGATAGATTTTTTTCTCATATCAAAATTTCTAAGAAATTTCTCGAAATGTCAAATGAATCCTTTGAAGGGTCAACCGGGCAAATGTAATATATAGCTTGTTGTTTTAATAATATCAGGGATACAACTTTCCGGGTATTTTGAAGAATGAACGATGGCCAATAGGCAACATGCAATAAGCAATAGGCAAGGGAAACCTGTTTTTAATAGTTATCTTCAATTGTCAATTGCCCATTGTCAATTCAATACCACTATCTAAATATATTATCTTTGCCCTCATGGCTAACAAGCTAAAGAAAACATCCAAAAAGCGTCCTGCGGACAAACCGAAAAAAACAACCACGGATCTGAGACCTGAAAAGGAAGAAAAGATTGATCTGAAAAAATTGGCCGGGGATGAACGTACCTGGAAAATAACGGGAGCAGTTTTTATTCTCATTGCCTTGTTTCTGTTTATATCATTCATTTCTTATTTTTTTACCTGGAAAGAGGACCAGGATAAGGTTTTCAGAGGTGCCTCATCTATTCTTTTTGATAACAACATTAAGGTAGCAAACTTGTTAGGTCGTCTTGGTGCATACATTTCTCATTTTTTTATTTATAAGGGATTTGGTATTGCATCGTTATTTATCTGTACTTTCTTTTTTGTAGCAGGGGTAAATCTTTTGCTGGCGAAAAGAGTTTTTTCCGTCTGGCGTAACCTGCGATATGTCATAATTGGCATGCTTGTGATCTCTGTTTCCCTTGCATTTGTTTTTTCAAGTAGCGTATTTGCCTACGGTGGGGGAGTCGGCAATATGATCAGCAATTGGCTTATCAGCCTGGTAGGAAATATTGGCACGGCCGCTTTATTACTGGTTGCTTTCCTGGCATATGTTATCTGGCAATTCAATCCTGTTTTCAGATTACCCAAAAAATTGCAGCCAATTAATAAAGAAGAAAATGAAAACCAGGCAAACGAACCAGAATTGGCAATGATCGGCAAAACTATCAATGATCAGTATGCAGAGGTAAACAAGGGTAATTCTTTAAAAGGAGACGCAAAGCTTTTTATTGTCGCCTCAAAGGAAACCGATGAGCCTTACCCTTCAAATGAATTTAAAATAACAGAAAGAAATGAGCAGGAAGAAGAAGCAAGGGAAGCTTTTCAGGATACTGCAGTTACCAAAGAAGTGGTGGCAGAGATTATGCACCAGCATGATGTTCGGGACGATGACCGGATGACAACACAACCAAAAACTAAAACAACAGAAAGAGAAATCGGTGAATTAGAATTAGAAATAAAAACACCTTCCCAGCAGGAGGAAGAAGAAGAAACTGAAGAGATAGAAAAAGAAAAAAGTTATGAAGATCTTCCTCCTTATGAACCTACACTTGATTTAAGAGATTATAAATATCCGCGGCTTGATTTGCTGGAAACACATGGCAGTGAAAAAATAGTTCAGGACCCTGCAGAACTGGAAGCCAACAAAAACCAGATCATCAATACACTTAAAAATTATGATATTGCTATCCAGAAAATCAGTGCTACAGTTGGGCCCACCGTTACTTTATACGAAATAGTTCCGGCCGCCGGTGTTCGCATTTCACGGATTAAAAATCTTGAAGATGATATAGCGTTGAGTCTCGCGGCTCTTGGTATCCGGATTATTGCCCCCATACCTGGCAAAGGAACAATTGGTATTGAAGTGCCGAATGTGAAAAAGAGTGTAGTAAGTATGAAAACTTTATTAGCCTCAGAAAAATTTCAATATAATAATTACAGCCTGCCCATTGCTATCGGGAAAAAAATTGACAATGAAAACTTCATAGTTGACCTTGCCAGCATGCCCCACTTGCTGATGGCAGGCGCAACCGGACAAGGCAAATCTGTTGGAATAAACGCAATTCTTGTATCCCTGCTCTATAAAAAACATCCTTCGCAATTAAAATTTGTATTGATAGATCCCAAAAAAGTGGAGTTGAGTTTATACAGGCTGATAGAAAAATATTTTCTTGCCAAGTTGCCAGGTGAGGAAGAAGCAATTATTACAGATACAAAAAAAGTAGTTCATACTCTCAATGCTCTTTGCATTGAAATGGATAATCGCTACGACTTGTTGAAGGAAGCCGGTGCAAGAAACATAAAAGAATACAACGAAAAATTTATTAAGCGAAAGCTCAATCCTCTCAAAGGCCACCAGTTTCTGCCATTCATTGTGTTGGTAATTGATGAATTTGCTGATCTTATAATGACTGCAGGTAAAGAAATTGAATTGCCGATTGCAAGATTAGCACAGCTTGCCCGGGCTGTAGGCATTCACCTTATCATTGCTACACAAAGACCCTCGGTAAATATCATTACAGGGACAATTAAGGCAAATTTTCCTTCCCGCATAGCATTTAAAGTTTCATCAAAGATTGATTCAAGGACTATTCTCGATACGGGAGGTGCAGAGCAATTGATCGGTAAAGGCGATATGTTAATCTCCCATCATGGCGAAATAACCCGTTTGCAATGTGCTTTTGTGGATACGCCTGAAGTAGAAAAAATTGTTGAGTTCATCGGTGATCAGCGAGGCTATCCCCAGGCATTTTTATTACCCGAGTATGTAGATGAAAAAGAGCTGGAAGGAAAAGATTTTGATCTTAACGATCGCGATTCTTTGTTTGAAGATGCTGCCCGGCTGATTGTTCAAAACCAGGTAGGTTCTACATCATTATTGCAACGAAGGATGAAGTTGGGCTATAATCGTGCAGGAAGGTTGATGGACCAACTCGAAGCCTTTCGCATTGTAGGTCCCAGCCAGGGAAGCAAGGCAAGAGATGTGTTGGTAAAGACAGAGACCGAGCTGAATGAAATTCTTCAAACTCTCTGATTCGATTCAAGTTGTTAAGAAAAATTATTTCATGCAACTATCATTTAGTATCAGCCATCCTAAAGGTTAATTAACCTATATTTGCGACCTGAAAATATCCCTTGAATAATGAAAAAAAATTATTTCCTGTTGTTCGTTTTAATGGTAATTGCAAGTGCAATATCAGCACAAACAAAAAGTGACCCTAATGCCAAAAAAATCCTTGATGCTGTAAGTACAAAATTCAAATTGTACAAAGCTGTTCAGGCCAGTTTTACTTATAAGGTGGAAAATTCAGACGGAAAACCGATCTCTACAAAAAAAGGAACTGTGTCGATGAAAGGAACGAAGTATAGAGTTAGCTTTGTAGGCCAGGAAATTTTTAGTGATGGCAGTACGGTATGGACCTATGATAAATCCTCCAACGAGGTGACCATTACAAAGCTGGATGCTTCAAATACTACACTTACTCCGCAGAAATTATTTACTAATTTCTATGATAAAGATTTCCTGTATAAACTCAATGGTGAATCAAAGCAGGGCAATAAAATCATCCAGGAAATTGAAATGACGCCAAATGATAAAACCAGGCCATTTCACAAAGTATACCTGATGATTGATAAAAATGCAAAAACTATTTACAGTACAAAAGTCTTGGAAAAAGCCGGCAATCGCTACTCATACACGGTAAATACCTTAAATGGTAACGCAAATATTCCTGATTCAAAATTTGTCTTCAATAAAAAAGATTATCCCGGAGTTGAGGAAGTGGATTTGAGATAGAACAGGGAGAACCATGATGAAAAGATTTGAAAGGGATTGTTAGGAAATGACAATCCTTTTTTATTCTGCTATGTGATCTATAGTTCCTATGTAACTTATGTGGTTAAAAAAGTTGAATAGTATCGCACCAGTACAAGTGTACGACTAATCCTTTCGTCACCGCTATAGCTTCAGCGCACGCGGTCAGCGACGGAGCACGAAGCAACGCGTAAGGAACGATGATAAAAATAAAATTATTGAACAACAGCTTTGCGAATCTTTACAAGCTGTTGTAATAAATTTTCAAGCAGATCAAGTCTCAGCATATTCGCTCCATCACTTTTTGCAATGACGGGGTTGGGATGCGTTTCAATAAATAAACCATCAGCTCCTGCAGCAATGGCAGCTTTTGCGATAGTGCCAATCATTTGAGGATTGCCACCTGTAACGCCGCTTGTTTGATTAGGTTGTTGCAATGAATGGGTACAATCCATTACTACCGGCACACCATGAGCTTGCATAAGGGGGATGTTTCGATAATCAACAACCAGGTCCTGGTAACCAAATGTAGTTCCCCGTTCAGTGAGTATAACTTTTTCATTGCCGGCACTGCGAATTTTATCCACTGCAAACTTCATCGCTTCTCCACTCAGGAATTGTCCTTTCTTCACATTTACAATTTTGTTTGTTTCGGCCGCAGCAAGTAACAGGTCAGTCTGGCGACAAAGAAAAGCCGGTATCTGTAATACATCAACATATTTGGCTGCAATAGCCGCTTCATCATGGGCATGAATATCAGAAGTCGCAGGTAAATGAAACTGCTGGCCGGTTTTTTTTACAATTTCAAGAGCAGTTTTATCACCAATGCCTGAAAATGAATTTCCACTGGTGCGATTAGCCTTTCGATAAGATGCTTTGAAGATATAAGGGATGCCAAGGGTTTTGCACAGACCTGAAACTTTTTCTGCTACTTCTAACACTAATTCTTCGCTTTCCACCACACAAGGCCCGGCAATGAGAAAAAAATTTTTTTCATCGTAAGATTGATCAGCAAATAAATCTTTCAAAAATTTTTCCATGTGGCAAAGGTAAAGGTTCAAAGCTCAAAGGACAAGGCACAAGGTATAAGCCACAAGGCACCAGAGGATCATTACTGATTTTTTCTTAGAATTTCCTATGCCTTGATTCCTGTATCTTGCGCCTTAATTTTTTATGGCTAAAGAAAAAATTCTTGTCATCGGCGCATCAGGGCAAATAGGAGTGGAATTAACACTTGCACTGCGCAAAATATATGGCGGTGCCAGTGTGGTTGCTTCCGACCTGCGGGAAGAAAATGAATTGCTGAAAGGTACTGGTCCGTATGTAAGTCTCGACGTTATGAATAACGAAATGTTGCACGTGCAGGTAATACGGCAGGGTATTACGCAGGTATATTTATTGGCTGCGATACTTTCTGCAACGGGGGAAAAAAACCCTGGTCTTGCCTGGCATTTGAATATGCAAAGCCTGCTGAATGTATTGAATATTGCTAAAGAAGAGAAGCTGCATAAAGTTTACTGGCCAAGTTCCATTGCTGTATTTGGGCCGACCTCTCCCAAGCAAAATTGTCCGCAGCAAACTATCATTGAACCAACCACAGTGTATGGCATCAGCAAATATGCCGGTGAATTCTGGTGCAATTATTATCATTTAAAATATGGAGTGGATATTCGTAGCCTTCGCTACCCAGGCCTCATAAGCTATAAAAGCGCGCCTGGCGGAGGTACGACGGATTATGCTGTGGAAATCTTTCATGAAGCGATAGAAGAAGAAAAATATGTCTGCAGTCTGAAGGCAGACACCCGGCTGCCCATGATGTACATGCCTGACGCCATTCGTGCCACGATTGAATTAATGGAAGCGCCGATAGAAAAAATTTCTGTTCGGACTTCTTATAATATTTCGGCGATGAGTTTTTCTCCAAAGCAAATCGCTGAAGAGATCAAGAAACATATCCCGGCATTCGAGATCTTGTATAAACCTGATTACCGCCAAACCATTGCTGAAAGCTGGCCTCAAAGCATTGATGATTCAGTTGCAAGAAATGATTGGGGCTGGAAAGAAGAATATGATCTGGCTGCCATGACAAAAGATATGCTGGAGAATTTAAAGCCATGAGATCATAATGGTCATATTAGTCACATAAGTCACCTCAGAATCTTAGGCCTGATTGACTCATTTGACTTCTATGACTTAATTGACCTTCAAATCAACTTATGCTCATATGCATATTTCACCAAACCTATCACACTGTTTGTATTTGTTTTTCTGAAAATATTTTTTCGGTGAGTTTCAACAGTTCGTTCGCTGATGAATAAAGCTTCGGCAATCTGCTTATTGTTATATTCTTTTTCTATCAACCGGACAATTTCAATTTCCCTGTTAGTTAAATGAGCTTGTTCATTTTTCTTTTTGCGCTCGCTGGTTCTTCGTAATTCATCAATTACCTCATCGCTGAAATAAATACCACCGCCAGCAATTTTTTCAAGAGCGATGATCAACTCTTGCTTGCCTATGTTTTTCATGACATAACCTGAAATATCAGCATCATTGATCATTTCGTTCACAAGGTCGCCCTGTCCACTCATGGAAAGAGCCAATATTTTAATGGAAGGGAATTTTTTTCTTACATTTTTTGCAAGCACATTTCCCGGCAGTTTCGGCATCATTACATCCGTGAGTAAAATATCAACCGGAGATTGGGTTAGTTTTTCTTCAACTTCAGAAGGATCAGTTGTCGCAAAAGCTAAACGAAATTTATCATGGCCTTTAAGCAGGGACATGAGACCATCAATGACAATCTGGTGGTCATCTACGAGCGCCAGGAATATTTTACCATTTTTCATAAATAGAAGTAAAAGGATCGAGGCTGAGATTTAAAACAATTTGCACAGGCACAAAGGTAGCTGCACTTCCAGGCAATGATAAATTTTTAATGGTTTCTTTATGGAGCCACGGTTACTTCGCATTTACAGATCCCTGAACTTTCAACTGTCGCACGACTATTAAACCGGGCAAAACCCTGATCAGCCCGCAGGCACATACAAGGCTACTAAGGTTCCCTTGCCGACAGTTGAATCAAACTCGACCGTTCCTTTTAAATATTCAATGCGGGTAATAATATTTCTTAATCCCATCCCATTTAATTTTCCTTTGTCTGAGGCGTTAAAGCCGATGCCGTTGTCCTCAATTGTCGCACCGATCCCATCGCTGTCTTTAATTACAGAGATGTCAAGTGTTGTGGCTGCTGAATGTTGCATTACATTATTTACACATTCCTGTATAACCCGGTAGAACACAGTTTCTACATTTGAATCAATACGCTCATCCAGCCCTTCTGTATATAAATGTATCTGTAAAGTTTTGTGATCAAGCTTATCAATAAATTCACGAATGGCAGATGCCAGGCTATTTTTTAATAAAGCGTTCGGCATCATATTATGCGAGACATTGCGAACTTCTCTGCAACTTTCATCCACCAGTTGAATGATTTTTCCAAACGCAAGCTGTTGATCGTCATCCTCAAAACTTATTTCTGATTCGAAAGCCGATAAATTCATTTTTGCTGCACTCATCATTTGGCCAACACTGTCATGAAGATCTTTAGCAATGCGTTGCCGTTCTTTTTCCTCAGCCTCAAGAATAGCTTTTGTAGCCAGTTGATGTTGCTTCATGAGCTCGTTTTTTAATTTTATTTCCTGCGTTGATCGATTACGTTTGTATTGTGAGTATCCCAGCAAGCTTCCGAGAAACAATAAACCTGTACTTGCTCCGATCAAAAAATTTTGTATTGTAATTCTAAACTTTTGCTGTTGTATCTGCCGTTCTTTTTTTTCAGTTTCATATTTTGTTTGCATTTCAGCCAATGCTTTCGGATTCGCGTCAACATATAAACTATCTTTCAGATCACTTATTTTTTTATATACATTGGTGGCTTCTTTAAAATTGCCTGCTGATTCATAATTTGCTGCCAAAGATGAATAGATCAACGGTAACTTGGCGTCTATTTTATTATCCAGGGCAATTTTCAATGCGTTTTTGCAAATTGAAATACCTTCATGTGGTTTATTCAATTTTGCATACAAATTCCCCATTTCGGCCATATCTGATACAATATAAAAAGGATCACCAATTTTTTCCCTCAATGGTTTAGCCGAAAGGAAACTTTGCAGGGCATCTTTATATTTACCTTGTTTTATCTGTGCAGTTCCTAAAATAAATAAGCCGTTGGCCTCTACGCTTATATTCTCATTTTTGCGGGCTTCGGCAATAGCAATGGTTGAATATTTTAATGATGAATCCAGTTGATTCAGCGGCCCAAAGCTGGCCGCAAGATTATTATAAATCGTTCCATTATAAGATCTCGTTAATTTTTTTTCATCTATCAACTTCAAAGCATTTTTAAAATTAACTACAGCCTGCTCATATTGATTGAGCTCCATCATGGCCCAGCCTATATTTACCTTAGCCCGTAATTGCGTTATGTAATCACTACTCTGTTCAGCAAGTTTTAAAGCCCTGTAGAAACGTTCCAATGCTTCCTTTATCCGGTTTAGTTTCATTAAACACAGGCCGCTGAAAGAGGTATATTGGGCCAATAGCGATACTTGTTCAGATTTGCCTTCCAACGCAGCCATATTTTTTTCTGCCAGAAATAGTCCATCTCCCGGTTTGCCAATGAGATAATTGTAAGAAGCAACATAAAATTCCGCCTGTATTTTTTTTATGGGATCATTTTCCTGTTGTGCTATGGCAAGTGCTTTTATTGCATAAAA
>Ga0137463_1000695_pt1 | contig 11262 bp, 10 predicted proteins | sample EasRivERMGT800_2_FD_102333 | JGI IMG/M metagenome (GOLD analysis project Ga0137463, IMG submission 102333) | Soil microbial communities from meander-bound floodplain in the East River, Colorado, USA - East River MetaG ERMGT800_2 | ecosystem: Environmental > Terrestrial > Soil > Floodplain ...
ACGGGCCTTTCGGACCCCTTTCAGGAGCTGTAGTACATGTCGAACTCAACCGGATGGGTAGTCATGCGGAAGCGCGTGACTTCTTCCATCTTTAGAGCGCAATAGGCGTCAAGCATGTCATCGGAGAATACGCCGCCCTTGGTCAGGAAGTCGCGGTCCCTGTTCATGTGATCGATTGCCATATCGAGCGAGGAACACACGTTCTGGACTTTCTTTGCCTGCGCGGGTGGCAGATCGTAGAGATTCTTATCGATTGGATCGCCCGGATGAATCTTGTTCTGTACCCCATCAAGCCCCGCCATCAGCATTGCGGCAAACGCGAGATATGGGTTCGTCGTGGGATCGGGAAAGCGCACTTCGACGCGGCGCGCCTTGGGATCGGTCACGAGCGGGATCCGACACGCCGCAGATCGGTTGCGCGAGGAATACGCCAAGTTGATCGGCGCTTCAAATCCCGGCACCAGCCGCTTGTACGAGTTGGTACCCGGGTTCGTGATGGCGTTCAATGCCTTGGCGTGCTTGATAATGCCGCCGATATAGTAGAGCGCGAAGTCTGAAAGACCCGAGTAGCCGTTGCCGGTGAACAGATTCTTGCCGTCCTTCCACACTGATTGGTGCACGTGCATTCCCGACCCATTGTCGCCGACTATGGGCTTCGGCATGAAGGTTGCGGTCTTGCCGTAGGAATGTGCGACGTTCCAGACCGTGTATTTCAGGATCTGCATCCAATCGGCACGCTTCACTAGGCTGTTGAACTTGGTGCCGATCTCATTCTGGCCGGCTGCCGCCACTTCGTGGTGATGAACTTCGCACTCGACGCCCTGCTGCTCCAGCGCGAGCACCATGGCGTTGCGGATGTCCTGCAAAGTATCGGCCGGTGGTACGGGAAAATAGCCGCCCTTTACCGGTGCGCGGTGCCCCATGTTGCCACCCTCGTACTCCTCGCCCGAAGACCACGGTGCTTCCTCGGACTTGATCTTGACGAAGCAACCGGACATGTCCACGTTCCAGGTGACTGAATCGAAAACAAAGAACTCCGGTTCTGGCCCGAAATAGGCCGTGTCGCCCAGACCGGTCGATTTCATGTAGGCCTCGGCGCGCTTGGCGATGGTGCGTGGATCGCGATCGTAGCCTTTGCCGTCGGAGGGCTCGACCGCGTCGCAAGTGAGGTTGAGCACCGGCTCATCGGTGAATGGGTCCATCCGCGCGGAGTCCGGATCCGGCATCAAGAGCATGTCTGAGGCTTCAATACCTTTCCAGCCCGCGATCGAGGAGCCATCGAAGAAATGTCCGCTCTCGAACTTGTCCATGGTGAACGCCTTGACCGGCACCGAGACGTGTTGCTCCTTGCCACGGGTGTCGGTAAAGCGCAGGTCCACGAACTTGACCTCCTTGTCCTTGATCAGTTTCATGACGTCATTGGCAGACATTGCCATTGCAGGATCTCCTCAGGTTGCGGATTGTTGGTGAGTTAGGAAGGGAAACAAAGCACTAGATCGAGGGAATCTCTGCAGATTCCATGCCATCCGGCGCAAAAAAGGCAGGCCATTGTGCCATAAGAGAGCACTCTTAACGATTTCGGAGATCGCGCACCAAACCGGCACAAACCGGTCATTATGCGCACCGTGTCGGTGCGAATCAACTCCCAATGATTCTACCGAAGCTAAACTATGCATATAGTGCTCTTGTCGAATGTCACATGAAGAACGACTCCATTAAAAGTATCCTCGGCCAAGCCAGACAGCGAGCTGAGGCGATGAATTTACCTTACGCCGGAGCATTGCTGCCCCTGGAAGTGCACGCGCTGATGCAACATTTTCCGGAAGCGAAATTGGTCGACGTACGGACCCAAGCAGAGTGGGACTATGTTGGGCATGTGCCTGAATCGGTACTGGTCGAATGGAACACCTACCCCAGCGGCCAGCGCAATCCGCGGTTCCTCGAACAGCTCCAGGCGCGGGTCGCGAAGACTGAAGCACCGGTAATGTTCCTGTGCCGCTCCGGAGCGCGCTCGCACCACGCTGCTGCAGCAGCAACCCAAGCCGGCTATCCCAATTCCTACAATGTCCTCGAGGGATTCGAAGGCGAGAAGGACCCGAACGGCCATCGCAGCGCGGTCGGGGGTTGGCGATTTGCCGGCTTACCCTGGGTCCAGGGCTGACCTATGCTCATAGGCTCGACCAGCTCTTCCCTGGACTATCCCGCCGACCAATTGACGACCCCGGCGTAGGCTGTAACGAGTACCGCCGCGCCGAAAGCGATCCGGTACCAGGCGAACGGCGTGAAGTCATGCGTAGCAATGTAGCGTAGTAGCCACCGTACGCACAGGAAAGCCGAGACGAACGCCGCGGCCGAACCGACCGCGAACATCCCCAGATCGCCCGAATCGAAGAGCGTACGGTTCTTCCAAAAATCGTAGGCACCTGCGGCAACGAGCGTCGGCACCGCGAGAAAGAACGAGAACTCGGTCGCCGCACGGCGCGAAAGCCCGAAAATCATTCCACCGATGATGGTGGCACCGGAGCGCGAAGTGCCCGGGATCAGCGCGAATGCCTGGGCGATGCCCACTTTCAGCGCGTCTTTCCAGGTCATTTCGTCCACGCCCTGAATCACCGCATGGCGTTCACGTCTTTCCACCCAGAGAATGATGAACGCTCCGACGATGAACGCGAGCGCAACGGGCACGGCATGGAACAGATAGGTCTTGATCAGCTTGCCGAACGCGAGGCCTAGCACCGCTGCAGGAATGAAAGCGACAAGCAGATTGAGTGCGAAACGCTGCGCGGCACGATCGGTGGCAAGGCCTGCCAGCACGCGCCCGAACCGCTCGCGGTATTCCCAGACGATAGCGAACATCGCGCCGGTCTGGATCACGATCTCGAATACTTTTGCCTTCTCATCACTAAAGCCAAGCAGATCACCAGCCAGAATCAGGTGCCCTGTGGACGAGATCGGCAGAAACTCGGTCAGACCCTCCACGACGCCCAGAATCATGGCTTTTGCGAGCAAGGTGAATTCCACGGCGTCTCCATAAAAACAAAAGGCGGCAGAAACTGCCGCCTTGAAATTCTAAAGGAACCCGTCGGAAGCGGTGACGAGCCTTAGTTCATCGCGTGACTTCGATCTTGCCTTTCATTTTCGGATGCAAGCCACAGACATAATCGGCAAAGCCCGGCCGAGTATTCCCGTCCGGGCCCTGCAAGGAAAGGGCAGCCGGCAGGGTCGATACCTCAGGCCTTCTGATAGACCTCCGCGCCTTTCCTGACGAACTCCACCGCCTTCTGTTCCATGCCCTTCTTTAACGCATCCTGCTCTGAAAGACCGTGTTTCTCCGCGTACTCACGCACATCTTGGGTGATCTTCATCGAACAGAAATGTGGGCCGCACATAGAGCAGAAGTGCGCGAGCTTCGCGCCTTCCTGTGGCAGCGTTTCGTCGTGGAAGGCCTTGGCTTTGTCCGGGTCGAGACCTAAATTGAACTGATCCTCCCAGCGGAACTCGAAACGCGCCTTCGAGAGCGCGTTGTCTCGGATCTGCGCACCGGGATGGCCTTTCGCCAAGTCGGCGGCGTGCGCGGCGATTTTGTAAGCGATGATCCCGTCTTTCACATCGTCCTTGTCGGGCAACCCAAGGTGTTCCTTGGGCGTAACGTAGCAAAGCATCGCCGTGCCGTACCAGCCGATCATCGCCGCCCCGATTGCGCTCGTGATGTGGTCGTAGCCAGGCGCGATGTCAGTCGTGAGCGGTCCCAACGTGTAGAACGGTGCTTCTTTGCAGTATGTGAGCTGAAGGTCCATGTTCTCACGGATGAGCTGCATGGGCACGTGACCCGGTCCCTCGATCATTACCTGACAGTCGTGGCGCCAGGCGATGTCCGTAAGCTCCCCCAGGGCCTTCAGTTCGGCGACCTGCGCCTCGTCGTTGGCGTCCTGGATTGAGCCGGGCCGCAGGCCATCGCCGAGCGAGAAACTCACATCGTATGCCGCCATGATCTCGCAGATGTCATCGAAATGCGTGTAAAGAAAACTCTCCACATGGTGAGCGAGGCACCATTTCGCCATGATCGAACCGCCGCGTGACACGATCCCGGTCAAACGTTTAGCCGTGAGCGGGATGAACGGCAACCGCACGCCGGCGTGGATAGTGAAATAGTCCACACCCTGCTCGGCCTGCTCGATCAAGGTATCGCGAAAGATTTCCCAAGTGAGTTCCTCGGCCTTGCCGTCCACCTTCTCCAGCGCCTGGTAGATCGGCACAGTGCCGATCGGCACCGGCGAGTTGCGGATGATCCACTCGCGCGTCTCGTGGATGTGCTTCCCCGTAGAAAGATCCATCACGGTGTCACCACCCCAGCGGATCGCCCAGGTCATCTTCTCGACTTCCTCGGCGATGCCTGAAGTCACCGCCGAGTTGCCGATGTTGGCGTTGATCTTCACCAAGAAGTTGCGGCCGATGACCATCGGCTCGGTCTCCGGGTGATTGACGTTCGCCGGAATGATGGCACGGCCGCGCGCCACTTCCTCGCGGACAAACTCAGGCGTGATGGATTTCGGGATCGCGGCTCCGAAGTCCCGGCCCGGATGTTGACGCGTAACTAGGTCGGACAAAGCGTCACGGCGCTGATTCTCGCGGATGGCAACGAACTCCATCTCAGGCGTGACCATGCCCTTTCTTGCGTAATGCATCTGCGTCACGTTCCTTCCCGCGCCGGCGCGGCGCGGCTTCCGGGTCAGATTGAAGCGCATATCCACGAGCTTTGCATCGTTCAGGCGCTCATGGCCGTATCTCGAGGTCGGGCTGGAAAGCTCTTCGGTGTCACCGCGTTCCTCGATCCATTTGGTGCGGAGAGCAAAAAGACCCCGTCGGATGTCGATCCTCGCTTGGGGATCGGTGTACGGGCCGGAGGTGTCGTAGACGAAGATCGGTGCGTTCTTCTCGGCGCCGAACGAGGCCGGCGTGTCGGCTTGAACGATCTCGCGCATTGGCACAAGAAGGTCGCGGCGCGAGCCCTCGACGTATACCTTGCGCGAGTTCGGCATCGGTTTGACCGCCGCCTCATCAACGCGCGCTGTCTGGGCAATAAACTTCGGATTGGCGTTCATGGCGCTCCTCTAACGCACGGACCGCGGGGGGGAGCGAAGGGACCAGCCGTTCAACGCTTCCCTGCGGCGGCATTATCCGCATCAGGTTCGAAGGGTTTGCTCTCACCCGGCCAGGCAAGTTTGCTTGGTCAGGACCCCTACGTTGCTCAAAGAGACCTTACTCCAAGCGGTGGGGGATGGCAAGCGTATCAACCGCGTGGGCGTATTGCGAACGTCAGCCGGATGCAGTTGCGCTCGCCCTCGCGGCTGTAGCCCGCGTCCGTGGCTAGCGATCTAATTAGTTTTAGGCCGAGACCACCCACCGGTTGCTGAGCGATGAGGACGGCGGTATCCATAGGGCGATATTCGCCGAACGGATTGTGCGGCGGGGCTGCGTCCTCGTAGCGCAACGTAAATCCGGTATCGCAGGGATCAAATGCGATCCAGACCGGGGATTCGCTCTCCTCGCGATAGCCGTGGGTGACCGTATTCGTGAATAGTTCCTCGACGATAAGGAGGAGCTTCAGGCAATCTTCCCGACCTATCCCGGCCGCGGTACACGCGTCCTCAACAAAGGTCCGGATTTCGGCCATGGAGTCCATCCTGGCCGGGAACCGGGCAAGCGGGGCGTTAGCCATTGACGGGATGAGCCGGAAGAAGGCCGTTTGGGCTATTATTATAGGAACAAAGCGTCCTCGCAGGCGCTGGCCACCTCCGGAATTGCAAAGCGGGCCAATTATTGGGGGGTTACCATGCACTCAACTCGTTTAGTCGTCATTCGTCGATTTCTCTTCGCGTGCGCATGCAGCATTGCGCCGATTGCGAGCTGGGCAAACGACATAGCCCAGTTCAAAGTCGCCAGAGGTTCGGTGTATCTCGAACGTAGCGGCCAGCGCCTCCCGGCGCGTGTGGGAACGCATTTGCAGGCAACCGACACTGTAGTGACCGGAGCAGACGGATCGGCCGGCATTGCCTTCGTAGACAATTCGCTTCTGTCAGTCGGCCCCAACAGCGTGCTTGCCATCGAGCGCTACGCGTTCAACTCGACTACGCACGAAGGTGCTTTCGAATCCTCTCTCCGGAAGGGAACGCTGTCTGTCGTGTCTGGGAAAATAGCCAAGCAGTCACCCGATGCTATGAAAGTGAAGACTCCGTCCTCGATCCTCGGAGTACGCGGAACCGAGTTCCTCGTTCGCTCCAACGACTGAGCTTTCAAGGACCTCATGCGCCGGCACTACGCTGCGCTCATCGCGGCACTGATCCTGGGCGGCTGCGCCACACCGAGCCAGGACTTGGTTGTGCTGCTGCCGGACAAGGAGGGCAAGGTCGGGACAGTCGTCGTCCGGGGCCAGAAGGGCAGTGCCGTGCTTAACACCGCGTACGCCACAGGCCGGACGACATCCGATGGCGGTGTGCAACGCGGCACCGCAAGCCAGAGCGAAGTAAAGGACGTTTTTGGCAGTGCACTCGCAGCCCAGCCGCCGCGCCCGATCTCCTTTACCCTATATTTCGAGAGCGGCAGCGACGAATTTACCGAGCAATCGAAGCAGGAAGTGAAGCGATTGCTTGCCGAGATGGCGCGCAGACAGGCGCCGGACATCACCGTTATCGGCCACACCGACCTAGTTGGCCCGGACCCATCCAACGACGCGCTTTCTCTTCAACGTGCAGAGCGCGTGAAGTCCATCCTGGCGGGAATGGGCATCCCCACCGAGCGGATCCTGACTGCTGGCCGCGGCAGACGCGAGCCCCTGATCCCCACGGCCGACGGGGTGCCCGAGCCGAGGAATCGGCGCGTAGAAATCAGCGTGCGCTAGGGCCCGTTCCAGCGCAACACCAGGAGCGTGAGGTCGTCGGCAGGTTCGGCTCCGCCGACGAATTGCGCGATGTCGGCACGGATCGAATTGACGAGCGCTGCCGGATTCTCGGCGTTCTGCGTGCGCTTGAGAGCCTCGCGCAACCGACCAGCGCCGTAGAGCTCCCCCGCCGGATTCATTGCCTCGGTCACCCCGTCGGACACAACACACACAATTCCTCGTCGGCTCATCCAATGCTCGGCGGCGACGTAAGAAAATCCGTCAAGCACGCATAACGGCGGCCCACCGCCTTCCTCAAGTCGGGTAATCTCGCCATGAGGAGCCAGAACGAAAGGCGGTTCGTGGCCGGCGCTGCAATATTCCAGGCGACCACTCAGCACGTCGAGCACGCCTGCAAAAACAGTTACGAAAAAGGATTCGGGATTTTCTCGAGCGATTTCCGCGTTGGCTTCACGGAGCAATTCATCGATCCGACGTCCACACCGAAGGGCGGCACTTTTGCAGAGAGCCTTGCTGACCGCCATGAATATACTCGCGGGCAAGCCCTTCCCGGAAACATCGCCTACGAGAAAGAACAGCCGTTCGGCATCGAGCATGAAGAAATCGTACAGATCCCCTCCCACTTCCCGCGCGGGCTCCATAGAAGCAAAAATCTCGAAGCGATGTTCCGCGGGAAATGCCGACTCGGGCCGCGGAAGGATGCCGATCTGGATGCGTCGTGCCGCATCGAGCTCGCCGGCGATGCGCGCCGCTGCCTCGCGTTCGAGTTGCAGGCGCTCCTGCAGCGATTTTCGCTGGGCGTTGGCTTCGGCGAGCGTCTCCACAAGCATCGCAGCAAACAGGAAGGCGATGGCGGCGCCGGGAACCGAAGCGTCGAGCAGTAGCCCCGCGACCCGGTAGGCTCCGAAGCCAGCGGTAGCCAGCATGATCAGTAACAAGACGAGCAGGATCGTCGAACGCCCCGGCGAGAGCCGAGGCACGGAACACACGACAACTAAGCCAACGACGAAAAGCGCCAGTCCCTCAACCCAAGCTGCCCATCGCGGGCGCATCAACAATGCGCCATCAAAAACGTTCTCAAGCACCTGCGCGTGAATCTCGATTCCGGGCATGCGCTCGCCGAGCGGCGTCGTCTGGTAGTCAATGAGGCCAAGGCCGGTAACACCGACGAGCACGAGCTTGCGCTCGAGTTGAGCGTTGTCAACTTCCCCGCCCAGCACATCCGCGGCCGAAATGAATCGACTCGCATCGTGGGGCGTGTAGTGCACCCACAGGCGTCCATCTGATTGAGTGGGCACGGTCAAATCGCCAAACCCCACAGCCTCGACCCCGGCCGCGCCCCCGCGCACGAAGAAGAGCGCTTCGCCGCTCGCCAAACGAAGCGTCTCCAGGCTCAAGGGCAGCACCGGGGTCGCGCCGACAAGCGCCACCATCGGCATGCGCCGAACAACGCCTGCTTCGGTATCGGCGCTGAGTAGTCCGTGTCCTCCCGCGGCCGCATCGACTTCCGGGAGACTCCGAAGCGCCGAAACATAGTGACGCAGGGCCCCTCGCGCGTCGGCACCCTTTTGCAGGGACGGGGTGAATGAGACCGGCCCAGAGACCACGCCCGTTTCAAGCCCCGCAATGCCCAGCACGACCGGAGCGGCCTTGATCGACTCGGCAAGGATCGCATCGTGGTGCGGCAGCCTTGCCAAACGCTCCGCCAATTGCGGATCGGCGTTGGCCACTGAAGGCGCAAGCCATTCGGGGGAGAGACGGTCGGGCTCCGGAAACAGAATGTCCACCCCGATTGCCGCGGGACCGGCTGCGCGCAGCTTGTCGATGAGCTGCGCAACCAAGGTGCGCGGCCACGGCCATTGACCAAACCGGTCCAGGCTCGCCTCGTCGATGGCCACGATGACCGCAGGCGCCGAGTGCCTTTCGCGCGGGGACAGTTCCTGGTAGACATCGAGCCAGGCAAGACGCAATGCCCCGGATACCGGCATGTCCTGCCACAGGATCGGCACAAAAAGCAGGGCAAGCAAGACCAGACCGTGCCCAACCCCGCGTGAATTGAACATGGCCCTCAGACGACTTGCCCCGGCACCCAACCCCTTTTCGGAATACCGGGCGGCGTCTCCGGCGCGCGGCGAGCTTTCGCCGCTCAGAGCTCGATCTCCAGGCCGTCGTAGGCGACCGAGATGCGCAGCGGCTCACCCGTTCGCGAGATTTCTTCGTAACGCAAGGTCTCCCGCCAAATCTGGGCGATACGTTCGTCGTTGTTGGCCGGTTCGTGGTGGAAAAGCACCAGGTGCTTCACATTGGCAAGCTGGCAAAGTTCAACCCCGACCACATTGCTCGAGTGGCCCCAGTCCTCCTTCACCGACACTGCGTCCGCGAGCGAGTACATGGCGTCGAAAATCACCAAGTCGGCGTCGGCAAAAAAAGTAGCTGCGCCTTCGACCGCATCCGGTACGTCCAGCCGGTGCTCCGAATCGGTCGAATAGACGATGATCCGGCCGTCGCGGACGAATCGATAGCCGTAGGAATCACCGGAATGGCTCTGAAGCTTGGCGGTCACGCTCCACCCGGCGACCTCGTAGCTTCGACCCGGTTGGAGTGTCACGAATTCTATCGAGGCACCGAGGCGATCAAACGGCACAGGGAAACTGGGCGGGTCCTGTTGGCGGCGAAGGGCTTCTTCGAGATTGGTGTGACAGCCGTAGATCCGAATCCTGTTTCCAGGGACATAGGCCGGAGCAAAAAAAGGAAAGCCCATGATGTGGTCCCAGTGAAGATGGGACTGGAACACGTGGAAGACGTTGGGCTTGGAGGGCCCGTCCCGGTTGAATACGTGGTTTCCGAAGGCGCGTACCCCGCTTCCGAGATCGCACAACACATGCTCGGCATCACCCCCGTCGAGCTGCACGCAGGCGGAATTGCCGCCGAAAGTGTGCGAAACCGCAAAACCAAGTTCAGAGTCGACCCATGCCCGCGCCTTTTCCTGCGTGTCGAGGCGCTTACCCGAGGCCGCGACTATCGCATGGGCAAGCTTGTCCCTGATCGACGCGGAGTCCAGGGAAACGGGGATAGAACCGCGCGTTCCCCAGAACGTGACCCACAGCGCCATCGGTCAGGTGCCATGGGCGGAGTCGTAGGCCGCCAGAGCGGTCGGCGAAACTTTGGCCAGAGCTTCGCGCACGGACCCAACGCACTGGAAGACGAGATTGAAGCGGCTGATCTCGAAGATTTCGCGCACCACGGGCTGGAGCGCCGCCACCACGATCGAGCCTCCCTGTTCGCGGATTTGCTTAGCCGCCAGCATCAAGACGCGCAACCCGACGCTGCTGATGTAGTCGACCTTCGAAAAATCCAAGACCAAGCGATCCCCCCCTGCGCGGCAACTGGCTACATAGGCGTCAAGCCCGGATTTCAGGCCGTCGGTAGTGCTGTTGTCGACCCGCCCGATAGGGGTGAGCACCATCGCGTCGCCATAACGTTCTTGGGATACATGCATGGAACGGCTAGGCCCCCGGACGGTTAAACACGCTTGCGGCGCATCGATCATCGATAATTGCGCCTGTTCAAGAAATCATTGCTTTCGAGGGCTATTTTGATTCATCGCTAAGCGCCCTTCAAGTGCAGCCTCGTCAGACTGAGCGAAGATGCTCAACGAGGGGTGATGGGTCAGCTCGACACTTTTTGGCCTACGCCGCACGGAGGCCAACGCGCCTGCTCCGGAACTGCAGACAGTCTCCTAAAGGGCCGGACCACGGCAGCTCCGACGTACTACCCGTGATTTCCAAGATGCTCCGCTGCGCACGAAAGTTGTTGCCATTAATATGGTTACATAGTCTAATGACTGACTAGTCAGTCATTATTTATCATGAAGGCCGTCAATAAGCGCGGAAGAAAATCGCGCAGGGAACGCCGCAAGGAATCTCGTCCGAGCGAACTTCTCGCCTCGGCGCTTGAACTCTTTGTCGAGCGTGGCTTCGCGGCGACACGGCTCGACGACGTGGCTGGTCGAGCCGGAGTAAGCAAAGGTACCCTCTACCTTTATTTCAGCGGGAAAGACGATCTTTTCAAGGCCGTAGTTCGGGGCGGAATCTTGCCGGCCATTGCAAGAGCAGAAGCACTGGTCGGGGAATTCACCGGCGGCGCGGGCGATCTGTTCCGCACGGTCGTTTCGGGAATGTGGAGTAACGTCGGCAACACCTTGCTCTCCGGAATTCCTAAACTGATCATCGCAGAGTCCGGAAACTTCCCTGATCTCGCCCGTTTCTACTACCAGGAAGTCATTCTGCGGGGGCTCGCCTTGATGACAAATATCCTGAAGCGCGGAATCCAGCAAGGCGAATTTCGCAGCGTAGACATTGAAC
>Ga0137463_1000696_pt1 | contig 11252 bp, 10 predicted proteins | sample EasRivERMGT800_2_FD_102333 | JGI IMG/M metagenome (GOLD analysis project Ga0137463, IMG submission 102333) | Soil microbial communities from meander-bound floodplain in the East River, Colorado, USA - East River MetaG ERMGT800_2 | ecosystem: Environmental > Terrestrial > Soil > Floodplain ...
CGGCTCGCTCGCGATGCTGGTGCTGGTGATCCAGATCGTCACCGGCATCTTCCTCACCATGAACTACAAGCCCGACGCCGCCCAGGCGTTCGCGTCGGTCGAGTACATCATGCGCGAGGTGCCCTGGGGCTGGTGGATCCGCTATATGCACTCGACTGGCGCTTCCGCGTTCTTCATTTGCGTTTATCTCCACATGTTCCGCGGGATGCTCTACGGGTCGTATCGCAAGCCGCGCGAACTGCTTTGGATATTCGGCGTGATCATCTTCCTCTGCCTGATGGCCGAGGCCTTTTTCGGCTACCTGCTGCCCTGGGGGCAGATGTCGTACTGGGGTGCGCAGGTGATCGTGAACCTGTTCGATGCGATCCCTATCATCGGCCCCGACCTCGCCATCTGGATCCGCGGCGACTACGTGGTGTCGGATGCCACGCTCAACCGGTTCTTCGCCTTCCACGTGATCGCCGTGCCGCTGGTGCTGCTCGGGCTGGTGGTGGCGCATCTGCTGGCGCTGCACGAAGTCGGCTCGAACAATCCGGACGGCGTCGAGATCAAGAACACGAAGGACCCGAAGACCGGCAGACCGCTCGACGGCATCCCGTTTCATCCCTACTACACCGTGAAGGATACCTTCGGCACGGTGGTGTTCCTGATCGTGTTTTGCATCGTCGTGTTCTTCGCGCCCGAGATGGGCGGCTATTTCCTCGAAGCCAACAACTTCCTTCCCGCCGACTCGCTGAAAACGCCGCTGCACATCGCGCCGGTGTGGTACTTCACGCCGTACTACTCGATCCTGCGCGCCACCACCGAGACTTTCATGTGGGTGCTGGGTTTCGGAACGGTCGGTCTAGCGGCGCTCATCCTCTGGAGCGTGAAGAACAGCGCGGTGAGGATCGGCGTCGCCGCGCTTGCCGCGGTGCTCCTGGTCGGGTTCTTCACCCTCGATCCCAAGGTGTGGGGCGTGGTGCTCATGGGGATTTCGGTGATGGTGTTCTTCCTCCTGCCCTGGCTCGACCAGAGCCCGGTCAAATCGATCCGCTACAAGGGACCGCTTACCAAGATCGCGCTCGCGCTCTTCGTCGTGGCATTTTTCGTGCTCGGTTACCTCGGAACCGAGACGGTGACCGAAGGGCGCACGCTGGCTGCGCAGGTCGGCACGGCCGTGTATTTCCTGTTTTTCTTCCTCATGCCCTGGTACTCGAAGATGGACAGCTGCCGGCCCGAGCCTGAAAGGGTGACCGGAAAATGAAGAAAATCGTCGCAGCAGTTTTTTTCGCCGCCCAGGCAGCGCTCGGCGCAGAGGAACCGGTCCGGCTCGACACCGCGCCGATCGACCCGCGCGACGTCGCCAGCCTGCAGGCCGGCGCCCGGACGTTCGTCAATTACTGCCTGAACTGCCATTCGGCCGCGATGATGCGTTACAGCAAGCTGCTCGACCTGGGGCTGACCGAGCAGCAGATCAAGGACAACCTGCTGTTCACCGCCGAAAAGCTCGGCGAGCTGATGACCGTGTCGATGACGAAAAAGGACTCCAAGGAGTGGTTCGGTGCCGCGCCGCCCGACCTGTCGGTGATCGCGCGCGCGCGGGGGGCGGACTGGCTGTATACGTATCTGCGCAGCTTCTACCGCGATCCCGATTCGGCGACGGGCTGGAACAACATGGTGTTCGAGCGCGTCGGCATGCCGCACGCCCTGTGGGTGCTCTCGGGGCAGCAGGTGCAGGCGGAGCAGGAGTTCAAGAGCGAGGAGCAGGCCGGGGCGGTCGGCCGGCAGCAGCGGAGCGCGTGGAAGGTCGAGAAGCTCCTCGCCGCGGAGGCCGGCAGGACCGGCGAACGCTACATCCTCAAGACGATCAGGACGCAGACTCCCGGCCTCTTGTCGCAGACTGACTACGACATCCTGGTGCGCGATCTGGTGAATTATATGGCCTGGATGGCCGAGCCCAACCAGGTGCTGCGCAAGCAGATCGGGTACGCGGTGATGCTCGTGCTACTGGTGCTCCTCGCCTTCGCCTACCTTCTTTACAAGGAGTTCTGGAAAGACGTGCACTAGGCGGATCGCGTCCTGGGCGCGGGGCGATTCCTGCCCGCGCCTTTTTCATCTGCACTTCCTACTCATCTGCACTTTCTACCCGAGCTCCAACAAGGCAAACCATCATGATGAATCTCTACTCCGGAACCACCTGCCCCTTCTCGCAGCGCTGCCGCATCGTCCTCTACGAGAAAGGCATGGATTTTCAGATCATAGACGTCGACATGTACAACAAGCCGGAGGACATCGCGGTGATGAATCCTTACAACCGGCTCCCGGTGCTGGTCGAGCGCGACCTGATCCTGTACGAGGCGAACATCATCAACGAATACATCGACGAGCGCTTTCCGCATCCGCAGCTGATGCCGGCGGACCCGGTGATGCGCGCCCGCGCGCGCCTTTTCCTCTTCAATTTCGAGGTCGAGTTGTTCAGTCAGATCGACCCGCTCGAGCACGGCAACCAGAAGCAGCAGGACAAGGCGCGCCAGCAGGTGGCCGACCGGCTCTCCGAACTCGCCCCGGTGTTCGCCAAGCAGAAATACATGCTCGGCGACGAATTCTCGATGCTCGACGTGGCCATCAGCCCGCTCTTGTGGCGCCTGGACTACTACGGCGTGTCCCTGCCCAAGCCGGCGGCACCGCTGATGAAGTACGCCGAGCGCCTGTTCTCGCGCCCCGCGTTCATCGAGGCGCTGACGCCTTCGGAAAAGGTGATGCGCAAGTGACAAGGGGGCCGGAGGGCCCCTTGTCATCCTGAGGAGCGTAGCGACGAAGGATCCCCCACGTGCCGCGATCGACTCGAACTTCCTTCGACCGGACAAGCTGATGGCCGACCCCACGTCCACCAAGCCCTACCTGCTTCGGGCCCTCTACGAGTGGTGCGTCGACAACGGCTTTACCCCGCACCTCTCGGTGGTCGTCGACGCGCAGACGCGCGTGCCCTTAGAGCACGTGCGCAACGGCGAAATCGTACTCAACATCGGTCCGGTGGCGGCGAGCCGCCTGCGGATCGGCAACGACGTCATCGAATGCACGGCGCGCTTTTCCGGCGCCACGCGGGAGCTGTCGATCCCCGTGTCCGCCGTGACAGCGATCTACGCGCGCGAGAACGGGCACGGCATGTCGTTCGAGACCGCGGCCCCGACACCGCCTGCCGGGGAGAACGGTGCAGCAGCAGCGGACAAGCCCAGGGATCCGCCGAAATCCGGCGGCAAGCCCGCCTTGCGCCGCGTAAAGTAGCCAACCCGCGGACGTATAATTGCCGGGATGCCGGGTTAGCTCAGTTGGTAGAGCAGCGCATTTGTAATGCGACGGTCGAGGGTTCGAATCCTTTACCCGGCACCAGCATTCAATCACGAGCGTAGTGTTGCTCTAATCGCACCATGTCACGCAAGCAGCGCCCCTTGCGGTGTTTCTCCGCCCGCCGCTCGCCCATACAGGGCCGCGGCGTCTTTGCCTTGCGGTCCATCGGCAAAGGCACCCGAGTTGTTGAATATACCGGCGAGCGCGTCAGCCACCGCGAAGCCGATCGCCGCCACGACGCGCAGGGATCGACGCACACCATGCTGTTCATCGTTGACAAAAAAACGGTGATCGACGCAACCCGCGAGGGCAATTCGGCGCGCTGGATCAATCACTCCTGCAGCCCCAACTGCGAAGCGGTGGACGAAAAAGATCGAATCTACATCGAGGCAATCCGGCATATCCGCGCCGGCGAGGAATTGACCTACGACTACAATCTCGTTCTGGAGGAGCGGCACACGCCCGCCACGAAACGCGAGTACGCCTGCCTTTGCGGCGCGCAGTGCTGCCGCGGAACGATGCTCGGAAAGAAGCGGTGAGGGCGAACTATGGATAGTCTCGTTGTTGGATTTATCGCAGGTGTTTTCGGGATGGCTTATTTTGTTTACGGAAAGCGGCAGCGAAAAATCACCGCAACGATTGCCGGTGTCGTGCTGTGCGTCTATCCCTACTTCATCGACAGCCTGCTTTGGCTGTGTGTTGTCGGTGGCCTGCTGCTCATCGCTCCTTTTGCAATTGACGCCTAGGTGCGCTTGCCCGACGTGCAAGATAGGATGACTGCGTGACCAGCGTCGCGAGCCTGTTTCGTCCAAATTGAAGAAAATAATCGTCATCACTGGCGGTAGTCGCGGAATCGGTGCTGCGACGGCGCGGCTTGCCGCCGCCCGCGGCTACGCCGTCTGCGTGAACTATCTGAAAAACCACGTCGCGGCGAATACGGTCGTCGATGAGATCAGGTCAGGCGGCGGGCAGGCCATCACCGTCGCCGGCGATGTCGCTGTGGAAGCCGATGTCGTCAATCTGTTCAAGGCGGTCGATGCGCAACTGGGGCCGGTCACCGCATTGGTCAACAATGCCGGTATTCTCGAGACGCAAATGCGGGTCGAAGACATGGATGCGGGTCGGCTCAACCGGATTTTCGCGACCAATGTCACCGGGTGTTTCCTCTGCGCAAGGGAAGCCGTCAGGCGCATGTCGACCAGGCACGGAGGCAATGGCGGGGCAATCGTCAACGTATCGTCCGGAGCGTCCCGGCTGGGGGCCGCCGGCGAATACGTGGACTACGCGGCGTCGAAGGGCGCCGTCGACACCCTGACCATCGGCCTGTCGCGGGAAGTCGCTGACGAAGGCATCCGCGTCAACGCCGTCCGGCCGGGTTACATCTATACCGACATCCATGCGAGCGGCGGCGAACCCGGGCGCGTCGATCGCATAAAAGACTCCGTTCCGATGAAGCGCGGAGGGCGTCCCGAGGAAGTGGCGAACGCGATCCTGTGGCTGTTGTCGGACGAGGCTTCGTATGCGACGGGTACGTTCATCGATCTGGCGGGCGGAAAATAACGCCTGACAGGCGCCCTGAAAGCCCGCCGCCTCGCCGCGCCCGCGCAACACGCTCCGGCTCAATCGGAATTCCGCCGGCTCCCGCCGCGGCTGTCCGGCACCAGTTGCACGCCGACCCAGATACCGCGCGGCGCGCCCGGCGCATAGAACGTCTCGTTGACCCCGGCGCCTGGCGCCGCCAGATTGCCGTCGGGGAAAAAGTTCTGCCGCAGGGCGCCGGTGGTGGCGTAGCGCCGGTCGAAGACGTTGCTCAGCTTCGCGAAGAGCCGCAGGCCCCGATCCAGCTTGTAGTCGAGGTTCAGATTGAGGAGCGCGTAGCCCGAGATCTCGCCCGGCCCCAGGAAATTCACTCCGTCGGGCTGATGCTGGTTGTTGTCGTTGCCGCGCGCGAACTGCCGGGACACCGCGACCACGCCGGCGCCGACCGTGGTCCTCTCCGTCAGATCGTAGTTCGCGACGGCATTCAGGTGGTGCCGCGGAATCCCGGGTATGCGGTTGCCGGGCGAAACCTCGATGTCGCCGTTCGCGTCGGCGGTGCTGTTCGCCTTGGAAAACAGCACGGCGGACGACTGGTAGGTCGCGTCGATCAGGCTGTAGTTGAGCGCCCAGGAGAATTTTCCCTGCAAGCGATCGAGAGCCGCTTCCAGACCCTGCCTGCGCGTCTTTCCGAAGTTCGTGAAGAAGCCGGAACTCGCCGAGGAACTCACGAACAGGATGTCGTCGCAGCTCAGGGTGCGAAACAGAGTCGCATTCCATCGCAGTCCCGAGACCGTCCGCGCGCGCGCCCCGGCCTCGATCGTTCGCGACACCACCTGCTTGAGCGGCGGATCGGAGGCCATGGCGTTCGGCAGGTGGCAGGGACTGTTCGGGTCGGCGCAGCCCAGCTCGACGGGCGAGGGCGGACGGTTGCCCTGACTGAAGCCGGCGTAGAAGCCAGGCGCGCCCTCGGGCGTGTACGACGCACCCACCGCGGGATTCAATTTCGTGAAAGTCAGATCGTTCCCCAATCCCGCCGCGGGCGGAGGCAGGGGCGGCGAAAGGCCATCCACCGTGCGAACCCGCGTGACGTTGTAGCGCGCGCTTCCGGTGAGATGCCATTGCGGTCCGGGCGAAAGCGTGTCGGTGACGAACACGCTTGCCGTGGAGCTTCCGCCGTCCAGATTCACGATCGCGGTCTCCGCGCCGGTGGGCGCCGCGCTGCGGTCGGCGTTGAAGGCGCCAAGCTGGTAGGTCTGGCGGAAGTCGCTCGCGCTGTGGTCGTAGCCGCCGCCCACGATCACAAGGTTGCTTCGGCCGACCGGATCACCGCCCGTGAGCGCAGCCTGCGTGGAAAACCCGTAACCCCGCTGGTTCGCGTGGGTGCGATTGGTCGAGGACGCGTTGGGATCGCCGTCCTCGTAGGAGGAGACACCGTTGCGCGGGTCGCTGACCTCGTTGATGTCGCCGTTGATGATGTTCTTTTCGCTCTCGCGGTAGTACGCCGTGCTCGACCAGAGCAGGTCGCCGGTGAGCCAGCGGGTGGTGTTGAGAGTAAACAGCGTCATCCGATTGCGGGTGTTGTCACGCAGCGTGTAGGCCTGCCTCGGGTCTTCTCGGACCATGCTCTGCGGCAGCAGCCCGTTGCCGGTGAGATCGGAATCGGCGTGGGTGATGCTGAAATCGACGTCGGTCTTTCCGTCCTGCCAGCCGAGCTTGGCAAAAACCTGGCGCAAATCGGAAGGCGACTGCGCGCGCCAGCCGTCCTCGCGAAATGCGCTCGCGCTCGCAAAATAATCGAACTCGCCGTTGCTGCCGCCGTGCTGCACCTCCACGGAGCGCCGGCCGAAGGATCCGCCGTAGAGCTGAGCCCCAGTCCCGGGATACTGCGCGCCGCTCTTGGTCCGGATCGACAGCGCGCCGCCGAGCGTGTTCAGGCCGAACAGCGGGTTCGAACCGGGAATGAGGTTGATCGTCGAGATCGCCGAGGTCGGGATCAAATCCCAGTTCACGGTGTCGCCGAAAGGCTCGTTGATGCGCACGCCGTCCTGGTACACCGAGATCCCTTGAGGCGTGCCGAGCAGCGGCGAGGCGCTGAAGCCGCGATAAGTGACGTCGGGCTGAAACGGGTTGCCCTGGTTTTCGTTGACGTTCACGCCGGGGAGGCGCTGGCTCATGAACTCCGGCAGGTTGAGCGGGTGCTGCCGCACTATTTCCGCTCCCGTGACCGCCTGGACGTTCGCCGGGACTTGCTCGCGCGGCACGCCGAAACCGGGAAGCGGCGTGATGCCGATCACTTCGATGCTCGGCGTCTCGAGCTGCTCTGCGGGGTTCTGGGCAAAGGCGGCGCCTGACGCGGCGGCGAAACCGGCGCAGCCCAGCAGAGCACCCGCGAAGCGGCAGCGAAATTTCATGTCCCGGTTCGAATCGGATTCCTAGTCCAGACTCGAGATGTAATGCGCGAGATCCTCGATATCCTGCGCGGTGATGGTTTGGGCGACGCTGGTCATGCTGCCGGCATCGTTGGTGCGCGTGCGCGCCTTGAAGGCCTTGAGCTGCTTGATGATGTATTCGGGATTCTGGCCCGAGACGCGGGGAATCTCGTTCTGCCCGGAGAGTCCCCCCAGGTGGCACATGGTGCACAACACCTCGTCGGCCTTTTTCTTGCCGCGGGCGACGCGCGCCGCGTCAGGCCGGAAGGCAATGGGTTTCGGTTTCTGCGCGGCGAAGTATTCGGAGAGATCGAGCATGTCCTGGCGCGACAACTTGGCCACGGTCGCCTGCATCGACGGTTCGCTGCGGCGGCCTTCCTTGAAGTCTTTCAGCTGAAGGTAGAGGTAGCGGGCGGTCTGGCCCGCCAACACCGGAAACTGGCCGATCGCCGGGTTGCCGTCGGCGCCATGGCAGGCGCCACAGGCTTCGGCCTTGCGCTTGCCCGCGGCGAGATCGGCGTGCGCCGCCGGCAGGCAAGCGAAAAGAAGTCCCAGGGCAAGAATCCGTTTCATCCGACACCGCAAAAAACAAAAGGCCGCCCCTCGGGCGGCCTCTCAGGATTGCAACGATCAGGGCAGTGCGAACACGACCACGCTGTTGCCGCGCTTGAAGTCGATCTGCGTATTTCCGCCCGCGGCAACGGCGACATACTGTTTGCCCTTCACGGTGTAGGACACCGGAGGCGCGTTGACGCCGGCTCCTGCCTGGTACTGCCACAGCAGGTTTCCGGTCGCCGCGTCCAGCGCCTTGAAGAATCCATTGCCCTCGCCGAAGAACACCAGCCCCCCCGCGGTGGCGAGCGCGCCGCCGATCAAGGGCTGTTCGGTGTCGTACTTCCACGCCACCTTGCCGGTATCGACGTTGACCGCCGAAAGGCGTCCCCATTGCTTCTCGTTCGCTATGGCCTTGAATGCGCCGCCGAGCCAGAGCTTGCTGCCGCCCGGATAGTTCGCGGCTTCGACGTGATAGGTCATCGGCTGATGCAGGTTGAGCGCGTAGGCGAGGCGCGTCTTCGGGCTGAAGGCCATGGGCGACCACTCGACCCCGCCGTTCGCGCCCGGCAGCATGCGCGCGCCCTGTGCGGTCGGCAGCACCCACATGTTTTCCTGCGGGATCATCGCTTCCGAAAAGCGGATCAGCTTGCCCGTGCCGCGCTCGTGCACGTAGATGTGGCCGGTCTTTCCGCCGTGGATCACGACGTCGACCATCTTGCCGTCCTTGTCCTTGGCCTGCGTCAGGATCGGCGGGCTGACGGCGTCGAGGTCCCATACGTCGTGCGCGATGTACTGGAAGTGCCACTTGTACTTGCCGGTGTTCAGATCGATTGCGACCATCGAGTCGGTGTACAGGTTGTCGCCGGGGCGCTCGGCGCCGTACAGGTCGGGCGAGGGATTGCCGGCGACGAAAAATACTGTCCTGGTCTTGCGGTCGACCGCGGGCGTCATCCATACGCCGCCGCCGAGCGTCTGGTAGAAGGCGCCGCCTTTCCCGGCAAGCTGCTTCTTCTCCGCCGCGATGTCCCGCTTCATGCTGCGGCCGGTGGCGTCGTTCTCCGCCCACACGCCTTCGTGCCCCTTGTCAGGGACCGTATAGAACGTCCACAGGAGCTTGCCGCTCTTCGCGTCGAACGCCTTGAGAAAGCCGCGGATGCCGTACTCGCCGCCGTTGGTGCCGATCAGCACCTTGCCCTCGACCACGGTCGGTGCCATGGTCTCGGAGTAACCCTTCTCCGGATCGGCGATTTGGACTTCCCAGGCAACCTTGCCGGTCTTGGCGTCGAGCGCCACTAGCTTGGCGTCGAGTGTGCCCATGTAGAGCCTACCCTCGTACGCGGCCACGCCGCGGTTGTTCGGGCCGCAGCAGAAAGTGGTGATCGGCCCCATCTTGTGCTTGTAGTGCCAGAACTCGCGTCCGGTTACCGCGTCGACCGCATAAACGTGGTTGAACGAAGTAGTGAGGAACATCACGCCGTTCACCACCAGGGGCGAGGTTTCCATCGACTCGAGCACCGCGGTCTGGAACGTGAACACGGCCTTGAGTTTGTCCACGTTGCCCGTGCCGATCTGCGCCGCGGGGTAGTAACGGGTCTGTTCGTAGTTGCTGTTCGAGTGCAGATGGTTCACGCCGTCGTTGGCGGCCGCATCGAGCATCGCCTGGGTCACCGGTGCGAGCGATGCCGACATCGGCGCTGCGGTGGTGGTGGCGCCGCCCTTGACCTCCTGCGCCTGAACCCCTGACAAGACAAGCGAACTCAAGCCTGCGGCAACGAAGAAACGGAAACGGGTCTTATGCGAGTCAAGCATGGAATCCCCCTTTGTCGACTGCCGTTCACGTACGCGGGTTCGGAACATCGATACGGGTGCGCGGCACGATTACTATAGAAACAATGTTCCGATCAGGCAAGACGGCAATTATGACGAACGCATTCGACGTAAAATCCGGGGAAATGACTCTGACGGGCAAATGGGTATTGTCGCTCGCGCTGCTTGCGAGCAGCCCCGCGAGCGCACAGGATCTTTCGCCGAACGCCCAGCTTCTTGCTGCAGCGCGGCAAGGCGACCTCGGCGCGGTGACGCGTCTGCTGGACGGCGGCGCGGCGGTGAACTCGCGCAACCGTTTGGGCGACACACTGCTTTTGATCGCGCTGAAGAACGGCCACAAGGACATGGCGCGGCTCGCCGTCGAACGAGGCGCGAACGTGAATCTGGCGAACCTTTCAAGCGTGACTCCGTTGATGGCGGCGAGTTTCTCGGGCAACACGGAGCTCGTGAAAATGCTGCTCAAGAAAGGCGCAGAACGCGCGCCGGCTGACCGGGTCGGAAAGACGGCCATGGTCTATGCCGCCGGTCTTGGGCACAGCGAGGTGGTCGATCTGCTACTAGCCGACGGCGAGAGCCCCCGAGCCGCGTATCACAACGATCTCACCGCATTGATGTGGGCGGCAGCCTACGGTCACACGGCGACGGTGAAGCTGCTGCTCGAGCGCGGCGCCGATGCAAGCTCCCGCGACAACCGCGGCAAGACCGCGCTCGCGATGGCGATCGAGGGTGGACACAAGGTAACGGAGCAACTGCTCCGCAAGGCCGGCGCCGCGCAATAGATCAGCGGATCACTACGCCCCAGGGCGCCTCGCCCACGGGGATGTCGCGCAGCTTGGTCATCGCCTCGGCGTCGATCACCGACACCGAGGCGGAGCGGCCGTTCGCGACGTAGAGTTTCTTACCGTCCGGAGTCAAAGCCATGTTCCAGGGACGCTGGCCGACGGGAACGGTCGCGGTGATTTTTCCGGAGGCGACGTCGATCGCCGAGACCGAGGCCTCGCCCCCGTTCGAAACGAACACCACCTTGCCGTCGGGGCGCACGGCGATTCCGTTGGAGCGTTTGCCCGCGGCAATGACGGCGATCACCTCGGCGCGCTCGCAGTCGATCACGTACACGCGGTCGGAATTCTCCGCCGCCACGTAGGCGCGGCTGCCGTCGGGAAGAAAGCCGATGCCGCGCGGACGTTCTCCGACCTTGATCGACTTGACCGCGCTGCGCCTCACGACGTCGATCACGTCCACCGCCCCGCCGTCCTCGGCGCTGACGTAGAGCCACCTGCCGTCGGGACTGAACACCGCGTGCTCGGGATTTTGCCCGCTGACTTTCACGCTCGTCAATTCGTGCGGCGCCGCGGCGCGGATCAGCGCGACGCTGTTGTTTTCCTCCACCGCCACCGCGATCCACGCACCGTCGCGGGAGACTCCGACACCCTCGGGTGATTTTCCGACCGCGATCCGCTCCGATACTTCGCGCGTTGCGAGATCCACCACCAAGAGCGAACCGCTCGGCTGGTCGCTCACGTAGAGCAGGCGGCCATCGGGGCTGGCCGCGCTGCCGCGCGGCTTGCCGCC
>Ga0137463_1000697_pt1 | contig 11248 bp, 9 predicted proteins | sample EasRivERMGT800_2_FD_102333 | JGI IMG/M metagenome (GOLD analysis project Ga0137463, IMG submission 102333) | Soil microbial communities from meander-bound floodplain in the East River, Colorado, USA - East River MetaG ERMGT800_2 | ecosystem: Environmental > Terrestrial > Soil > Floodplain ...
ACCGGCTTTGTTATTTAATTTCCGGGCTAAACGCAAACCTCCAAATCCTCCACCAACAATAACGACTTTCATAATTTAAATTTTGACCACCTAAAGTTACACTATTTTCAATAATTTTTGAAAATATAGAAATAAGTAGCAATTATTAAATTATTAATTATTAATTATCAGCCTGCATAAAATAATCAGTAATTAATAATTTTTTAATTGAATTCTAATACAATAATCTCACTTTAATTGTTTGTTTTACTTCTTTTAATAATTGGAAAGCCTGGCTGGATAATTTTTTATCAACATCAAGCACTACATAACCAATTTCATCGTTGGTCTTTAAGTATTGAGCAAGGATATTAATATTATGTTTTGATAATTGCGTATTTATTTCGGAAAGCACCCCGGGCACATTATTGTGAATATGCAAAATGCGATGGGCTCCTTCCTGCGGCGGCAAAGACAAACCCGGTACAGTATGCGAACCATTCGTAATTCCTTTTTCCAAAAAATTAAAAAGCTTCATGCTTACATCCTCGCCAATATTTTGCTGTGCCTCTTCGGTTGAGCCCCCGATATGCGGGGTTAGAATTACATTCGGAATATTCTGTAATGGTGTTTGAAATTTATCTCCATTCTTTTCAGGCTCCCAGGGATATACATCAATGGCGCCACCACCGATATGGCCATTTACCATTGCATTTGCCAGGGCTTCCAGGTCAACCACCTCTCCCCTGGCATAATTGATCAGTATAGAACCTTTCTTAAAATATTTTAAATTGCTTTTATTAATAAGATTTTTTGTTTGCTGATTTTCCGGTACGTGCAAAGTGACTACATCGGCTTTTTTCAATAAATCCTTTAATGATTTTGCATCTTCAGCATTTCCCATCGGGAGCTTTGTTTCCACATCGTAAAAAATCACCTTCATTCCCACCGCTTCAGCCAGCACACTCACCTGGGACCCGATATTTCCATAACCGATAATTCCAAGTGTTTTTCCCCGGAGTTCATAACTGCCTTTTGATTCTTTCATCCAAAAACCTTCATGAGCGGCCTTATTTTTATCAGGAATGCGACGGATCAGCATAATGGCAGCCCCGATCACTAATTCAGCCACCGATCTTGTATTGGAATAAGGGGCATTAAAAACAACAACGCCGTGTTTTGTTGCCGATCTCAGATCAACCTGGTTTACACCAATACAAAAACAACCGATTGCTTGCAGTTTTTTGGCCGCATCCAGTATCTTTGTTGTGATATGTGTCTTTGACCGGATGCCAAGAATATGTACATCTTTGATCTCTTTGATAAGGTCCTCTTCCGTAAGCGCCTTATTAATCTTATCAATCTGTACATATCCGTGCTGACTGAAGTTCTTTACAGCCGCATCACTGATATTTTCCAGGAACAAAATGCGTATTTTTTCTTTGGGATAACTCGTTTTGTTCGGCTCCATATTTGCAAATATGCACATAAGTTGATAAATAAGGAGAAAGGCCTAATTCTTGTTTTCTTATTTTGCCAGATAACACAATACTGAATGAAAAATACGTTATATACCATAACTGAACCCTGTTAAAACAATACCCCTTGAAAAATACTTTATATAGCCTTGGATTTACACTAGTTATCGGGTGCCACGTCACTGCCGAAAAATCAAATAGCCAGCCAGCGGAATATGCTGCAAATCCTGTTATACCGGCCGTCCATTTCCAACCTTTAGCAAAAGAAGATTCCAGTCGCTACTACAATGCCGTTAAGGTTTTTTTTGAAAAATCTTTACTTAGTAATAGAAATTTCAATGGTGGTGTTCTGGTTGCCAAAGGCAGCTCTATCATTTATGAAGAATACAAAGGATATAAGGACCCGCGAACGAAAGAGCCATTGGATGAGAAGAGCCCGATGCATATTGCTTCGGTGTCGAAAAATTTTGCTGCCGCGGCTATTTTAAAATTAGCGCAGGAAGCAAGGATCAATATCAATGATTCCCTGTCTGCTTTCTTTCCCAATTTTCCGTATAGTGGTGTTACGGTTAAGATGTTGATGAATCATCGCAGCGGTCTGCCAAATTATGTACATTACCTCGAGGGCATGGGCTGGAATAAAAATCAATATGCCACTAACCAGGATGTATTGAATTCATTGTACACCATGCATCCGCGGCCTGAGTTCAAAGCCGGTACCCGGTTCAGTTATTCCAATACCAATTTCGTATTGCTGGCAATGATCGTTGAAAAACTTACTGCCATGCCCTACCCTGATTACCTTAAAAGAAATTTTTTCGAGCCCCTCCAGATGAATAATACATATGTTTTTTCCCTGGCTGACTCAGTTACGGCTATCAAGTCTTATAACTGGAATGGCGAAATTTGGAAATGGGACTGCCTTGAAAATACTTATGGCGATAAGAATATTTATACTACACCAAGGGATCTGTTTAAATGGTCGCTGGCATTGTCAGAGGGTAAGATCATTAATCAAAGCCTGCTTGATTCAGCATTCACACCGTACAGCAATGAGCGACCGGGCGTTCATAATTATGGTTTCGGATGGAGGCTTTTGATGCTTCGTAATGGAAAAAAAGTAATTTATCATAACGGCCGCTGGCATGGTACCAATGCGGCTTTTGCCAAACTGCCCGATGAAGATGTAACGATCATTATCATCGGTAACAGGTACGACGTGAATATTTATAATGCTGCACGCAAGGCCTATGATCTTTTTGGCGACTATCAGCAGGGTGGTCCTACAATTGATGAGGATGGAGAGATTACCTATCATGAGCCACCCCCTGTTCATCATCGTTCTCATAAAAAATCAACAGCCAAAAGAAGCACTCACCATAAAAGTTATCCTTCTTCTTCAAGTAAATCTGTAGCAAAAACTAAGAGATAGATTAGTATATAGCCATTTACATTGCTGGCATTAGCTCTCTTGCGCACTCTTCAGCGTTCATGTCGCTTCGATACAAATTCTTCGTGCGCTTCTTGTCCTGATAGTTATCGGGACGTAGGTTCTTGGTGTCCATTTTTTCAGGTCACAAAGAGCACGAAAACAACACAACGAACACAAAGTTCTGAACACTGTTATTCTGATAATTTAGTAGTATAAAAGATGAATAAAAGAATCATAACCTGGCTTCCCCTCCTTGTGCAGGCATCTAAAGCTTTAGCACTTGCGATGGGAAGGGAGGCGAGGGTGAGGTCAAATTCCTAACCCGCAATACGTAAAGCATTTTTTAACTCTTCAAATCACCAATTTCTACGTTAACTTTGCGGACTGATAACTGTCTGATAGATTATGAAAAAAATACATATTGTACTGCTGGTTTTTATTGCTGTTACCATTGGCGTTCTCATAAGTTTTATGGGAACATTGAGCACTTACGATACAGTACAAACCGCTATGAGAAAGAGAGGAAAGGTAGTAAGCATCATTGCAAGGTTAGATCGTACCCACCCTGTAGAGTATGATGCTATAAAAAATCCAAATTTTCTGAGCTTTATGGCTTATGATTCTTTAGGGGGCAATATGAAAGTGATTTACCGGAAGGAAAAGCCTACCAATCTTGAGCATAGTGAACGTTTAGTGCTGAAAGGCAGAATGAATGATGATCATTTTGAATGTTCAGAAATTTTAATGAAATGTCCATCAAAATATAAAGATGACATGAACCAGGCGAAAAAGAATCTCCAGGAAAACGCAGCAACAAAGCCAGCCAACAATTCCACAACACAATACCAATAAGGGATGGATTATTCAGGCGAGCATCTTCTACCCGGTCTATTGGGGCATTTTTTTATAATACTTTCCTTAGTTGCTTCCCTGGTAGCTACCTTCTCCTATTTTAAGGCAGTTCGATCTGCAACAGAATCCGATGCAACTTCATGGAAAAATTTAGCCCGCGGAGCATTTATTGCAGAGGTAATTTCTGTCTTCTCTATTTTCGGAATTCTTTTTTTTATCATCAGCAATCATTTTTTTGAATATAAATACGCCTGGCAACATAGCAGCCGCACACTTGAAGTAAAATACCTGCTCAGTTGTTTTTGGGAAGGCCAGGAAGGAAGTTTTCTTTTATGGAGCACCTGGCATTGTGTGTTGGGATTAATCTTAATCCGCAAAAGCAGACAGTGGGAAGCACCGGTAATGACGGTAGTTAGTTTTGCGCAGGTTTGTCTTGCCACGATGATCGCGGGCATTTATTTTTTTAACTGGCGAATGGGTTCAAATCCCTTTGTGCTTTTGAGAAATGAATTTGATCTGAGGTCGCAAATACCTATGCTGAATGTTGGAGATAATTACAGGAATTATTTAAGTTTTATTCGTGATGGTAACGATCTTAATCCCCTGCTCCAGAATTATTGGATGGTCATCCATCCCCCTGTTTTGTTTTTAGGTTTTGCCTCCACTATTGTTCCTTTCGCGTATGCCATTAGTGGTTTATGGACAAAGAAATTTGCTGACCCGATAGGTATCGGGTGGACCAGGCCGGCTCTTCCCTGGGCATTATTCTCTGCCGCAGTGCTGGGCACTGGTGTAATGATGGGCGGTGCCTGGGCTTATGAATCCCTTAGTTTTGGAGGTTACTGGGCATGGGACCCGGTGGAAAATGCTTCCATGGTGCCCTGGCTCGTGCTCATAGCAGGCATTCACACTTTGCTTATTTACAAACACACTGGCCGGTCACTACGATCGACTTATTTGTTTTTTATTCTTTCCTTCTTATTAGTTTTATATTCAACATTCCTTACAAGAAGCGGAATATTGGGCGATACATCCGTGCATGCTTTTACAGATCTTGGAATGAACCTGCAGCTATTTTTGTTATTGTATGTTTTTGTATGGTTAGCAGCTATTGCGGGTGCAAAGAAATTTACCGATAGAGTTTATGTGCTGATTGCGGCCATCGTACTGTTGATAGCAGCCAAATACATCCCTGTACCTGCTGTCGCTTTTTTATCGCTGATTGCAGGGCTCATTACTACAATCGTTTTTATTCAGAAAAATGTTCCATCTGAAAGAAAGGATGAAGAACAAACTTCCTCCCGTGAATTCTGGATGTTCATTGGAACGTTGATATTTTTTTTAACCGCCCTGTTTATTATCATCGCCACATCACTGCCTGTGATTAATAAAATTTTTGGGCGCAAATTCACAATGGGTGAAGATTCAGTCTTTTCCTATAACCGTGTTATCATTTTTGTCGCGATTATTATTGGTATTTTAACTGCTGTTACCCAATACCTCAGGTACAAACAAACAGATTTAAAATTTTTTTGGAAGAAAATTACCTGGCCAACCCTTATTGCCATTGTGATTGCTTCTTTAGTGCTTGCATTTGGCAATATTAATTACCAGGATCATGGTGCAGGTTTTTTAGGAGCTATCTGGCTGGCCACTGTATGTGCTATTTATTCAGTCATTGCTAATGCGGCGTATATCTGGCTGGGCATGAAGGGCAGACTAAAGCTTTCCGGCGGTTCCATTGCTCACCTTGGTTTTGGATTTATGCTGGTTGGCATTTTGATTTCTTCTTCAAAAAAAGAAGTTCTGTCCTGGAATACCAGTGGCATTTTTGTTCCGCTGGGTGAAGGCAGTAAAGAAAAACCGGGTGAAAACCTGACCCTGGTAAAAGGCATGCCTACCACAATGGGCAATTTTAATGTCATTTATGAAAGCGATTCAGTGAATCCCAGGAAGCCATTGTGGTACTATAAGCTTCATTTCAAAAGTAAAACCAGTACGGAACAATTTACCCTGATGCCCAATGCATTTGTAAATTATAAAGGCAACCAGGGATTAATGGCAAACCCCGATGCAAAGCATTATTGGGATCATGACATTTTTACTTACATCACTTCCCTACCCGACCCCGAAAAAAATAAAGACACTTCTTCATTTAAATCTGAAACATTAAAAACGGGCGATACTGCTTTTTATTCAAATGGCTTTTATGTATTGGATGAGGTAATAACAAAGGATAATATCCCTGCGGGTGGCCTGGCGCCGACAGATAAAGTATTTATGGCAACCATAAAAGTTTTCTCAAAAAATAAAACTTCTTATACATCGAAACCATTCCTGATTAATAAAGGCGGAAATTTTATTCCGGTCCAGGATACTGTAACCTCGGAGAACTTAATTTTTCAATTAAACAAGGTAAACGGCAATAGCGCAGAACTTGCCGTAAAGGAATCAAACTCCGTTCTTCAATATGTAACCCTGAAAGCTTATAAATTTCCTTTCATAAATCTTTTATGGAGCGGCGTTATCCTGATGGTAACAGGCATGATCATTAGCATCGTAAGACGGGTAGAATTAAATAAGGCCAGCCGCCAGGTTGCCGAAGAATTCCTTGAGGAGAAAATTTAACTTTATAAACAGCGATTGGGTTATTTTCTTTGTCTGGTAGTATAAAATCCTAAACCATTTTTGTAATTTTAAAGAATGAATTTTCGCAGGAAATATGAGATTTTGGCCGTCATAACTGTGCTGCTGCTTTCTATAAGCTTTCACTCGAAAGCCCAGTCTGATCCGAAGGATCGTAAATGGGGCCCGAATGATACGCTGATAGTACCTGCCATAATTTATGAAGGTGAAAGTTTGCCCTATAAAGAATTAGAAATGGTTTGGGTTTCTAACATGCCACCGGATAAACTGGCAAAATATATTGAGGAGTGGAACAGGTTACGAAATGCCGTATATGTTACTTATCCATATGCAAGAATTGCCGGAAACACGATCAATGATATCAACACACAACTTGCCAACGTATCTTCAAAAAGAAAAAGAAAAGAATACATCAAGACAAGGGAAAAAGAACTTAGGAAACAGTTTACAGAACCTATGGAAAATCTTTCTGTTTACCAGGGAAGAATTTTAATGAAACTCATCAACCGGCAAACCGGTAATAATTGCTACGATATTATTAAGGAATATAAAAATGGACTAACAGCCAGGGTATATCAAACTGTAGCTTTCTTTTTTGGCAGCAGTTTGAAACAGGATTGGGATCTGAGCGATAAAACTGACCGCCAGATTGAAAACATTGTAAAAGAAATTGACGGGGTCTGGTATAACAATCCTTATAAGCCGGGCATTCCCACCTCGAAATAGAGTTCCTATGTGGTTCAAAAAAAGGCCAGTTTTAAGAGGAGGTGCCCATATATAAGCAGTTAGCGGTTCGATGTGACTAGTCTCTTGTTATTTTAACTTCCTATCTTGTAAATACTTTATTAATCTTGCACTTAAATTGTTAACCAGAAACAAGTCCCGATAGCTATCGGGACCAGTAACCAGCATATGAAACTCGATCTTCTTGCCATTGGTGTTCATCCTGATGATGTAGAACTTGGTTGTTCCGGCGTTATTATTAATGAGATACAGAGGGGAAAAAAAGTGGGAGTGCTTGATCTTACACAAGGAGAACTTGGAACCAGGGGAAATATCGAAAGCCGCTACAAAGAATCTGCAAATGCAGCCGATATCATGGGTGTGCATGTGAGGGAAAATTTAAAGATGCGGGATGGTTTTTTTAAAAACGACGAGGAGCACCAGTTAAAATTAATACAGGCTATCCGAAAATACCAGCCCGAAGTCATTATTGGAAACATTTTGCATGATCGTCATCCTGATCATGGTCGGGCAGGTCAATTAATCAGTGATTCATGTTATTTATCAGGTCTTGCTAAAATTATTACAAAGGATGAGCAGGGAAGGATACAGGAACGATGGAGGCCAAAATATGTACTGCATTATATGCAGGACTGGTATCATGAACCGGATATACTGATTGATATTACGGATGTTTTCGACCAGCGAATGGAAGCTATTGAAGCGTACAGAACACAATTTCATACTTCAGTCAATAGTGATGAGGGACCTCAGACCTATATTTCTACTCCTGATTTTTTAGACAGTGTAATTGCCCGGGCAAGAATGCTGGGTAAACGTATTGGTGTAAAATATGCCGAAGGCTTTATCAGTGAAAAGAAAATCGGTATTCGCAATTTAGATGCACTGATCTTAAATGAAACATAGAACGGTTAAAGTCTAACGTTTAACGTTGTGAAATACAAAACCCTCTTTTGATTTCGAATAATCCGGATAAATCGCACAAACGTTAAACCTGAAATCTTCTCTCAGACAAATCCTTTTTATTGAACTTATTGCGGTAACTTTGCGGATTGTTCCTATTAAAAACGTTTTCATGAACATTCCTAAATTTTCCAATATCCATCATTCTTTCCATGCTGAATTGAAAGCAAAGATCAGTGACTACTTCCTGGAAGTAGGAAGGTCCACAACCGGTAATTATCAACTCTTCATCAAGGCCGTCATCTTAATGGTGAGTTTTATTTTCGTCTATATACATCTCGTATTCTTTACACCCCCTGTTTTATGGCAGGTATTAGAAAGTATTTTGCTGGGAGGTCTTGTAGCTGCCATTGGCTTCAATGTAATGCATGATGGTGCCCATGGCAGTTTTAGTAAATACAAATGGGTAAATCAACTCGCAGCTTTTTCCCTGAATATCCTGGGTGGAAATAGTTTTATGTGGAACATGAAACATAATGTGATTCATCATGCCTATACAAATGTGGATGGTGTGGATGATGATATCGATATTCAACCCTGGCTGCGCATGAGCAGTACACAAAAACGATACAGGCTTCATAAATATCAACATATCTATTTTTGGGTTTTGTATTCACTGCTGTATGTCTTCTGGATATTTGTGCTGGACTATCAGAAATATTTTAAAGGCAAAGTGGGCAATATGCCCGTTAAAAAAATGAAATTAAGTGATCATCTTATTTTCTGGGGCTTTAAAGCCGTTCACTTGTTTTTATTTATAGGACTACCCGTTTACATGGTTGGGTTCGGGTCATGGCTGATCAGTTTCCTGATCTTTACTATGGTTGCTGGTTTTGTGTTGAGTATTGTTTTTCAATTGGCACATACAGTTGAACATACTGCTTTTCCTGTTGCGAATGCTGACACGGGAAGGATGGAGGATGAATGGGCCATTCATCAATTGAAAACAACGGCAAACTTTGCTACAAAAAATAAAGTGGTAACCTGGCTGGTGGGCGGGTTGAATTTTCAGATTGAACACCATTTGTTTCCTAAAATATCGCATGTACATTATCCCGCTATTCGTAAGATCATCAAAAAAACCTGTGAGGAACATGGCCTTCATTATATTGAGTACAGAAAAATGTGGTATGCCGTGGTTTCGCACGTAGCTTTCTTAAGGCAAATGGGAAGAGCCTGAATCAAGGTCTTAAAGTCAATGAATTAGCAATAATCATTTTTACTTATTGATTATTAGTTGAATAACTTATTGGGTCATCTCCCCTGGTTTCCTCACAATTTATCTCCCAATTCTGCGTTAATTATATCGAATTCCAATATTGATTTAAAACCACCTGTCTCTATGAATAAACCATTCTACAACGACCAGCACGCTATTGCTGAACAGTTTATTTTCCTTGACACCCATATTTGCCAGATGGCACAATTGGCCCATCAAAAAATTGCCACTCTCAAGCTCTCTTATGTTCATGCTGCTTACTGCAACAGTCGTAAAGAACTTTATGCACTGGTAAAAAGAACATTGCTGACGTATGTAACTCCCGATTCTGTTTTGGCAGAAGAAAAATTCTTTGAAAAGGAGTTACAAAATTAGGAGGCAAAATCGAATAAGATAGCAATGCTTTGAAAGATATATGCAAGGGACGCTTGCGCCTTAGCTTTCGCCACCGTGCGCCGGCGCACGGCACAATCGGCGATGATAGCAGCAACACATCCGCTACATAATCATGTTTATCTTTATTGATCATTCACTTTTACATTTTATCTGCACAATTATCATCTATCATCTACTTAACTATCATCTCTCTCTCCTATCTTTGCGGCCGTAAATAAAGCTCATGTTATTTCAACTGAATGAAGAACATCTGATGATTCAAAAGGCAGCAAGGGATTTTGCCCGGAATGAATGCCTGGCAGGTGTGATAGAACGTGACGAAAAACAAAAATTTCCTCTTGAACAAGTGCAGAAACTGGCCGATCTCGGTTTCCTGGGTATGATGGTGAAACCTGAGTACGGGGGTGCTGGCATGGATACAATCAGTTATGTGTTGGCGATGGAAGAAATTTCAAAGATTGATGCCAGTATTGGCGTAATCATGAGTGTGAATAACAGCCTTGTTTGTTATGGGTTGCAGGAATTTGGGACCGAAGAACAAAAGCAAAAATATTTGACCCCTCTGGCCCGGGGAAAAAAGAATGGAGAATTATACATCGGCGCGTTTTTGCTTAGTGAACCGGAAGCAGGCAGTGATGCCACGTCGCAAAAAACAACAGCGGAAGACAAAGGAGATTATTTTTTATTAAATGGAACAAAAAACTGGATATCAAATGGAGGCAGTGCTTCGGTATATCTTGTAATGGCGCAGACAGACCCATCAAAAAAATCAAGAGGCATTAATACATTTATTGTTGAAAAGAACTGGCCGGGTGTGGTGGTTGCTGCCAAAGAAAATAAATTGGGAATTCGTGGCAGCGATACGCATTCAATCATGTTCAATGATGTAAAAGTTCCGAAAGAAAACCAGATCGGTGAAAATGGATTCGGTTTCAAATTCGCCATGAAAACATTAGCAGGTGGTCGCATCGGTATTGCATCACAGGCTTTAGGAATTGCAAGCGGGGCTTATGAACTGTCTCTGAAATATTCCAAAGAAAGAAAAGCATTTGGTACGGAAATTATGAATCACCAGGCCATTGCTTTTAAACTGGCTGAAATGGCCACAAGAATTGAAGCGGCAAAATTGCTTTGTTTAAAAGCCGCCTGGGAAAAAGACAGTAATCTCGACTACAGTTTAAGCTCTTCCATGGCAAAGGTATATGCTTCAGAAACCGCTATGTGGACTACTGTAGAAGCTGTACAAATCCACGGTGGCTACGGTTATGTAAAAGAATACCATGTTGAACGCATGATGCGGGATGCAAAAATTACCCAGATATATGAAGGCACAAGTGAAGTGCAGCGGATTGTTATCAGCAGGGCGATATTAAAATAGTTTTGTTATTGTCAAAGAAGTAGATCCCGCAAAGGCGGGACAGGTTCCCGCAAAGGCGGGACAGGTTCCCGCAAAGGCGGGACAGGTTGTGCAAATGAAAAAATCGTTTGCACATTTTTGTTTTAATAGCTTTGAAGAAAATTTTATTGCTCATATGCCGG
>Ga0137463_1000698_pt1 | contig 11237 bp, 10 predicted proteins | sample EasRivERMGT800_2_FD_102333 | JGI IMG/M metagenome (GOLD analysis project Ga0137463, IMG submission 102333) | Soil microbial communities from meander-bound floodplain in the East River, Colorado, USA - East River MetaG ERMGT800_2 | ecosystem: Environmental > Terrestrial > Soil > Floodplain ...
CGCATGGTAGCGAGTGCCAGAATAGCTCTTCAGCAATCTGCGCCACATTTCCGGCCCGGCAAGAGCGTGCTCGGGGCTCTTCGACAGCGACCCCGGCGTGGTTTCGTGGTAGCGATAGGTCGGCTCGTCCAGGAAACCGAAGCGATGATGCCGGGCCAGCTGGAGCGTCGTCAGGGTCCACTCCATTTGCCGGAATTCGGCATCGAATGCCGAAAGATCGACGTTCTGTCTGCGCAGCGTGAGCGCGCACGCTCCCCATCCCGTGCGCATCATCGTCTCGACCAGATCCGTGCTGCGCGCCTCAGGCGGGGGGAATATCCTCGTTACCGTCGAATCGCTGACGCGCAGCCCATCGGTGACGAGAACGTCGATTTCGGGATGTTCGCGGAACTGGGCGATCTTTCGCGCGAGCGTATCAGGCATCAGTTCGTCATCGTCATCGAGGAAAGCGAGGAACTCGCTGTCGGCCAGTTCCGCGCCGACGCGTCGCGCCAATGGATACGAGCCGGACTGCAAGCGGATTACGCGAACGTCGGGCCGGGTCGCGAGCCAATCCAGCACGCTCGAACTGACGCGAGGCCCGTTTGCGACGACGATGATCGAGTATTCGCACTCCCCGGCCATGGCGCGAACAGACTCGCAGGCGCGTTTCAATGGCGCGCCTCTGGCATCATCGCAGACCGACGCGATGACGACCGTGAACAGGCGTCTGGTCGAAGACATGCGGTGCCTTAAAACGTGTACTTGTCGGACAGGCCAAGCGCGCGCCGCGCGGCCTGAACGACATCGCGCGCCAGCGCACCTCTCTCCCATAGCGTGACGCGCGCGAGAAACGCGCCAATATGCAGCCGCTCACGCCCGGACAGCGGACAGGCCATGAGAGCGCGCATGCGCTCGTACGACCAGTTCCAGTGCGGGAAATCCATGCCGGTCTTGGCATGCGGTTCCACCCACTTCCTCAGCTCCTTCGCAGTCTTTACCCGCGATATCGATCCGGGATGAAATCGCCTCAGCAGAGCAGGTCCTTCCGTCTGCACCATCACGCCCCGGAGCGCCAGTTCCAGGGCGAAGATCGCATCCCAGCCGAAGTAGTTGGGCCCGGTTCGCATGATCTGCAGCGTCGATGCACGAAGCAAGCCGTATGCGATCACATGCTGATAGCTGGCCAGCAGCAGGTCGCGTGCACGCTGATAAGGGTCGGGGGATCGCAGATCGAGTGTTCTTGGCATCGAACCGATGATCTTTCCCTCGTCGTCGATGTTCTTCGTGTCGGGCATGACGGCAACGACCTCGGGCCGGGTGTCCAGCACCGTCACCATGGCCCGCAGCAGTCCGGGTTCCATGATGTCGTCGCCCCCCGCCCAGCGAAAGTACTGGTTCGGACTTTCGATCGCTTCGAACACCCGTCGGTGGTTCCAGAGTATTCCCCGATTCTCGGGAGATCGGAAGCATTTGACCCGCTTGTCCTTGCTCGCATAGCCGGCGCAGATTTCGGGAGTCGCGTCCGTGGAACCATTGTCCGAAATCACCAGATTGAAATCGCCGTAGGATTGCGATAGGTGACTCTCGATTGCGGCGCCGATGTATTTCTGACTGTTATACACCGGAAGTCCGATGACTACCTTGCATTCACTCATTCAGTCGCGCTCCCCGTTTCTGCTGCAGCTTCACTGTATCCATTCGAAGATCAAAAAACTACCTTCCGCGCGTGGAATCCTTCTGCAAAACCGCTCCTGGAACGGGACTCGAGGCCTCGAAGCCGCATCAGTCCCCTGAAAGTATCGGCGGTGAACCAATCCTTTCTGCGCTGGGAGGAAAAGTGGCGCTCCAGATGACTGATCTTGCGACGCGCAACCGAATTTGAAATCGGTACATATACATTTGGCGTCTGCAGGTCGCCCTCGTACTTGGGAATCTCGTACTCGAGCACGAGATGGTTGCGCCAGGTGTTCCAGGTGAGTTCGGCAACCAGGCGGTGATCCTGATGCCTGTCCTGAAGCCAGTGAGTGACGACGACATCCGGGTCGACATCTCTCTTCAAATCTTCAAAATAGCCTTTCACATCGACGTACTGCGACTGCATGAAGCAGTCGCGGAAATTTGCGATGATGACCTTGTGTCTGGTTGCGCGCGCAAGCAAGGCGCGAGCACTGCGACGCGCCTCCGATGCCCTGATCCCCTCGGCGCTGAGGACAACCCATGTCACCTCGACAGCTGGCATGCTCGCGAGCCAGGTCAGGACGGTTCCGCCACAGCCAATCTCAAGGTCGTCGCTATGCGCGCCAATGCACAGGAGCCGCAACGCCTTGCCACGGCGGATTTCAGGTATCAGGCGCAGCATGCGTCGAGTTCCCAGTTTCAATCACCTTCTCTTCAAAACGTCCGATCTGCTCGAGGCACAGTGCTTTCGCTTCCGCGCCCCGGAAGTATCGCCCGTACCAGTCGACAATCCAATCCAGCGCCTCGGTCACGACCAGGCGTGGCTTCCAGCCCAGCTGGTGAACGGTTTTACTCGTGTCCAAGCGCAGGGAACCGGCTTCGTGGGGATGCGAACCGGGATCCTGGACCCAGCTCGCCTTGCCTGGCCATTTGCCAATCAGCTGTTCGACCAGTTCCCCGACTGCAAGGTTATCGTCCTGGCGGGGTCCGAAATTCCAGGGACCTGCGAATCTCGCGCCCCCGAGGAACAATCTCTCCGCCAGGGTCAGATATCCGCCCAGGCAATCGAGGACGAATTGCCAGGGGCGTGTCGCCTGAGGGTTGCGCAGAACTGCGGGGCGGCCTTCGTGAAAGGCATTTACGACGTCGGGAACCAGCTGATCGTGGGTCCAGTCACCGCCACCGATAACGTTGCCGGCGCGCGCCGTGGCAATCGACTTGCCGGGGTCCTTTCCCGCTCCAGCGGAGAAGAACGAATCCGCAAAGGCCTGGGTGACAAGCTCCGAGCAAGCCTTGCTGTTGGAGTACGGGTCGTACCCCCCGAGGCGATCCGTTTCCCGGTAACCCCAGATCCACTCCTTGTTCTCATAACTCTTGTCGCTGGTGACATTGACGATCGCGGCCCGCCCAGGAACGTGCCGCATGGCCTCCAGCAGGTTCACAGTGCCCATCACATTCGTCGAATACGTGTCGATCGGATCCTGATACGACAATCTGACCACGGACTGCGCCGCCATGTGGAAGATGATTTCCGGGCGGTGCTCCTCCAGGGCGGCCAGCAACCGGGCGTAGTCGCGAACGTCGCCCGCAACCGACACCATTCCAGAGGCCACCTTGGCCACCTCGAACAGGCTCGGCGTGGTTGGCGGGGGCAACGAATAGCCAACGACGTTTGCCGACACACGTTGCAGCCACAGCGACAGCCAGCTTCCCTTGAAGCCGGTGTGGCCCGTGATGAAGACTCTACGGCCTTTCCAGAAACCCGGATCCATGGACTTCCCTAGTTACACGACATCAGCAACGTCTATTCGCCTGCGCCGTCGCCACGGGTCTTTTTCCACACCTTCCAGGGCGTGTCGCCCTTGCCGTCCATGAGATCGAACATGGCCTTGTCCTTGAGCGTGTCCATGGAAGCCCAGAAGCCCTTGTACTTGTGCGAATACAACTGCTCCTTTTCGACAAGCCGTCCGAAGGGTTCTTCCACCAATTCCTCGCCCGGCTTTATGTAATCGAATATGTCGCGCCTGAAATGGAAGAATCCACCGTTGAGCCAGAATCCCGATTCCCGCATGGGGCCGATGTAGCTGACGATGCCGTCGTCCCGGGCATTCACCGCATGAAATGACTGCCACGTCCTTACCGCCACGAGACCGGCAACGACGTTTTTTTCCCTGCTCGCCGCGGCATATTCCTCGAGCGGCAAGTCCGTCAGGGCATCGCTGTAGTTGGCAAAGAAGTACTCATCGCCCTTGAGGTGCTTCTTCACCGCGAGCAGTCGCTGGCCGATGTTCGACTGCAGCCCGGTCTCCACGAAGGTGATTCGCCAGTCCTGGACGTCCCTTTCGACCGGTTCGATGGTCTTGCACCCGTTCGACAGAACGAAGTCGTTCGAAACCCATTCGGCATAGTTTACGAAATACTCCTTGATCAGGTCGCCGCGATAACCGAGGCACAAAATGAAGTCCTTGTGCCCGAAATGCGCGTAGTACCTCATCAGGTGCCAGATGATGGGTCTGTAGCCGATACTCACTAACGGCTTCGGGATGGTATCCGAGTGCTCGCGCAGTCTCGTTCCCAGACCGCCGCAAAACAACACTACCTTCATTTGCCGCCTCGCATTCCGAACCTCGACGAAATACTCGTTCCCCAAAACACGTCTGCGTTAACGCTGCCCGACGGTGTCCTTCAGGAAGCGAGCGCCGACTCGGCGGCACGTTCCCCGCTGATGTAGCTTTCGTCGGTCCACATGTATCCCCAGTCCCCGTATCTCCCGCAGTAGTTGATGCCGATATCCCTGAGATAACCGTGGACCGTCTCCAGCGCCGCCGCGCGTTCGAGATCGAAGATGACATTTGCGTAACGCACCACCGACGCGTGACGCGACACGACCACGTCGTCACCGCGAAGCGTGCCGATCCGGCGCAGGTCGGCGATGACTTTCTCGACCAGGACCTCGGGAGACTGAGTCAGCGGACGATACTTGCTCGAGAAATAGACTTCTGCCTGAATGCTCCCGCAGCCGGAAGGCGCATTCGTCGCAGACAGCATGTGAGGAAAGCTCAGGCGCGTAAAGCAGATATCCTCGTCGTAGACGTACATGATCTGCGATTCGGAGAGATCCGCCCGATTCACACCGACGTTGACCAGAACGCAGGTCGAACACGCGAGTCTCTGCGAGGCGTCTACGGCGTCGCGGGGCGCACCGGCGATCATCGGAACAAGCTCCGGCAGAGCGATGGACGAAACCAGTGCTCCGTAGCCGGTCTTGACGCCATTGGAGAAGCGAAGCTCCTTTTTCCCGGCGTCGATCGCAACAAGCTCGTGGTTGAGCCGGAGGTCGGCGATCGTCGGAAGATCCTTCAGGTAGGACACGAAGCCGCCGCTGGCGGGGTACCGGAAACTCGTTATGTAGTGAACGTCCGGCGTCCAGGGTGCCAGGGCGCCCTTGAGCAATTCTTCCAGGCTCGGGCGATACATCCGCGGCCCGAGCCATTCGGTGCTCATGTTGTCCGCCGAAGTCATGTGATACTTCCGCGTATATTGCATCGGAAAGAGCTCGGCGAACTTGCGCCCGTAGCTGGCGACGAGCCAATCCTCGTAGTTGTTGATCTTCCTGTCGACGCTGTGCTCCTTCACGAAGTCAGCGATGATTTCCACGATCAGATCCTTCGGCAGCCCGTTCAAGTGAAGCTGCACCGGGTGGGTCAGCCGGAGACCACGCCAGTAGTTGTCGAGCTTCACCTGAAGCGCGACATATTTCTGATCGACATATTGGGCGAGCAGGTTCTGGATCCGGGCATCCTTTGTGAACGAGATGTGCGGACCAAGATCGAACAGGAAGCCGTTCTTGTCCCGAAACGAGGCGGTATGTCCCCCGTAGTAGGAGTTCCGGTCGTACACGACAGGCCGGAGGTCCTTGCCGTGGAGGTGGCTTGCGGCGCCGAATCCCGCCATGCCGGTGCCGAGAACAACGATGTTTTTCACCAGGTAAAGCCTTCCGACAAGTCACTCATGATCATCGATTCGGCCTGGAGGAGCGGGCCGCCGCGGAGAACGGCAGGCCGCCGCCGACGAAATTACTCAATGGTCGCGAGGTGGGGAGATCGGGATGACGCGACCGCATCGGCCCGGATCGCCGCCGGCCAGCGCTTGCGCTGCTCCAGCCAGAGTTCGTCCCTGAGCCTCGCCGCGGGCATCTTCACGTCGTCGATGGTGACTACCTGGTCCTTCGCGATATCCCTGAGCAGCACGCAGTCGTCCGACATTGCGATCGGAAGAGCGTTGCTCGCGCGGGCAGCCGCGTGGTTCTCGATCAATCCGTAGGCACAAAAACCGCCAACGCCGTCGAGACACTCGCCGGCCTTCAACTGACGCTTGGCGACGGTGACAACTTCGCACGATGGACCGGCAAGCGGAGCGACTGTGGGATCGGAGTGAATGACAGCGCGGGCGATCGTGGAGGGCAACTGTATATGCGGCAGATGAAACGGCGTATAAAACACGTAGAAAGGACCATCGCCCAGCTTGTAGTAGGCGAGCTGCGTTCTCTTGTACGGGTTCTCCTCGTGCACCACGACGAATCCCCCGGTATGCGGTGACGCGCCAACGGAGTAGTCGACAATTCCTCCGTTGAGCATCGCATCGGCGGGGAGCAGCTTCGCAAGGTCGCGAACGTAACCGCATGCGGGCCCGGTCATGCCGCGGCGAGCAACACCAAAACCCGTTGCATTCGCAAGCACGGCTGTCTCCATGGACAGCTTGGTGGCATCGGCGAAAGATGTTACTTTCCTGACATCCTGATCGTGCTTCGCCGCAAACTCGCGTTGGGTATCGGGTGTCCGGTAGTAGTCGACCATTCCTTTGATATTGCCCGCCGCTACCGGGCGGAGTCCAACCGTCTGGACATAGCGGAAAAGCGTCATCGCCACGCCGGGCTCGTCGCCATCGGTGTGCGTTATGACCACACCTGCCTGGTCCGCCTTGGCCTTCAATATGGGGCCGATCAGGGAGTCGAGCTCCGCATTGACCAGCACCACGGGCTTGGCATGTCCGATCGCGTCGAGCGCCACACTCGCGCCGAAATCGACACTGCCGGTGACCTCGACAATAATGTCGATTGCATGGCATCGCGTCAGCACTTCGGGATCGTCGGCAATCACCGGGATCCCTCTGGAGATCCTCGACTCCGCGTCGCTCGCGGTCTCCGCAGCTTCCCATTCCCGGATTCCCGCCTCCCGAAATGCACGCTCGGCGTGTTTCGGAGTCCGATTTGCCATCCCGGCAAGCCGCATTCCCGGCACCGGGGTTCCCAACTGCAGCGCGATCGCGCGTCCGGTCGCGCCCGCACCCACGACTCCAACGCGGATGGGACGCCCTTCGGACTCTCGACGCTGGAGCATGCTGTAGACGGAGGTGTTACGGGCAGAGACATCGGCTTTCGGGTTCATAAGGACTTCTCCGTTCTCAAACTCGCTCTAGAAGGGGCCAGGTACGATCCTGATCAGAGATCAATGATACCGGCAACGGCCACCGGATTCCGAATGCCGGATCGTCGAACCGAATACCCCGTGCATCCTTAGGGGAATAGAAGGCCGAGGCCATGTAGTAGATTTCCGTATTGTCTTCGGTGGATTGACACCCATGCGCACAGCCTTCGGGTACATAGAGCATCCGGCCATTGTCAGCACTCAAGCAGGATCCATACCAGGATCCGTAGGTGGGCGATGTCGGCCGGAGATCCACGACAACGTCGAAAATCGCCCCCCGGGTACAACGAACGAGTTTGGCCTCGAGTGCCGGGGCGACTTGGTAGTGCAAACCACGGATAGTGCCCTTTAGGGCACTCAAGCCCATATTGGCCTGCAGGGGGGTGAAGTCGATTGCGTGTTCGGCGAACTCACGCTGGCACCACGCGCGCATGAATCGGCCCCGAGCATCCTCATGAGGGGTCGGCTCGATGACCCAGGCGCCAATCACACTACATTCGCTGAACTTCATTCGGGTCCTGCACCCAACGTCGGACAGAGCGATCTACGTGTATCGGAAGTCAGCATTTTGTGCCTGTCCCGGAAAGTAAGCCGAGTTGTGCAAGACTGTCTCTCGCAGTACCGAACTGAAACGCGCCGAGCAGACGCCGCAACCTCTCCTCGCATTTTCCGAGGTTCGTATAGTGGCGAAACCGTGACAACCGGCTCGCCGCGACGCGCGGTTGCTCCGGATCGATCTCCCATGGATGCAGATAGAAGATGAAGGGTCGCAGTTCGCGTCGATTGATGGATGCCAACCCCCAGCGCGACAACCAATATGGCAGCAGCCTGAAGTACCCGCCTCCCGCCACGGGCAGGCGGAACCCGAGGATTTTCGCCGTTGCCAACGGCCACTCCACGATGGATTTTCCACCGGGAGTGGACATTCGGTGCGGAGTCCGCTCGGCGTTCGGAATGCCGTAGCGATCGTGACGCACAGGAAAAATACTCGAGTCGTACGTGAATCCGAGTTCCACCAATATGTCCAACGCCCAGAGAGACTCGCGCACGATGGAATAGCTCGCCGCGCGATATCCGATCACCGCGGATCCGGTAATGTCTTCGAGCAGTTTCTTGGCGCGGAGCGTCTCTACGTAGAACTCTTCCGGAGTCTGCTCGTATACGAGCCGGTGCGAGAAACCGTGGCAGGCGATTTCGTGGCCGCGGGCAGCAATGTCCCTGACCAATTGCGGATACCGCTCGGCCACCCATCCCAGCACGAAGAAAGTACCGCGGACATCAAACTGCTCGAAGATAGCGAGCAATTTCTGAGTGTTGTCTACCACGCGCGATTCACGCGAGGTCCAGCTATCGCGATGAATGTTGGGTGCCAAGGCCGCGACGTGAAAATAGTCCTCTACGTCAACGGTAAGTGCGTTACGCACGCTCATAGCTGATGTCTGGTTGCTAGCCACAATTTCGCCTTGATGGATCCCCTGCCGACCGCCCCAGACTCACTCGCCCGCAGTCGGGGTTTCAGGAGCGGCAATCGCTGTTCAGCTTTGTCTAGAGCCGCCAAACACAAAGTCCGGCCGCCGAGAGCGCCTTACGGTCGAACTGCGACTTGACGTCGACAAAGCAGCCGCCCTTTACGATTTTACGCGCGAACGCTTCTGCATCCGTATTCCGAAATTCGCGATGGGCGACGGCGACTACCATCGCTTCGGCCACCGGCAGCTTGTCCCAGGGCACGAGCTCCAGTCCATACTCGTGGCGCGCTGATTCCGGACTAGGTACCGGGTCGTGCACGAACACCTGCACCCCGTAGCTCTTTAGCTCGTTGATCACGTCTACGACATGCGAGTTGCGCAGGTCGGGAACGTCTTCCTTGAAGGTCAGGCCGAGCACGTTGATCTTGGCATCCTTCACCGGGTTGCCGTTGCGGATCATCTGTTTGATGGTCTGTTCGGCGATGAATTTTCCCATGTTGTCGTTGATGCGACGGCCGGCAAGGATTACTTCCGGGTGATAGCCAAGCATCTCGGCCTTGTAGGTAAGGTAGTAGGGGTCCACCCCGATGCAGTGGCCGCCGACCAGTCCGGGTCTGAATGGCAGAAAGTTCCATTTGGTCCCGGCCGCCTGGAGAACTTCCAGCGTGTCGATCCCGATGCGATTGAAGATGATGGCCAACTCGTTTATCAGCGCGATATTCAGGTCGCGCTGGGTGTTTTCGATGACCTTGGCCGCCTCGGCGACCTTGATGCTGGAGGCGCGGTACACTCCCGCCGACACGATAGCGCCGTAGAGCTTGGCAACCCGCTCGAGAGTGTCCGGCGTGTCGCCGGACACGACCTTCACGATCGTCTCGAGCGTGTGCTCTTTGTCACCCGGGTTGATACGCTCTGGCGAGTAGCCGACGTTGAAGTCCGTGAGCCATTTCATCCCGGAATTCTTCTCCAGCACCGGGATGCAGACTTCTTCAGTAGCGCCCGGGTAGACGGTGGATTCATAGACCACAGTCGCGCCCTTTTTCATGTGCTTGCCGACCGCGGCGCTCGAGCTGACCAGCGGTCCAAAATCCGGCCGCCGCACCGTGTCCACTGGCGTCGGAACCGCGATCACGATGATATCGGCCGCGGCAAGTTGCGCCGGATCGGTCGTTACCGTGAGCTGGGTTGCGGCACGCAGTTCCTGTCCGGAGATTTCTCCGGTGGGATCGACATGGCGTCGGTAGCTCTCCACCTTCTCGGTGTTGAGATCAAACCCGACGGTCGGAAATTTCTTGCCGAATGCCACCGCCAGAGGCAAGCCGACGTAACCGAGTCCGACAACTGCTACTGTGCTCATGATCCCGTCTTTCTTGTTTGCAATGTTGCAATTCTCCCTGAAAATCTCCGTCTTAGGCACGCAAATCTCCCGCTCGTGGTGCCCGGCCGCCGCATCGGAGCTCCTGCAAGGATCGAGACCATCGATCGGACTCCACGACAGCCCAATCGGCCTCCGCCGAACGGCCCAATCCATTATCCTATCGCCTCATACGATTTGGAGCGTTGGCAGACTTCATGAAAATCCTGGTCACCGGCGGAGCCGGCTACATCGGATCGCACACCTGCGTCGAACTGATGCAGGCCGGGCACGACGTCGCGATTTTCGACAATCTGTGCAACAGCCATGCAGCAGTGATCGGGCGCATCGCGCGCATCGCAGGCCGCACTCCGGATTTCCTGAACGGAGACGTCCGCGACCGGGATTCGCTGCGCGATGCATTCGCCCGCCACCGCTTCGACGCCGTCATCCACTTCGCCGGCCTCAAGGCCGTCGGCGAATCAGTCGAAAAGCCGATCGAGTACTACGACAACAACGTGCAGGGCACCTTGGTGCTATGCCGCGCGATGGTGGAAGCAGGAGTCGGAACGCTGGTGTTCTCCTCGTCCGCCACCGTCTATGGAAACGCAGCTTCTGTGCCGATACGCGAGGACGCGCCGCTCGGCCCGACCAATCCGTACGGCCACTCGAAGCTGATGGTCGAGCGGATTCTGCAGGATCTCGCGGCGTCCGACCCCTCAACGTGGCGCATCGCCCTCTTGCGTTACTTCAATCCCGTCGGCGCTCACCCGAGCGGACTGATCGGCGAGGATCCGCAGGGCATTCCGAACAACCTCATGCCCAACATCGCTCAAGTTGCTGTTGGGGTTCGCGAAAAAATTCGCGTGTTTGGCAGCGATTACCCGACGCGCGACGGTACCGGAGTACGAGACTACATACACGTTGTCGACCTGGCGCGGGGCCACCTCGCAGCGCTGGAGACCATGCAACGCGAACAACGCGGAATGACCGTCAACCTCGGCACGGGGCGGGGAGTCTCGGTGCTGGAGGCGGTCAGCGCTTTCGAGCGGGCGAGTGGCCGGGCGGTACCGTTCGAGCGGGTCGCCCGCCGCGCCGGAGATGTGGCCGAATGCTACGCGGACCCTTCCCTCGCGGAAAAGATGCTCGGCTGGAAGGCCCGATTGACCCTCGACGACATGTGCCAGGATACCTGGCGCTGGCAAAGCATGAACCCGCGCGGTTACAGGGAGGAAGATCGGAAATGAAGATTCTCGTCACCGGCGCCGC
>Ga0137463_1000699_pt1 | contig 11224 bp, 10 predicted proteins | sample EasRivERMGT800_2_FD_102333 | JGI IMG/M metagenome (GOLD analysis project Ga0137463, IMG submission 102333) | Soil microbial communities from meander-bound floodplain in the East River, Colorado, USA - East River MetaG ERMGT800_2 | ecosystem: Environmental > Terrestrial > Soil > Floodplain ...
TTGCATCGCCGCCGCCTGACGCAGCCATGAGGGCGCATCGTCAGCGAAGACACCGGAACTCGCGCCGAGGATAAATACTGACAACAAGCACCCGCGGCTCAGCATGTTTCGCATTTTCATAGAAAAGACCTCATTGAGAAACGGCTGTTGCGGCAGGTTGCTTTAAAGTAATGGTGTGGTTGTCTTGTGTGTTGAGCGCATCGAAGAAATTCTTCAACTGTGGATATGCTCCGACGGGAAACAGAATATTCCCACCACCGCCGAAGAAGAAGCTCCGCTTGAAGTCCAGCGTGCGGCCATCCTTAGTTATCCCTATGGTCGCCTTGTATTCACCAACCTGTCCACCGCCGAAGGGAGCAGGCGCATCCGCGTTATCCAGGGTAAATCCGGCGGGCAATTGAATGATCACTTCGTCCTGTTCCATCCAGGGGTAATGAAAATATACCGCGTACTGGCGTTGGCTGGCTGAAAACAGCGGTCTAATCCCATGCTGAAAAAATGCTGGTTGCAGGAACAACCTCTTTCCCGTGCGCTGAGCATAACCGGACACGCGAATGTGATAAGCATAGACCAGCGGCTTCGCCGAATCAGTGACGTTCTCTATTCTTATGTTGGTAAGCTCCGCACTGCTCAACTGAGCTTTCACTTCGTCCGTTAGAGATTCCTCACGCTTGGCTTCCGTGTTCTCGTCATTGTCGGCTTTTTTCTCCTTGGCAAACTGGCCCGTATACTCGATCCGCACGTCCCCTTCAACGGTCCCATCATCTGCGAGCGTCAGTTTTGCCGTGCGCTTCATGACGGATTTTTCCGGCTCCGATATCGGGGTCTGCACCCAAATAGCCTCCTTCGGATCGGGAATTAGCGTCTTTTGGCCTTCCTCTTGCCAGCGCAGCATTCCGAACGGAACGTATTTGCTCGCCGGATCAAAGAAGCGCCATTGACCGTCAAGTAACACAGCAACATTGTACCCGTTGAGCCAATAACGATCAGTGGAAGCGTTGTTGAAGAAGATTTGGCCACGATCTGACGTTCTGGTAATTCGGGCGTCAAGTCCCGCGGCATTCGCCATGGCTGCAAACAACACGTCGATATCTTCGCCTGTGCCGGTGCCCCGTTTAAGAGTATCGGTCGGAGTCTTGTTTTCCTTTATCTTTGCCCGCTCCGCCTTTGAAATTCCTGCCGCGTCATCATTGACGTTCTTGATTTTGTCGCGGCTAAAGTTGAACAAGCGCAACAATTTCTCCTGGGGCGTGGTGGCATCACCAATCGCTTCCGCGACGGCTTTGCGAATCTCATCCGTAGGCTTAAGCACAGGCCGGTAGGCTTCATAAACTTCTCGGCCTACTTTCGGCCATAGTCTTTCCGCGGGTAGGTTTTCTTCGATCGTGTAGTAGACCAGCATCCAGGCACGCAACTCATTCTCCGGAGGCATCCGCGGCTCTTCACGGAAAGCTGGAACGTTGCTCATGGTCGTGAGAAAAAAACCGTCCTTTTCTTTTACGAAGGGAGTGGTGTTCCCGTGATAAGTTCTGGCATTCATGCCGATGCTCGTAAAGGTATCGAAGCGAGCAGGCTTAAGATGATACTCGACCAGGCGCACGGGAATATCCCGCTGGAGTTCAAACCGATCATAGAAGGTAATGGTGTTATTCCGAACCTCGCGCCAACGGTATTCTACAATTGCGCCCGTCTCCACGCCGGGCATAGCAAATGACTTTGCCTTGAGCTTGAGACCGTTGACCTTGACGATCGTTTTCTCAAAAACGTCTTCCTTCTTCAATTCAACAATGCTGCCGTCGGGCTTGATCGTGCGCGCCGCCACGTCTTTGATGTCCGTTCTCGTCAGGTAAGGAATATCGACCTTGCTATACGCCTCCCGGCCGCGATCGGTGAAGATCTTGATGCGAATATAATGGTTGAGCACGGTACGCGGGTCACCACCTTCAAGGTCGTCTGCGACGCGAACCTTCCAGAAAACAGCTTCGGCATCTGCGTCTTTATCGACGACGGCGGTCTTGGACGAAAGGTCAGCGGGGTTGACCGGTTCCCATTCGTCGCCGGCGAAAGCAGCTGACGGCAAAACCAGACCAAGACTGAGGATGAACAACGGCAGCAGGAGGCGAGGCATTGATTTCATGACTAAATCCTTTCGAACCGGGGATGCGGTGGACACTGGGCTAGAACGTTCGTCGACGGACTTAACTCGTGAGCCTTACTCGTAAACGATGTCGCTCGGGCGGCTGTACTAGTTGAGGCAACTGCGGGTCGCATTCTAAGCTACGACAAAGAAGTGGCGCAAGCACACTTTCTATAACAACAGACGGCATACAAGAACGCTTGCATAAGCGACCGTTCGGCGATAGAGACCAGGGAATTCTGCTCGGCGCTCGCGCGGCCAGAAGCGGGGCCGCTATGCTATAATCGCTTCGATTCGCTGAACACTTTCCACGTTTACACTGCAAGCAACCAACCAGGAGGACAGAAATAGTGGCGACGGAACTGCAACGAGCAACGACCACCATTGACCGGATTGAAGAGCTTCTGGGCGAAAACGCGCGGACGCTGCTCGATCACAAGTCAGAAACAATTTCCCAGGATCAGCTAAATCTGCCGGGCCCGGATTTCATTGATCGCGTCTGGAGTTATTCCGATCGTTCGCCGGCGGTTTTGCGTTCCCTCCAATCGCTTTTCGCGCATGGTCGTCTGGCGGGCACGGGATATCTTTCAATCCTGCCGGTAGACCAGGGCATCGAGCATTCGGCCGGGACCTCCTTTGCTCCCAACCCGCAGTATTTCGATCCTGACAACATTGTGAAGCTGGCGATCGAAGGTGGCTGCAATGCAGTTGCTTCCACGTTTGGCGTGCTGGGTGTCGTCGCGCGCAAGTATGCGCACAAGATTCCCTTCATCGTGAAGATCAATCACAACGAGTTACTAACGCTGCCGAATAAGTTTGACCAGGTTTTGTTTGGCACCGTGAAGGAAGCTCATAACATGGGTGCGGTAGCGGTCGGCGCGACCATCTACTTCGGCTCCGACGAGTCGACGCGACAGATAACCGAAGTCAGCGCGGCCTTCGCCCAGGCACATGAGCTCGGCATGGCCTGCATCCTCTGGTGCTATCTACGCAATTCAAAATTCAAAACCCCTGAAGGCGATATGCATGCATCGGCGGATCTGACCGGACAGGCAAATCATCTGGGCGTGACGATTCAGGCAGACATCATTAAACAAAAACTCCCGGAGAGAAATGGTGGCTACCCGGCAGTTGAAAAAGAACTCGGCAAGTCGTACGGCAAGACGAGCAAACTGGTTTACGAGAAACTCACGAGCGACAATCCAATCGATATGGTTCGCTACCAGGTAGCCAACTGCTACATGGGCCGGTGTGGTTTGATCAACTCCGGCGGCGAATCGAAAGGCGCGAGCGATTTAGCGGAAGCGGTGCGCACCGCGGTCATCAATAAGCGCGGCGGCGGCACCGGCCTCATCTCCGGCCGCAAAGCGTTCCAACGGCCAATGAGCGAAGGCGTTGAATTGCTGAACGCCATTCAGGATGTTTACCTCAGCGAAGAGATCACGATAGCCTGACCAGGTAAATAAACTTTGAGTCATAGGTAGGGGTGGACCTGAGTGTCCGCCCTTTCTCGATCTACGAACCAACCGGAGCGAATGCGTGGGTAAACCGATATCAGAACCGGGAGCGGTAGCTACCTGGTCCAGACTCAAGTTGTGAGTGAGTTGAAACCGCGATTGCGCAAGTTGAGTTTATGACCCGGTCGCTACCGCTTCCGGTTCTGATGTTAACCGCAATCTTTGTTATCATGCGGCGACCGTATTTCAAGTGAGACTAATGTCGTTGGCAGTGCAACCCGGATCAGCAGAAGTTCCTGACGTTGAGCTGCTTCATGCCGTCGCGCGCGGCGATGAAGGGGCGTTAGCGCGCCTTTACGACGCTTACCGGGTAATCCTTTTCGGGCTGCTCGTCCGTATATTGAACAGCCGCGAAGAAGCTGAAGACATTTTGCAGGATGTATTCATTCAGGTTTGGCGGCGAGCGAAGGACTTTGATGAAAAACGTGGCCGGCCGTTTACCTGGCTGGTCACGTTAACCCGCAGCCGGGCCATCGATCGTCTGCGGCTGCTCAGCGCGCGCCAGCGTCTGGTAACCGGCGCGGCACAAGAACAGACTGAGGTGGTATCTGATGCGCTGACAGATACGATTAGAGGGTCGCAAAAAGAGATTGTCCGGCGTGCCCTGGCCGAACTCCCTGAAGAGCAAAGACACACTCTGGTGCTCGCTTATTTTGAAGGGTTAACGCAATCGGAAATAGCTGCGAAGCTGGGTGCCCCTCTGGGAACGGTTAAAACGCGCATGCGCTCGGGTATGATCAAACTGCGCACACTCTTGGGATCGCAATTGGAGAACTTCGGTTAGCTCGAGAAACATGACGCACGACGATTATAGGGAACTGCTGGCCGCGCATGCGTTGACTGCACTTGACGCAGAAAACACTCGCGCGCTGAATACTCACCTTGAAAGCTGTGCCGATTGCCGCTCGGAAATGAACGACTGGCAGGATGCTGTTGCTCTCCTGGCTCTCGATCCGAATCCTGTTGAGCCATCGCCCAACGTGCGCGAGCGAATACTTGCAAGCGCGCGCGCTGAGGGAGACGCGGGAAGGCCGGCGAATGATCGCGCCGTCGCGATCGCAAGCAGCAGCGAATCCCCAGGTGAATCCAAAGTACTCGCATTTGAGCTTGAACGACCGCCACGAAATATCTGGACCTCGCTCGGAGCCCTGGGAGCAATGGCCGCCACGCTGGCCTTCGTCGCTCTGATCATTTCTCTCATCGTGCTCTGGCAACAAAACCGCGCGACTCAAAAGGAGCTTGCGCGGCTGTCCACGGAGACGCGGCAGGCAAGAGCGCAACTCGATCACGAGCGTGTAGTGGTTGAGTTGTTAACCTCTCCCGACGCCCACATGGCCAAACTATCCGGCACGAACGCCGCGCCCGGCGCACACGCAATGCTTGCTTACGACAAAAACGGACACGCAATGTTGCTGGCCAAGGGCCTGCCGGCAGCGCCGAAAGGTATGGCGTATCAACTTTGGTACATCAAGGACAACAAGAAAATGCCCGGCAAGATGTTTGTACCCGACGCCGCCGGCAACGGAATCCTGGAGGATCAAATTCCCCCGGTGGCGCGCGACCAGGCCGTCTTTGCTATCACCCTCGAGCCCGAAAGCGGCGTACAAGTGCCCACTGGCTCAATTTATCTCCTTAGCGCGTCGTAACAGTTCAGTGCTAAACTCCCAACATCAAAAACAGGCGGGCTTCAAGGTTATGGCGAAGAACAAAGAAGAACCAACTGTAGACAACATCATCTCAGACGAGACGGGTCAATTCGATCTGCGCTTCATCCTCTGGCGACACTTCTGTCAGCAAAACAATATTCCCGTGGCTACCTTGCCAAGCCAACTCGATGGTCAGCAAAAAGAGAAATGGGAAGAACTCAAGGCCAGTCGGCTGCGCGGACAGAAATAGTAAGCAGGAATCCGCAGATTGCGCAGATTACACGGATACAAATCGACAGTGAAAGTGGGTTCTGGAACGCTACCTTCACCGTGCTGCTGTTCCCAATCTGCCTAAGCTGCAGACGCAAAACTCCTAAAATCTTCCTGCTCCAAGTTTGTAAACGCCCGTGAGAAAGGGGTTGGTTATTCTTTCGTGCCCAATCGTCGTCACTGGCCCGTGCCCTGAATAAACTTCCACGTCATCACCGAGCGGCAGGAGTTTGTTCATTATCGAATCCATTAGTTGCTCGGTTGAGCCGCCCGGCAGATCAGTTCTGCCGACCGAGCCTGCAAAGAGCACGTCGCCGACAAAAACTTTTCGTTCGGTGGGCTCAAACAAGACGACATGGCCGGGCGTGTGGCCGGGGCAATGGATCACTCTGAATTCGAGCTCACCCACCTGGTAAGTCTGACCATCCACCCAATAGCCATCAACTTTGGGCGGCGCCTCGAAATCGAATCCGAACGCGGGCCATTGATCGCGGGGGACACCAATCCAGCCTGCCTGTTCGGGAAGCGCGTCGTAGATAAACTCGTCAGCCTTGTGAAGCATGATCGCAGCCACGGGTTTTAGTTTCTTGAGCGCGGCCACACCGCCGATGTGATCCAGGTGTGCGTGCGTCACCGCAATCGCCTGCAGCTCAAACCCATGTTTGTCGATCGCTTCGACTATCGCTTTTGAGTCATCACCGGGATCGATACATATCGCACGCTTCGTTTTCTCGCACCCGACAACGCGCGTATGTTGTTGAAAAGCAGTGACGGTGATTTCTTCGATGATCATAAAAACAGCGTGCTTTGTTCTTGGCACTTTGTACTTTGCGCTTCCTGGTATTATCTTCATACTAAGTTCAAAGTACCAAGTACAAAGAACCCGTTTTATGCCAATTAGTACGCGATCAGCTCCATTAGCTGAAGTTCTCGATTCGCTAACGACAGAGGGCGCGCCGGAATTGACTGAGCATCTGTCCGGCGGCGCGTTGAAATGTTACGCCTGCGGCCATCGCTGCCTCATCAAGGAAGGCAAGCGCGGCATCTGCAAAGTCCGCTTCAACGAGGGCGGACATCTGCGCGTGCCTACAAACTACGTGGCCGCGCTCGCCTGCGATCCGACCGAGAAGAAACCTTTCTTTCATGTGCTACCCGGCTCAGACACTTTAACTTTCGGCATGCTTGGTTGCGATCTCCACTGCGCTTATTGTCAAAACTGGTTAACTTCACAGGCGCTGCGCGATGACTCCGCGGGCATTCAGCCACAAAAGGTAACGCCTGAGCGGCTCGTCGCCATGGCAAGGGCCTACGGCGCTTCGCTGGTGGGCAGTAGTTATAACGAGCCTTTAATTACGGCGGAGTGGGCCGTGGATGTTTTCAAGCAGGCGCGGCCCGAAGGCTTCCGTACCGCGTTCATCTCAAACGGCAACGCTACGCCTCAGGTGCTGGACTACCTTCGTCCCTGGACCGACTGTTACAAAATTGATCTAAAGTCGATGGGCGACAAAAACTACCGGCAACTTGGCGGCGTTGTTGATAATATTCTCGACACCGTCAAGATGGTTCACGAACGCGGCTTCTGGGAAGAGATTGTGACGCTGGTGATTCCCGGCTTCAACGATTCGGAAGACGAACTCAAACGCGCGGCGGATTTCATCGCCTCAGTGTCGCCTGACATTCCCTGGCATGTGACAGCCTTTCATCAGGACTACCACATGACGGAGAACGCAAACACGACTGCCGAGCAGTTGATACGTGCTTGCGAGATTGGGCGCGACGCCGGCCTGCGCTACATCTATGCGGGCAATCTTCCGGGCAAGGTGGGCCGCTGGGAAAACACTTACTGCCCTTCGTGTGATGAAGTGCTGGTTGAGCGCTATGGTTACCTGATTCGCGCGATGAGCGTCACGCCGCAGGGGAAATGCCCGTCGTGCGCGACCAGCATTCCGGGCATCTGGGCTTGAAGCCAAATCACATAAACCACAAAGACACAAAGGCACTAAGCAGCAGCACAAGAAATATCGGTTGGTGTCTGTCCAGCTGTCTTTGTGCCTTAGTGGTTAGCCCTTTTGTTCCCTCTTATCTTACATCTTCTTGGCCGGTGCCTTCATTGCCGGCGAAGCTGCCGCTTTAGGCGAAGGGGAAACAGACGCTTTGGGCGCGGTCATCGCCGAGGCGGGCATTTCCGGCGTGCCCTGGTGGAACAGCGCTCGCCATTTGCCGCCGCGATTAACCCAGATTGTGCTATGTCGTTCTGGAACAGCCTTGGGGCCTGCGGGCTTTACGACGTAAGTAACCAATGAAGCATCGCTGTCAAACTTCACCGTTCTAAAATCAGTTTGTTCGAACTTGGAGGCATCAAACGTGCGCACGCCCTTTAGAGTTCCGGCTTTGTCAGAGACTCCTTCAGCCTCGACTTCAATTTGAGCGTCATCCAGGAACGAAGCAAACGCATCGTAGTCCTTCCGCTTCAGAGCGTCCCAGACCATCTTCTCGTTGGCGACCAGATCAGCGCCGGTTGAAGCCGGAGCGGCTTTCGCAGGACTGGCGCCACTCTTTGCGGCCGGAGTATTTGCCGGCGGTGGAGGCATAGGAGCTGTTTTCGCCAGAGTCTGCTGGTAATAGGCAGCCAGCCATTTTCCATCGCGATTTACCCAGACAGCAGACGCTCGATACGGACCCGGCGGAACTTCCTGGCCTTTGAAGGTCCCCTTGAAACTCACGTCGTACATAAGAATCACTGCATCTTTATCGATTGGCAACATCTTCCAAGCTGAAAACTTGGGATCGGCAACGGTGAAGTCCTTCAACTCCGCAACGATGCCGGCCTTGTCAAAGATTCCGTCATCGCCGACCTCGATGTAATCGCTGGTCAACATATTGCCAAAGCCGTCGTAGTCTTTCTTTTCGAGAGTCGCCCAAGTGGCCTTCTCTTTAGCGATAGCGTCTGCTTCAGTCATTGTTGCGGCTGAAGTTTCCGCGGAATTTGCATTTGCACCGGGTGCCGGCTGGTTCGTCGACGGCGCTCCACAGGCAGCAGCCACGATTAACGCGGAGACGATTACAAGAATCTTCTTCATGATCTTACTCCTCAATTTAATGGCAGAGCGAGTGCGTTCTATTCCAAACGGGAGGATTAGTCAAGGAAACGCCACTCGTTTTTAGATAAAGCGGCTTATCTAGTCTTGAGATTGAGCGGTTTAGAAAGCGGATTTGTCCGCCGCCTCGTCTTCCCGGCCAAGGGACGCCGGAGCACGAGTGCTCACTCTAAACAAATTTCTTTTGAGTCCTTTGGAGAAGCTAAAGCGTGCAGGCTGCGACGAACCGGCGACGAGCCAGCGGTCCATCGCAACCTCTTTTCGAACCAACTCGATTAAGGCGCCTTTATGGCGTCGGCTTTGCAATTGGCGAAAGTTTCGGTTTCGGCGGCAAAACCTTTATCGGCGGCAAGGGCCTGGTCGCGGGCGAGGCTGTCATTGCCGGCGAGGGCCTCATCGCTGGTGCGGATGTGGTCGCCGGTAAAGGTGTCATCGCTGGTGAAGGTTTCACCGTCGGCGTGGCGGTCGCAACCGGTTGTCCAATTTTTGTAGACGCGCCGGCAACAAGCTTCCATTCTCCATTACGCCGGGCGAACGTATCTATGAAGCGGTATTGGCCACTGATGTCGTTCGATTTGCCGTCGGGCATTTTGTATTTGCCGTTCTTGACGACGCTACGACCGTTAACAACCGCGGCATCCTTGTTGAGCACGGTTACCTTGAGATCCATTATCTCCCACGAGTCTGCGCTCAGCGCTCCATTTTCCATGTCCTTCACGTCCGTCGTTTTGTCTCCCACACTGCCATCGGGATAGACGAAAACCGCATCATCCGCTTCGACTCGCTTGACTGCCTCGACGTCCTTCTCCTTAATTGTTCGTGGCCAGTCGTTTTCAATTCGCAGCAACTCAGTTTCGATTGCCGCCGTGTCGATAGTTTCCGTTGTAGGGCTGGGTGCGGCGGCCGCACGATTGGTATCTTCGGCGGCCTTCTGGCAACCGCTCAAAAGCACTAAAGAAACCATCAGCCCCAGAACAACCCAAAAACCTTTTCGCTTCATTGATCCACTCCTTTGCTTAGTGACTCCTAAATCAAGTTGATTGTTTGAAAGAGCATCTGCTTCTATGCCAAATTGTCATGCGAGTCAATAGCTGATTTTATGGCCGTCCGCCTTCCGGCAGGCCAGCCCCGGCCGGGCGGGCCGTCCGGGGCCTTGCCTAACTCGAACCGAAGCCGGAACGGCATTGACATCAGGATTTGTTGGCGATATTGTCCGCATCTGTCGGGCTAACTATTGGCCATGGCGCGGGACCCGGCACCCAATCCATCGTATCCCGCGAAACCCCGCCGGCATCGCCTGGCCCAAATTTCTTCGAGAGGAGAAACCCCCATGACTCTACTGACCAAGACATTATTTGGTTCACGGGCATACTCTCGTGTCTTCACCCTGGTCATCGCGGCGGTGGGCGTGCTGATTGCGTTGAGCAGTGCAAGCGCCCAAACACCGAAAAAAGGCGGAGCTAAGCCAGCAGGCGACGAGGAATCAGCTTTATTCCACGACTATCGCGGCGTGCAACTTGGGATGACTGCGGATGAGGCACGGAAGAAACTTGGCGATCCAAAAGATAAGGGTGACGAACAAGACTTCTACGTCTTTTACGAAAGCGAAACCGCGCAAATTGTTTACGACAAGGAGCACAAGGTGGTCACAATTTCTGCCGACTTCCTGACTGCCGGCGCCAGCGTGCCCACCGCGAAACAGGTTTTCGGCTCTGACATTGAAGCTAAGGCTGATGGTTCGGTCTATAAGATGGTGCGCTTCACCAAAGCGGGCTATTGGCTTTCCTACAATCGAACGAGTGGCGCCCCACCTTTGACTACGGTCACGCTACAGAAGATTCAGTAAGAACCCGTCGCTTTACCTCACGCGCGAAGCTTCCGCGGCATAAGACTCCTGGCGTCCCTTTGCGAGAGCCTTTGCGTCCTTAGCGGTTTCAGTGTTCATCGCTTTCTTTGATTTAACGCAAAGAGCAGAATCCGCAAACGGCCGCAAAGTTCTAATCAGCCTCCCCCGCTAGACGAGCCTGCAAGGTCGCACGTATGCTACGACTCAATGCAAGCCAGCGTTACAACTACGTTGCCAATCGGGGCCGAGAGGACGTTCAACGCCCGCGAACTTTCTCGCCGCATAAAAGAAAAAGCCTGCAGTGAAGGCTTCGAGAAAGTGGGCATTGTTCGGGCAAGGGCACTCGATGTCGAGCGCGATCGATTAAGGCAGTGGCTCGCGCGCGGCTACCATGGCGAGATGGCCTGGATGGCTCGCGAACTCGAACTGCGCGCCGATCCACGCAAGTTTTTTCCCGCGGCGCGCTCGGTGGTCGTCGTGGCAAAGAACTATTACACGCCAACAGAGCACACTGACGATCCGGCGACAGGCAAAGTGTCACGCTACGCCTGGGGCGACGATTACCACGAAGTTGTGGGCGCCAAACTCCACTCCCTGCTGAAAGGAATCAAAGAAGAGTTTCCGCAGACTGAAGGAAAAGTTTGCGTTGATATTCAACCCCTGATGGACAAGGCCTGGGCTGCGCGCGCCGGGCTTGGCTGGATTGGCAA
>Ga0137463_1000700_pt1 | contig 11211 bp, 5 predicted proteins | sample EasRivERMGT800_2_FD_102333 | JGI IMG/M metagenome (GOLD analysis project Ga0137463, IMG submission 102333) | Soil microbial communities from meander-bound floodplain in the East River, Colorado, USA - East River MetaG ERMGT800_2 | ecosystem: Environmental > Terrestrial > Soil > Floodplain ...
AGGAAGCCCTTCGATACGAATGCCTCCTGAAAATGTAAACTGACCTACCATTACAGCTACTCCACCCCTTGTCATAAAAAGATCAGGCACGCTCATTACATCGGTATTGTATTTTTTTGCAGTGGCGGATGCTGTACCCCCTCTTGCGGTAGATGTTCCATTAACTTCCCTTGGATTGGCCAGGTAGAAAAAATTACCATACACCCCGGCCTGGTGACTGAAATTATAGAAACCATTTAGTTCAAAGGTTAACCCTGTGCCACCATCGCCGGGCTGGATGGACTGATCAACAGGTCCCAGGACACTGGAATCTGCTTTCTTATAAAAATAATCCAGGTAGTTGGCATTGCCTGTGGGCAATTTTATTCCTAAACCTATTTGCAAATTTCCTTTGTGAGATGTTTTGGGATCAAACATCCACCTATATGCAGAAAACCGGGCATCACCGATACCAAATGAATGTGTGCTATGCCTTGTTTTGCCATCATGCTCATAAAGAGATGAACGTGCAAAATCCATAATAGGAACTGTCATAGCAAGCGACCATCTTGAATTAAGAATCCTGGTCGCAGTTATATCCATTTCATAAGAGTGATTAATTACATTACTACCTTCTTCAACCCGTTGTTTCTGTTCAATAGTTCCTACAAAATGTTTGTACGACCTGAAATATCTGTTGTTAACATTCAGCTCCCAACCTTTGGTATCAGTGGGTCTGCTGCAAATACCGGCGGTTCCTTTAATGGCCACACAGCCTTGCGAAAAAGTTTTTTGATAAATGCCAATAACAAAAAGTATTGATATAATTATGGTTATTCGTTTCATAACAGTTGTTTTGTTTTTTACTCCCGGATAGCGCGGGAAATTATTTTTTAAGTTTCAATCGTTGTACAATAAATTCTCCTAACATCCTTCCGCATTTATTTCCTTCATCATTATCTTGCCTGTAATGGATGCCCCCATACAATCTTGACATAGCTGCTTCCTGTGCAGCCTGGCGAAAAGATTCGATCTGGCGGCTTTGTATGCCAAATTCAAGAGAAGAGGTGTCGGTAAAACTTAAATGATCACCAAACCAGTTTGTCATTACTTCTGCGGCTGCCGCAGAAATGGTTGCATGACCACTGGTATATGAAGGAAAAGGCGGCGTTTGAATATAGGGATGCCATTCTTCATTTACATATTTATTGATTGCTGTTTCGGGCCTGATAAAATTACTACGGTACTTTTCATCCCAGCAGGAAATAAAACCATCAAATAATGCAATGCTCGTTTCTGTGTATGCAGCAACCGTGGTTGAAAAATCAGCCTTTGCCTTTTGTGCCGCAATTCCTACAATATTCATCCAATGGCCCGGAGGTGAAAACTTTTTGGTAGCAAACATCACATGACCACTTACGTTCAATTTAAATGGATTATCATCCCAAAAATCAGCAATGTGTTTTTGTTCATCCGTTAAACTGTCTCCTATAGTTTTCACTTCCATCATCGATTTGTAATAATTACTGTTTTTATTTTTCACATCAAATTGCGGAGGACGTGGAGGCATAAATTGAGAGCAGGAATCCATTACGAGGCACCTGATCTCTTTCCAGTGAGGTTCTATGGCCTGGGCATACATAGGTGGTGTAGGTACCCAGCGTCCCTCCTCGGTAGTAACCGTAAATTTTTCCGCACTCCTGGTTTGAGCATAATTATCTTTCTTACTCCATTTCATTACAGTTGCAACAATAGTGTCAGAAAAGGCGATCGTATTTTTTAAAACAGACGAGGGCATTCCTGTACTATCCGCCATTTGTTTCAGATTATTATAGTACTCCATCATACTTCCTTCCGGAAAAGTAACGGCATTGCCAACCTTTGTAAATGCAAGTAAAGCTGCCAGATGAAAATCTACCTGTTTCCCATCACTTGTATCAGGCCTTGGCATAGCAGGCAACTGTTTTATCTGTCCGGCTAAACTCATATAATTATTATCTCCGGCAACAACACATTCGTATGCCGCAATATTTGCATAGGCGTAGTTGCGGCTGCCAATCATGGGAGGAAAATTGTTTTCCAGTACTACATCATTCAGCTTCTTTACTGTTTTGCTATATAAAAGAGGATCGCTGAATATTTTTTTATAATCATGAGACTGTTGCTTGCACGAAATCATTAAAAAGCCAATAAAGGCTAACCACAAATATTTTTTCATTTTGAGAATGCTGATTTGATTATTTATTATTTATTATTAATCTAAGCCGCTTGCAATAATCAGTAATCAATAATTAATAATTTCTTTCAGACTACTGGTTATCGTTTTAATTGAGATGGCATCAACTTAAAGGAGAGTAGAAATTTTCAGGAGGTTGCTCAGAAACCGGTAAAGGAATACTATTAAAAAATGAAGCTCCCGGGTGTGAAGGGTTTTTACAGACATCCTGCAGCGGCTTCAGATTATAATTGAGAAAATCGTCATCGTAATCAGTAAAGAATGTTTTGACAACATTATTAAGAGGTGAATTGGTTTTACCATTATGCTCCTGGTCAAGTCCGTTATTTGCGGTAAACAAAATGTTGTCAGCGTTTTTAATATCCTGTTTTACCTTGTTAGGAATACACTTAAGAATCAGATTTCCATTTTCAACTTTTCGCTTAACATATGTGTAAATTTTCCCGTTAAGTTCTATTTCGCCATAATGTCTTTCAAAGTCTGACCAGTTATTTTGATATGGCATGTTGAGTGCAACCTTAATCTCTATTAATTGAGATTCATCGTAATCATTTACGTCAATACGGGCTTCAAGTTGCCTGTCAGCTTTTTTCTGCAGGTAATTTGTTACAAACCGGTAACCATACCAGTTAAACATTAGAAGGGAAATCAGCAATATGGCAGCAATCTTCCTCAAGCATCAATTTGATATGCACAAGTTAAAAGAATTCTTTGAAAAACCAATTTTGTTCTTATGAAAATTGAGACCCTTATTTAACTATAAAGGTTTTTTTATCCGGCCCAATACCCTTGACTGTAAGGCTTTTCCACGCCGGGGGTAAAACGGATTTTATCTGCACAATGCCTTTAGGGGTAATATCCAATCCACCAAATCCCATCAATATAGATTGGAGAATTCCGCCGGCGCCCGTGGCAAAATAAGGATTGGTTCCCCCCTTTGTTTCCGCTAACACTCTGAAAGGAGGATTCAGGTTAGAAACATATGCATCTTTAAACCAATGCCAGGCCTTTTCTTTGTCCCCAAGCCTGGCATATAACAACGTAAAAATGGCCTGAGTCATCGCCGGTGTTCCTTCATCGGGTATTCTTGTTTCATAATATTCCAGGTCTTTTTTTACCTGGACAACATCGGTTATTTGTTTTAAAGGGTAGGCTAACAGGTTTACATCGGCCTGTTTTATTTTTTCACCATGATAAGTTGTGTGTTCGCTTGTAACCCCGTTTTCTAATTTTAAAATAGGGATGTTATCAGCCACATTTATCCAATCTGCATTTGGAGTAATTCCTAAAATTTTGGCTGCTTCAGTTGCATATTGAAGATTCGATTTTGCCGCTGCATTAGTGAAAGCGTTATTGTCAACATTCTCGGCCCATTCGTCGGCTGCTACTACATTTTTAATTTCATATTTACCGGGTCCGTTTCTTTCAACCCGTGAAGCCCAGAAATCAGCGGTGGCGGATAAAATAGGCCAACCTTTTTCACGAAGCCAGTTTTTGTCCTGCGTTACGCAATAATAATTCCATGTAGCGATGCCTACGCAAGCCGTTATATGATGTTCAAATGGCCCACTCAAAGCCCAAACCGGAGTTTCTTCTACTCCTGTCTCTGCGCTTTCCCAGGGAAACATAGCTCCTTTGAATCCTTTTGAAAAAGCATTTCGTTTAGCCGACTCCAATCGTTGAAAACGATATTCAAGCATGCTCCTGGCAATTTCCGGATGCAATACCAGCACAGCCGGGAACATCCATAATTCTGTGTCCCAGAATACATGACCGTTATAGCCCAGTCCACTTAAACCCATAGGTGATGGAGAAAGTGCAGTACCTTCTCTTGTAAAAGAATAAAGATGATAAAGCATGCTGTGAATATCCTGCTGGCTTTGATCATCGCCTTCAATAACAATATCACTTTTCCACAAATCATTCCATGCGCGGGTATGAAAATTTATAAGCCTTTCCCTGCCTTCCAACTTTGCATAAATAGTGAGACGTTCAGCTTCATTCAGCGGATCGTCATGATGTGCAGATGTAATGGAAGAACCGGCAATAGAAAAGCTATATGTTTCACCTGCTTTTATTTTTTTGCTGAACTTCATCAGGTGCATATTGTTGTCCCACATTTCGTGGATCACCCTGGGTTCCTGTCCATGAGCCTCAGTAAATAAGAATGTATTTGATGCGCACATCAGCAATTTACCGGTAGGGCTTTTTGCTGAAGACGTGAGCAAACTGATCACAACATGAGGCCGGTCAATTTCATTATAATAGTTTTGAACATCCTTCAATGCATCAGGCGCCTCCATTACGCTGGCGCTGGTAATGTCAATATCCTTCTTTGCAGTAATACTTACATCCATTAATACAGTAAATGGCAAATGTCTTAAGGAGTAATAAGTATAAGAGACACTTGCTTTATCACCGAAATCGAAATGAGAGTTAAAGCTTGCATGAAGCATATCGAGTTCCTGCTGGAATCCGGAGATGGATTTTGCATCAATACGTTTGCCATCAACTTCCAGGTACATATTAAGCAGGTTAAAGCTGCGCAGAAAATTGCTTACCCTTCCTCTTCCGTATAGATCATAAGCTCCGGCAAGCACTACATCTTTTACCTTAAAAGGTTCGGGAGAGGAAACAATGCCGATCATTCCATTGGCAACAGTGACCCCATAATAGTTTGAGGGGTCAATTTTCTCAGCTTTTATCTTCCAGGGGTCAACAGGTGATTGACAAAAAAGGCTATTGAATAAAATTTGGACAATAAGTAAAAGAAAACTAATTTTTTTCATACAGCAAGTTTAGCGTCGGCTAATTTACTGTATAAGTTCTGTAAGAGTACTGAAAACATATTTTCTATTTAACATTTTCAATAAAAACATAAGCCTGGTTTCTGAAAAAATATTTTAATTTCCCGCATTATAATTATGAAGAGAATATTATTGTTTTCCCTGGGTTTTATTATTATTATCCTTGTTTTTGTTTACGCTTTCATGCCGCAAAAATTAACCATTTCAAGTGCTTCATCATTTAATGCTAACCGTGAAGGCGTCTACAGGTTTCTGGTAAATGATAGTAATTGGCAGAAATGGTGGCCGGGGACCACTTTAAAAAGCAGCAAAGGATCATTTCTGTTCAGGTATAAAGGTTATGATTTTCAAATCGGGAAGATTCTCTATGACGTTATTCAATTAAAGCTTGGAGATAATAAAGATTCTTCTGGCAGTTTGCTGAAAGTAGTTCCTTATTCCATTGACAGTATTGGGGTTGAGCTTTCATCAGAATTAAATACCGGATCAGATCCGTTTAGCAGAATTTCAGGGTATTTCCGTGCAAAAAAAATCAAACATGCCCTGGATGATATTGTATTGTCACTACAGAAATACGCCAGTGACCTGAAAAACATTTATGGGATCAGCATCAAAAAAGAAAAAGTGCAATATCAGCATTTGTTATCAGCAAAACAATCATTTTCACATTATCCCACTACAGAAGATGTTTATGCGATCGTTGGCAAGCTGAGGAATTATATCAGTAAATCAGGAGCAATGGAGTTGTTTTCGCCCATGCTGAACATTAAAAGGACTGACAGTACAACTTATGTTGCCCAGGTAGGAGTACCAGTGGATAAAGAACTTCCTGAGAAAGATAACATCATTTCAAAATGGATGATGAAGGGTGGTAACATATTGACCGGGGAAGTAACAGGGGGGCAAAATCAAATTAATGAAGCGACAAAACAATTGGAAATATATATCCGCGACTACCAACGTTCAATAATCGCTATACCTTTTCAAATGCTGATCACTGACCGAACAAAGGAACCAGACAGTACAAAGTGGATTACCCGCATCTACTACCCCGTTGTATAAATAAAAACTACCATGCCTGATCACCTGTTTTTGATCAGCGATACTTTATTACCATAACGCTATCATTATTTCTGGCAAGAATAAAAGCATCTTTACCCGCTATTGCTATTTTTCTTATATGCCGAACCTGCCCTTTAATCTGTAACCCATTAATATTTTCGCAAGTAAAATTTCCATGACCTTTATTAACAAGGAGAGTCCCAAAATCAGCATCGTATCTGCCCATTTGTATGTTGTTGTCATAATAATTTCCTCCCAACAGAATATCAGGCAGGTCATCACTATTTGCATTTACAATAACGGCATCCCGGTAGGAGGTTAATTGCGCTTCCCATGGCAAGGCTCTGGTCGTAAAATGCATATTGCCATCGTTGATCAATACAGCATTGGCAAAATAATTAGCAGTAAGTAATTGAGCATTTCTCAATTTATCTTTTGTAAAAATTTCATCTATGGAAGCCTTGGCAAAATCTTCTGCGTACAAGAAATTTTTTTTGATTTCCGGAATCTGCTTTTGAAGTTCATCCTTATTAGCAAAGGGCAACTCTTTTCCATTCACATAATAACTTATTACCTGTTCTTTTTTACCGTTGTCAGCAAAATCATTATAGTATAATCTTACAGGTTGTTTATCAGAAACTTTCAGGCGGCTATTCAACCCAAGATTACCTGCAATCAAATCCATATCGCCATCATTATCTATATCAACCGGCAATACAAAATTCCACCAGCCTTGTTTATCTGTAAGTATATGTTTTGTAAAATTCCCTTTGTTATTAATGAAGGCAGTAATACCTCCCCACTCACAACATACGATCAAATCTTTATCCCCATCTTTATCTATATCATACCAGATAGCTTGTGTAACCATTCCGATGTGGGATAAATCTTTTGCATACTTATCCGTTACATCTGTAAATTTCCCGGTACCATCATTTTGTAATAAATAAGAATGTGGAATTTCGCCATATGCCGACGGAACCGCTCTTCCTCCCACAAACAGATCTACAAAACCGTCTCCATTGAAATCATATGGTATTACACAGGAAAAAGTATAATATAGTTTAGTGAAAGCATTTTCCAATTTTTTGAAATGGGCATTGCCATCATTAAGATATACTCTTGGCAATAAGTGCTCATCGTCTGCATAGTATTCATTACCACCACTGGCAACTACGAGGTCTACATTCCCATCATTATTCACATCAGTCCATATGGCATCCACATCTTCATACATACTGTCCTGCGCCATTCCGGGCTGTACAGTTCTCGTAAACTTTCCATTGGCCTGCTGCAGGTAAATGGCATTATGAAAAGTTTTAGATGAACCAATAAATACATCTTCCAGACCGTCGTGATTAATATCTGCGACAGCCAATGCAGGACCTTCTGTTGAAACCATGTGAGGTATTAGCGGCTCACGATTAAATTCGTTGAAAGGGTTTTCTTTATGTTTATAATTAAGATCAAGGGATGCTGTAATATTCTGCATTGATTTTGCCTCACTTTTGCGGAAGGAAGTGATCTTAGTGTAATCGAATTGAGGAAGGCCTTTTGTATAAGTAAATTCATGACGGGGATTATTGCCCAATTGAATGGATTGATAAGAATTATCAGGCCATATCAAAAACATAGAATCTACTTTTGTTTTATCAAGACCAATATGCAATGGCACCTGCATGCTTGATTGAAATCCTTTCACGGGATTGTTCTCATAAGTTCTGATACCGCCTGCTGCGAATAAAACTATTTTCGCACCGACAGCGTTGATATTCTTCTCAGGCCCTCTGAGTTTTATCTCAGCAAAAGGTTTCTTTTTTTTATCATTGCATTTATTCTCATATACCAATACAGGATCATCAATGTTGTTTACTATAATATCCAAATCGCCATCATTATCCAAATCAGCATACACGGCTCCGTTTGAATAAGTAGATTTATTATTGCTGACACTATCGTCTATGTCCTGGAAAGAGAGTTGCCCATTATTTTTGTAGAATTTATTAGGAATTTTAATTTCCGGGAGTTTGTTCACCAGGGCCATGTTTTTATCATCCATTTGATTATCCCGAAGCTTCCTTTGTATTTCTTCATTAGATATAAAATTGATATAGTCCATATCATTCAGCCGCTTGGGGATCCCGTTTGATATGAACAAATCTTTTAAGCCATCGTTATCAAAATCCATCAATAGCGGAGCCCAACTCCAATCAGTAGCATAAATACCAGAATACAAACCTATTTCACTAAAAAGGCCGTTTCCTCTGTTATACTGGAGATTATTCCTGGAATACTGATAATTATATCCTGCTGCAATTTTCTGTTGAAAAACATCATAATCATCATCTCCCAGCGACCTTTTTAATATGTATGGATCGGATGGAAGCATATCCATAGAAACGATCTCAGGGTAACCATCATTATTAAGATCAGCGGCATCAACTCCCATAGAAAATTTTGACGTGTGCATCAGCCGACTGCCACTTTCTTCAGTGAAAGTTTTATTCTTCTGGTTAATATATAGATAATCATTTTCATGAAAATCATTTCCAGCATACAGATCAGGCCACCCATCCAGATTAATATCCAATGCTACAATTCCCAATCCGTAACTGATGGCAGAACTATTGATGCCCGTTTCTTTTGTTACATCAGTAAAAACATTTCCATCATTCCGGTAAATGCGATCACCGGAAAGAAGATTATAAGTTCCTAAAAAATCGCCACGGGGCGCAAAGTTCCCATTCTGATGCACGGAATGATTGAGCAAAAACATGTCCAGGTCACCGTCCATATCGTAATCAAAAAAAAGAGCCTGTGTGCTAAAGCCCGAAAAATCGAGACCGTACTGTTTTGCTTCATCCTCATAAAAAGGAACACCATTTTTATCAATGCCTTTGCAAATAAGTAATTGATTATTGCTGTTGAGCACTTCATACTTGCCAACCCGGCAAACATAGATATCCAATAATCCATCATTATTTATATCCACAACAGATATACCCGTTGACCAGCCACCATCCTGCGGGATCATCGCTTCTTTAGTTACATCTGTAAATTTTATCTTTCCCTGGTTGAGATATAATTTATTTTCACCCTGGTTAGATGCAAAGAAAAGATCAATCAACCCATCATTATTAAAATCACCTGCACCAATACCCGCCCCGTTATAAAAATACATGTAGGTAAACATGTTAAATTGTTGTGTAGGTTTTAACCTGTTTACAAAGTGCAGCCCCGTCCTGCTATCATCCAATGCTTCAAACATTACATTTTTATGGTGGTTCATTTTGCAATTCCCTAAAGAGAAAATCAAAATAATAATAATAAAAAGGTTTGCAACAATCCTGTTGCAATTATAAAATATGCGGGCTTTTTTTTTCATTTACTTTAAAATGGAATCCCATCAATCTTTTATTTTGCTTTTACCCGATTAGTTAATTGATATAGAAAAGGAAATTCATCATTTTGCAGAAACAGCAAATATTTTTTATTCCGGCTATTAATTTCTGCAATATCCCTCAATTGTCCTCTGAGTTCTAACCCGGTTTGAGCAGGCTCCGCCCATTTGAAATTTCCTTTACCATCATTAATCAATACATCGCCGCTGCTTGCATCTAATCTTTCTAACTGTGGAATAAAATCAAACTGATTACCTCCTGATACAAGATCAGGGTAACCATCATTATTTATATCCATGCAATGAATTGCATTGATGGATGATAACTGAACCATTACCGGAAATTTTTGAACCCCGAATTGTCCGTTACCTTTATTGATTGCCACACAAGATGCAGAATAATTGAATGGCTTTACTATGGCTTTACTTAATGCTCCGGGAGGTATCAGTTCCTGTACTGATTTTATTGCATAGTCGGAATGTTTTAAATTATTTTTTTTCAAAAAGGGCATTGCATCTTCAAGATCATGTTTTAAAAATACAGGCTTATCTTTCCCATCAACTGTATAGGTGAGGATTTTATCAGTGATACCATTCTGATCAAAATCACCCACCCATAATTTCACCGGATGCCCGGCATCTGGTCGCAGGTAAAAATTTTCTCCGATATTTCCAAGCAGTAAATCCTGTTTGCCATCGCCGTTAATGTCGGCCGCCGTAACTGTTTGCCACCAGCCATATAAGTTCTGAAGCTCTGTGTTCTGTAGTTCTTCAAACCGGCTTTTGCTTTTATTATAACTAAATATTCTTGGGCACATCCATTCTCCCACTATAATTAGTTCTTTTTGGTCATCTCCCGCTACATCGGCCCAGGTGGCGCCGGTAACCATCCCTATATTTGCAATATCAGAGTTTTTATTTTTTGCGATATCTGTGAAATGTCCCTTACCGTCATTCACAAATAAATAACTGGATGGATTTAATCCATATTCATGCGGCACGCTTCTGCCACCGATAAATAAATCAAGATCACCGTCATTATCAAAATCGTAAGCGGCCGCTACACTTATATTGGCATTATTAACCGGAAAAGCTTCAGCATCTAACACAAAATTTCCTTTACCATCATTTTTAAATAATCTCAATTGCAGTTGCCTGCTGTTATCCTGAACATTATTTCCACCGGGGCAAATCAGCAAATCAAGATCGCCGTCATGATCACAGTCAAAGAATAAAACAGCCACATCTTCAAAATCTATGAATTGCTGAAAGACTTTTTCTTCTTTTTTAGAAAAACTTCCATTTTTTGTTTGCAGGTATATTTGTCCCGGATGACCAATGGTGCCGCCAATAAAAACGTCTTCCAAACCATCACCATTGATATCTCCCACAGCGGCCTTCGGTCCCTCGCGTGAAAGCATTTTCGGAATATTTCTTTCATAGAAAAAATCTACATAATCATCTTCGGTGTGTTTTTCAAAGTTATTTTTTATCTCTGTAAACATTTTATTATTGTAGTCAACCGTTTCTCCCGGAAACGGAGGATGGTATTTTGTGGCTTCTTTCTCTTTAATTATATATACTTTGTTAAGATCAGGATGCAGATATTTTGAATAAGAGAGGTCAGGCCATTGAACAATCATTGAATCTACCTGCTTTGCATTTCCCAGGCCAATGATAATTTTGTAATCCATGGAAGACTGAAAACCGCGGCTGGGAATCACTTC
>Ga0137463_1000701_pt1 | contig 11196 bp, 7 predicted proteins | sample EasRivERMGT800_2_FD_102333 | JGI IMG/M metagenome (GOLD analysis project Ga0137463, IMG submission 102333) | Soil microbial communities from meander-bound floodplain in the East River, Colorado, USA - East River MetaG ERMGT800_2 | ecosystem: Environmental > Terrestrial > Soil > Floodplain ...
CTAAGTTCCCCCTTTGCGCCGACGCTGACCGCGTGCGCTGAAGCTATAGCGGTGGCGCAAGCTTTAGCGCAAGCGTTAGGGGGACGGGGGTTTTACTTCCTGCTATAATTCGGCGCTTCTCTCGTGATCTCCACATCATGGGCATGGCTTTCTTTCATACCCGCATTGGTGATCTTTATAAATGTCGCATTCTTTAATTGGGCAATGGATGCAGCTCCGCAATAACCCATGCCCGCGCGGAGGCCACCCGCATATTGGTATACGATTTCTTTCACGAGACCCTTGTAAGCTACACGACCTTCAATGCCCTCGGGAACAAATTTCCTTACATCATCCTCGACGTCCTGGAAATAACGATCGCTGCTGCCCTGGTTCATGGCGCCCAATGAACCCATGCCGCGATATTCTTTGAATTTTCTTCCTTCATAGATAATCGTTTCACCCGGGCTTTCTTCTGTGCCTGCAAAAATGCTTCCCATCATTACACAATCAGCACCGGCTGCGAGAGCCTTCACCATATCACCGGTGTAGCGAATACCACCATCGGCAATGATTGGAATGGTTGTTCCCTTTAATGCAGCAGCCACTTCCATAACGGCGGTAAGCTGAGGAACACCTGCACCGGCAACAATACGCGTGGTACAAATAGAGCCGGGACCAATTCCCACTTTCACTGCATCAGCGCCGGCTTCTACTAATGCCTTTGCTCCTTCACCTGTTCCAATATTTCCGGCAATTACATCTATTTTTTTGAAATTCTTTTTTATGTTTTTTAATGCATTGATCACTCCCTTGCTATGTCCATGTGCGCTATCCAGTGCAATAATATCAACGCCGAGATTTTGCAGTGCATCCACACGATCAAGCAGGTCGCTTGTGATGCCTACACCGGCTCCAACAAGCAATCGGCCAAATTTATCTTTCACCGCATTTGGATGACTGTATAGCTGAAGAATATCCCGATAGGTAATCAATCCTATTAATTTTCCGGATTTATTGACTACAGGAAGTTTTTCGATCTTGTATTTTCTAAGAATTGTTTCTGCTTTTTTCAAATCGGTTCCTTCGGGTGCAGTGATGAGATTTTCTTTTGTCATCAGCTCGGTTACTTTTCTTTCAGGGTTATCTTCAAATCGAAGATCACGATTGGTAAGAATGCCCACCAGCTTCCCGTTTTTATCAATGATGGGAATGCCACCGATCTTATTTTCCCGCATCAGGTGCAGGGCGTCACCGATAGTAGCATTTTCCAAAAGTGTAACCGGGTCAATGATCAAACCACTTTCACTGCGTTTTACTTTTCGCACCTGTTCCGCCTGCATGGCAATGCTCATGTTCTTGTGTAGGAATCCAAGTCCACCTTCCCTTGCCAGCGCAATTGCAAGAGTGGCTTCTGTTACTGTATCCATCGCAGCTGAAAGCATGGGAACCTTTATCGTTATATCTTTTGTAAGGCGGGTAGTAATGTCCACGTCCCGGGGAAGCACCTGGCTGTATGCCGGCATCAGCAGTACATCATCAAACGTGAGACCGTCGCCGAAAAATTTATCTGATTTTTTTTGAGAGGGAGCCCGCCCGGGTGACCCGGTCAGACGGCTATTTATTGTTGCCATGTGCAAAGATAGGCGGCCTGATGAATATGTTCAAAATGAAATTTTCTGTTAGTTTGTAAATCAACTTATACCGCCAAACTTTCCCTATCATTCCTTAATTTCCATTTTAAACCAGACTATTTATGAGAAAAACGTTTCCATTATTCTGTATTCTCTATTCTGTATTCTATTATTCTTCCTCCGCTCAGGATCTCACATATTATTTGCCCGATAGCATTAGTTACAATCCAGCCATTCCAAAACCAAAAGATATTATTTATCATGAGGTAGGAGAGTGGCATGTAACGCATGACCGGCTTGTAAACTATATGAAGGCCATTGCAACGGCCGCACCTGACAGAGTAAAAATGGAAACCATGGGTTTTACTTATGAAAATCGTCCCCAGGTTTTGCTGATCATTACTTCGCCCAAAAATCACCAGCGACTGGAAGAAATAAGACAACAACATTTGATGCTGACTGATCCGACAAAATCTTCCTCTTTAAATATTGACAACATGCCTATCGTAGTTTGGATCGGTCATTCCATTCATGGCAATGAACCAAGCGGGGCGAATGCAGCTTTGTTGAGTGCCTATTATTTAGCTGCAGCACAAGGAAAACAAATTGATGAGCTGTTGGAAAATGTGGTCATTCTTTTTGATCCTTCATTTAATCCGGATGGATTGCAACGATTTTCGACATGGGTTAACCAGCATAAAAGTAAAAATCTTATAACCGATCCCAATGACAGGGAGTTTAATGAGGTATGGCCCGGGGGAAGATTCAATCATTACTGGTTTGATCTGAATCGTGATTGGTTACCAGCGGTGCATGTGGAAAGTCAGAACAGGTTAAAATGGTTTCATCTCTGGAAGCCGAATATTTTAACCGATCATCATGAACAGGGAAGCAATGCAACATTTTTCTTTCAGCCGGGTGTGCCATCAAGGGTTAATCCGTTAACACCGGAAAAGAACCAGGAGCTAACGAAAAAGATGGCGAAATTTCATGCAGCTTTCCTGGATCATATCGGCTCTCTTTATTTTACGAAGGAAAACTATGATGATTTTTATTATGGAAAGGGCTCTACCTACCCTGATATCAATGGGGGAATTGGAATTTTATTTGAGCAGGCATCTTCAAGAGGTCACGCGCAGCAAACATCAAATGGAGTGTTGACCTTTCCTTTCACTATCAAAAATCAATTCGTTACCACACTATCAACACTTGAGGCGGCAAAAACACTGAGAAAAGAATTTCTTTCCTGGCAAAGGGATTTTTATAAATCAGCTATTACGGAAGCAAATTCCTCTCCTGTAAAAGCCTATGCGTTCGGTGGTGTGGATTATGATCCCAAAACTGATTTTTTTGTAAACATGCTCCAGCGTCACCAAATTGATGTGTATGCTTTAGAGAATGATGTGAGCATTGGTGGGAATGAAATCAAAAGAGGAGCTTCTTTTATTGTCCCTGTTAATCAAAATCAATATCGCTTAATCAGGACAATCTTTGAAAAAACCCTTAATTATAAAGACAGCTTGTTTTATGATATAACAGCCTGGACAATGCCCCTTGCTTTTGGGATACCTTATATTGAGCTGAATGCAACTCAATATAAAAGTGATTTGCTGGGTGAGAAAATAAATGGAGCAGTACTTAGTACGACCATTTTTTTTGATAAAACTGATTATGCCTATTTACTTGATTGGAATAATTATTATTCTCCTGCTGCTTTGTATGAGTTGCAGAATGCCGGCATTATTCCAAGGGTAGCTACTCTTCCTTTTGAAATGAATGTGAATGGCGTTGACAGGAAATTCAATGCCGGCACAATTATGATTCCTGTGACCTTGCAGACTTTATCTTCCAGCGAGATTTATTCAACTATAAAAAAAATAGTTTCGGGGAAATATGGTGTCAGTACTACTTCAATCAATTCTGGTAATGCACTTTCTGGCATCGACCTTGGCAGCAGTAAATTCATCGCGGTACCAAAACCTTCTATAGCGATGATAGTTGGTCCCGGTGTAAATCCTACTGATGCCGGCGAAGTCTGGCATTTGCTTGATCAGCGAATGAATATACCCGCTACTCATCTGGAAATTTCTATGTTTAACCGTGTAGATGTTTCAAAATACAACACTATTATTATGGTTGGCGGCACTTATGCTGATATGAATAAAGAAAAATTAAAAACCTGGGTGCAAAATGGCGGCACATTGATATTGACGGAAGAAGCCGTAACCTGGGCTGCTCAAAACGGAATAAGCAATGTAAGTTTTAAAAAATTAAAATCACCTGTGGATAGTTCCCTTACGCTGTCTTATGTTTCAAGAGAGCAGGTTGATGGGGCACAACAAATGAGCGGGGCTATTTTCGGCGCTGAAGCCGATCTTACACATCCACTCGCTTATGGGTATAATCAAAAAACAATAAGTCTTTTCAAAGCCAATAAAGTATTCATGGAGAAAAGCAAAAATCCTTATGCCACGCCATTTTATTATAAAGACAAACCGCTGCAAAGTGGTTGGGTAAGCAAAGAAAATTATGATGCCATTAAAAATTCAGCAGCCGTAATTGTAAATACACTGGGAACCGGGAGAGTGATCAGCATTGCAGATAATCCTAACTTCCGTGCTTTCTGGCTTAGCGGAACAAAACTTTTTATGAATTCCATTTTCTTCGGAAGAATTGTGGATGCTGCGAGTGGAAGAACAGAATAATTCTGAATGATCAGGGCAATTTGTCAATCATTAATACGTGCCTGGTGTTTATGTGGTAGTTATTCAGGCTCCAACTTTTTTATTTATTCAACATACAAAACATAATGTTTTTATAGCCTTGACTTTTAAGATGCGATTTATTTCTTTCTAAATATTTTTACTGTTCTTGTTTTCTTCCAAAAATCTTTTTCTTCAAAAGTTTTGAGCAATTCAAAACGGCCATCATTTATTACCTGTTGCAATTCCACTCTTCCTTCGACGGGAGCAAACCAATCATCCCAGATTAAAAATGATTTTTCAGGGAATCTGTTTTCGTTAAATGCATTCAGTAATCTTTTGTGCTTAGCGGAGTCGAAGTAATTAATATCAAGGGTGACACTTAAGTAACAAGGCTCGTAAAAGAAAACATAGTTTTTATAATCCGGAAAATTTTGTTTTACATAATTGGCAAGCTCAATCTCTGCTTTTTGATCCGCTTTTAACGAAAAATCCCTTTTCCATTTAAAGGCATATTTATTATTGATGAATGGAAAGATCACGACAGATGCGATCAATAAATATTTCATCCATATAAAACGAAAAGTTTGTGTAATGGCATTATACCCCCTTAAGCTAATGATGGCAATTAAGGGAACAATACCCACCATTACCCTCAACAGGCCAAACGAGTTGAAAATCCCCAGTGCCCAGAATGCAACATGACCAAGAAAATAAATCACACAAACGCCATAGATAAGGTATAACTCTTCATCAGACACTACAGTCTTGTCTCCGAATAAAAATTTTTTGGTTAAAGCAATCAGGCCATAGAGTAACCCTGATACGAATAAAAAACATAAAGGAATTGATATAATTTCTGGCAGATTTTCAACAAAATGCATCCATGTTCCATGCCCATAAGCGCTGCTCCAAACTGCATTAGGAAGCGTATTGAAAACCCAGAGAAAATCTTTATGCGTTGAGTATCCTGCTATGGCATACACAACATGACCGGCAATCAGGAGAGGAATGAATTTAAAATATCTTTTTATGAGCAGGTAAATAAGAACAACACAAAGGATAATCAACCCTTCACTCCGGACAAAGGGAAGAAATGAAAGCCAGCAAAGAGAGAAAGTTTTTTTTCCAATGATTAAATTGTAAAGTCCAATCATCATCCAGCAGGCAAATAAGGGCTCTGTAAGTCCTGATAATGTGACAATGATCATCATAGGAGAGAATACTGCAAACAATGCAGCTAATGAGCTATTTGGGATAACTAATTTTTCAGCCGTTTTGTAAGTAAGCCAGATTGTGGTTGTAGAAATTATAAGATTAAATATTTTTATTCCGGTAAAGCCCAATTGTGCAAATGGGGCTGCAAACAAAACATAAACAGGTTTGGCCCACTGGTGGAAAAAATGATCAGGATATTGAAAAGCATACCGGGCATACAGGTAATGCATAATGCTGTCGCCTTCATCCGAAGTTCCTTTAGCAACAAATGTCAGTGTGAACCCAGCTATGAAAAAAAAACTACAGAATAATAATGGCCATCTGATCGGTAAATGCTGCCATTCTTTTTTTTCGACTTTGTTATATACAGGAATGATTATGGAAGATTCTGAATTCTCCATTGGATAAATATAAGAACAAGTTTGGGCTAATACAGCGCTGAATTAGCTGCTGGTTTAGCAAGCTCAATAGAATGGTAATCTACATACGAGGAGGCACAAGAGCACTCAATAGTTATTCACAGTCAATGCACATATAATCACCGTAAAGTGGTATTGGCTGAGGGTTTGAAATAATCTTATCTTGCACCCGTCAATAATATTTACGTTTAAAAATTGAGCACTATGATTAAGTTACAAATTATCGGACATTTAGGCAAAGACTGTATTGTAAATACAGTAAATGGAAAAAATGTAATCAACTTTACAGTGGCGCACACTGAAAAGTATCGCGACAGCCAGGGCAATAACCAGGAGAAAACAACCTGGGTCGATTGTGCATACTGGACGGATCGCACAAGCGTTTCTCCTTATCTTACAAAAGGGAAACAGGTTTTTGTAGAAGGCACACCTGAGGTCAGGAGCTTTACAAGAAACGATGGTACCGCAGGCGCATCCTTATCATTACGTGTACGTGAAGTTCAGTTACTCGGTGGCCGTGGCGAAGGTTCAGGCTCTCCTGTAGCAAATGCCGAATCTTTTTCTTCTCCAAAAACTCCAATTCCAAATGCGGCTGATATCAGCGAACCGATTGACGATCTGCCCTTCTAAATTGTATTTTTACAGTTTTTGTTAACAAAAAAGCCTCTCAATTTTCGGGAGGTTTTTTTCTTAAGGATCAAGGTGCAACTTCCAGAATCCAGAATCCAGAATCTAGAATCCAGAATCCAGAATCCAGAATCCAGAATCTAGAATGCAGTATCCAGGATCAGGAAAAAGTCGTACTAATTGTGCCTTGATCCTCTCACCAGGATCCTTGTCTCTTGAATCTTGTGGCTTAATTTTGATCATGCCTGAACAATTATTTTCCTACCAGCAATTATTTGATTTTACAAAGATCATTTTGCAAAAAATTGGCTGCTCTGAAAATGATGCCGACACAGCGGCAAAAGTTTTATTGTCAGCTGATCTTCGTGGTATTGATTCCCATGGTGTGGCAAGATTGAGCGGTTACGTTCGTTTATGGGAAATAAAAAGAATAAATACAGATCCTGCTATAAAAATTATTCACCAAACTCCATCTACTGCTGTGATAGATGGCGATAGTGGACTTGGTTTAGTAGTAGCTCCTTTTTCCATGCAGGTAGCTATTGAAAAAGCGAAAAATGTGGGAACGGGCTGGGTGAGCGTGCAGAACAGCAATCATTTTGGCATTGCAGGTTATCATGCCATGATGGCCATGCCTCATGATATGATTGGTATTGCATTGACAAATGCAAGTCCACTAGTAGCTCCCACATTTTCAGTTGAGCGCTTGCTGGGGACAAATCCAATCTGCGTAGCCATACCTGCCGGTGAAGAGCCTCCGTTTGTGGCAGACATGGCAACCACAACTGCTGCAAATGGAAAGCTTGAGATTTTGCAACGGAAAAATGGTGTGGCCCCCATTGGATGGATACAGGATAAACAGGGAAATTATTCGACTAACCCACATGAGTTAAAAGGAGGAGGTGCTTTGTTACCGCTTGGGGGAGACAGGGAGCATGGCAGTCATAAAGGATATGCATTAGGAGCAATTGTTGATATTTTTTCAGCTGTTTTAAGTGGGGCTAATTACGGTCCATGGGTGCCTCCTTTTCCGGCATATGTACCCATACCTGATGAACAACCGGGAAAAGGTATTGGTCATTTTTTTGGCGCTATGAGGATTGATGCTTTTCGACCAGCTGATGATTTCAAATTGCACATGGATAAATGGATAAAACGATTTCGCTCGGCCAGGACAGTTGAAGGACAGGCAAAAGTTCTGATTCCAGGTGATCCGGAACGGGAAATAGAAACATTCAGAATGAAAAATGGCATTCCATTATTAAAACCGGTAATAGAAGATTTAAAATTTTTGGGAGAAAGATTTGAGGTCGGATTTAGTTGATGTCTCCGGGCTCAGTAGAGAACAGAACGCTGCAGTGTCCCGCAATACGGGAACAGAAGTTGAAAAGAATTGACAAAGCCGGGTACCAATAAATCCATTCATTTTTTAATCTTTACAAACCTATCTTTGCAATCCAAAATTTTTTTAAGGATTTTATGAAGGTCATGAAGTTTGGCGGCACATCTGTTGGCAAACCTGAACGGATGCACCATATTGTCTCATTGGTAACAGCGCAAACAGAACCAACTATTGTTGTACTGTCTGCCTTGTCCGGCACTACCAATGCCCTGGTGGAAATTATTTACAATATTGCTAAAGGTGATAGAACTACTGCGAAACAGAATATTGATAAACTTGAAGAACACTATCACAATTTTATTAAGGAGTTGGTGAAAAAATCCGGTAGCGTTCAAAAAGCAAATGCCATCGTTGCCGAACATTTTGAATTTCTCAATATAATCTTAAAAATATCATTTAGTGAAGCCCTGAGCAAGGATATCCTGGCACAGGGAGAATTACTTTCAACAAAACTATTTTCTACTTACCTGGAAGAACAGGGCCTGGATCATGTATTGTTGCCGGCTCTTGAATTTATGACGATTGATTATAACGATGAGCCACAAATAGGAAGCATCAAGGTAAAGCTTACACAGTTGCTGGCGCAATATTCCAACAAAAAATTATTTGTTACACAGGGTTATATCTGCCGCAATGCGAGAGGAGAGGTGGACAATTTAAAAAGAGGTGGAAGCGATTATTCCGCCTCGCTAATAGCCGCAGCTATGAATGCTTCTGTATGTGAAATATGGACGGATATTGATGGGATGCATAATAATGATCCAAGAGTTGTAAACCGAACTGTGCCTGTAGAGCAATTAAGTTTTGAAGAAGCTGCTGAGCTGGCTTATTTCGGTGCAAAGATTTTGCATCCTGCATCAATCTGGCCGGCACAGCAATATAAAATTCCTGTAAAATTGCTGAACACACTAAAGCCTGCAGCAAAAGGAACATTAATTGTTGAGGAAGCCGGCTCCGTAGGTGTGAAGGCAGTAGCTGCAAAAGATAATATTATTGCTATCCGTATCAAAAGCAGCCGAATGCTACTGGCCTATGGTTTTTTGAGAAAGGTATTTGAAGTATTTGAAAAATACAGGACTTCAATTGATATGGTTACCACATCCGAAGTAGCTGTTTCATTAACCATTGATAATGCAACGCATCTGAAAGAGGTCCGCAAGGAACTTGAACCATTTGGTCTTGTAGAGATAGATGAAAACCAGGTCATCATTTCAGTAGTAGGGAATGAGATTTCTCAAACGGCAAATATGATAAAGAAGTTATTTGAATCCATTCAGAATATCCCGGTAAGAATGGTTTCTTATGGGGGAAGCCCTCATAATATTTCATTATTAGTCCCGGCGGCCTATAAAACACAAATCCTTCAACAATTAAATAAAGGAATGTTTGGCCTTTAATGTGATAAGTCAGGGATCATGAGTTATGAGTTGCCGCTAATTTCACTTTGCATTATCATCTCCCTCTGCCTCTTCATCCTCTCCTTTAACAGTATAAATTGCAATTGTACCTCCTCCGCCATTGCCAACAGCCCCGGCAAAGGGTTGTTTAATAATTTTTATCATGGCAATATCACTAACGGCGAGCATAGTTAAAAAGCCTGCATCAACAGGTATTTCATCTACAAAAAGGCTGGCCCTGGTATTGCGGATAAACGGTATGGGCGTTCCATACCGGGTATGGTAAATTTGCAGCCCTGCTACGCGACCCTGCAGCCATTCTAAAATGTTAAGGTAGCCGTTTGCACTTTCATTACCATTTTGCAAATCAATAATAGTTCCATCGTAAGTTTTAAATAAGCCGGAGCAATATTCATTATTTAATTTTTCCTGTGGAGATATATAATTTTTTCCCGTATAATGTTGAGCGAATAGAGAAACACTCAATATAGAAACAAAGACCAGCAGAATTATCTTTTTCATATTTATCCTCCTTATTCAAGTTACGACAGAATTTTGTTAGCGGATAGTTAAGTCGCATTTGAACATATTAAAAAATAAGAAAGAAATGTGCCGGAATGGAGATTATAGAATAAAATACAGGATAAACAATGCCACAATGGGTACCGTGAGATTATCGAAGCCTTTTAAGGTTATCAATTCAGCAGATGTTGTCATGATCATCAGAAGAAAGCTATACCCGATCAATAGTGACGAAGAAAAAGTAGTCAGGTAAAAAAGGAATATAAAGCAGGTTTGATAGCTTTATTTTTACAGGGGCAGCCTGTTATCTTGTTAGTATTTTTTTCAAAAACTCATTCCTCGGATAAAATTGAAAACCATTTATTGCATAAGTGGATTGGGAACCGATGAAAAAATATTTCATCATCTGCAGATCAATGGAGAAATGAAATTCATTCCCTGGCTCCGGCCTTTCAAAAATGAGAGTATTCAGGTACTCACATTATGATCATCAATAAGGCAGAGGAGTTGAGCAAATGCATTAATTCTGTTTTATGAATCTATTTCAGTACTTCATTATAATAAACCGGTGTACCGTCAACGGTAAAACCAGCAATGATCACACGAAATTCTTTGGCCTGGTCATTATTATAAAAACGGATGGGAACTTTTAGTTGGTCGTTTTCAGAAACAGAAAACGGATTCCAGTATAAGACATCCCTTGTATCATTTTTCACTTGCCGGTAAATGCTTTCATTATAATCCGGCGATGGAAAATTCACGGGTTTTTCATAACCGTTCAGTTTGCCGCTATTTAAGGAAGGTGCTGCATTGGATGATCGCATGTTGCCTTTTCTCGTATAAATGGCTATGGCTCCTCCATCTCCGCCTCCCACACCACCAACAAAGTAACCTTTGATTACTTTTACCATGGCTATATCGCTTGTAGAAAATCCATTCAGCATAGCTGCATCTGTTCGCATTTCATCTATGTAAATATTTACCTGCGATCCACGTATTACAGGAACCATATCCCCATTGCTGTCCATGCTTACCTGCAACCCTGCCACTCTTCCCTGCAGCCATTGAAGAATATTTGAATAACCTTCCGCATGCTGATCTTCATTTACAAAATCAAAAACCGTTTCATTAAAACCCCTGAATGCTCCACTGCTTAATTCCTCATCTAATTTTTGTTTTGCGTCTTTTACCCTGGCTTTCACCTTCACTTCCTGTAATGTCTTGTACCTGTCGTCAGCATATTGCTGATTGTTTAATGTGGTTACAGCTCTTGTCACCATTTCAGAGTGAGCATCA
>Ga0137463_1000702_pt1 | contig 11190 bp, 10 predicted proteins | sample EasRivERMGT800_2_FD_102333 | JGI IMG/M metagenome (GOLD analysis project Ga0137463, IMG submission 102333) | Soil microbial communities from meander-bound floodplain in the East River, Colorado, USA - East River MetaG ERMGT800_2 | ecosystem: Environmental > Terrestrial > Soil > Floodplain ...
TATGCTTATGTGATTTGTCAGCACATACATATTGACCGGGAAAGCATGCGAAAAAACATCATTCAAACAGTTTCAAGAATTATTGGCCCGATTGCAAAACCCGATAAAATTCAGTTTGTAAGTGGATTGCCGAAAACAAGAAGTGGAAAAATTATGAGAAGAATTTTAAGGAAAATAGCCGAAGGAGAAACCGATAATTTAGGTGATACATCTACACTACTCGATCCTGCCATCGTAGAAGAAATTAAAAACGGAAAGGTTTAATAATAAAAAAGCAGCACGGTAAGCTGCTTTAAGAGGTTTTTCAATGTTCAGGGTAAATTTTAGGCGTTAGATAGCAAAATTTATACCTATTATTTATTTTCTTCCATTTTTTTAAAATTCAGTTTAATATTTTTCTTTGCCTTCGGCTGGTTCGATTATTTTTGGCGATGAGCTTCTACAAGACCGGGATTATCTTATGAATCAAACTAGCAGGAGAAAAAAAATACGATTCATATTTAAATGGATATTGTGGGTTCTCCTGGTACAATTTGTACTTATCAATATCAGCGGCATTCTTTACGGGTATAAGCTTACTCATTTCTATGAACCTTCATTAAAGCCTCTCCAACCTTCTTCAAAAAATATTTTAGTTAAAACCTGGAAACTGTTCAGAGGTCCCAGGTTTGAAAAGACTGTTATTGAAGAAGTTCCTCATTTTCCTTACGAGACTATTGACTTGGTGACAAAAAAGAATATTAAAATAGAAGCATGGTATATGCCCGTTGATTCTTCAAAGGGTACCGTAATCATGGTTCATGGGCTTGGCGGAAATAAATCCTTACTAATGAGCCAGGCTTATGAGTTCAGGTATTTTGGTTTTAATGTCCTCTTCATTGATCTGCGGGCTCATGGCAATAGCGGGGGTAATACCACAACACTTGGCTTTCGGGAATCCGAAGAAATAAAACTCGCTTATGAATACATTTTTAAAAAAAGCGAAAAAAGAATTTTTCTTTATGGCATTTCATTAGGAGCAGTTGTAGTTGCAAAAGCCATTTACGATTATAACTTAGCGCCTTCCGGAATTATACTTGATATGCCTTTTGGCAGCCTGAAAAAACTTCTTGAGGGAAGAGCAAGGATACTCGGCTTTCCGGAGGAGCCTTTTGGTGTGCTGGTAACTTTTTGGTCAGGGATTGAAAGAGGATTTAATGGTTTCAGGCACAACACTATACGATATGCAAAAAAAATAAATTGCCCCGTCCTGATGCAATATGGGGCGTTAGATAGATTAGTAACATCAACAGAAACAAATTCTATTTTTAGAAATATTGCCTCAGACAAAAAAAAATTGGTGATCTATGAAAATGCAGGTCATGATTATTTTCTGGATAAAGATCCCCTGAAGTGGAGAAAAGAAGTAAGTGAATTTCTTTTGAAATAAAAATTATTTCCTGATCGTTACTCTTGTTCCTACCGGCAGGTAACTATACAAATCCTCAACATCTGTATTTTTCATGGAAATGCATCCCATCGTCCAGTTCTTATAACGGTCAATAATATAATCATCATGAGGCCACGTGCCATGTATCCCTACTCCGCCGCCGATTCTTGCATTTGCAGGTATCTCTCCTCTTAGTTTTCGCTCCCTGAATTTCTCATAACTCTCTTTTGTAGGATAATCAATTGCAATAAAACGATCCCATTTATCATGAATTTTTTTTGAAATAATATGAAAATTTCCTTCAGGTGTATTTCTATCTCCTTCCATTTTTTTATCGTCAAGACTATTATTGCCAAATACAACCGGATAGGTAGCAAACCAGCCTTTATCATCATATACATTCAATTCATAGTCAGATTTATCAATTACAATGTAAACAGCACCTACCGGCAGTATCTTTGCACTTCCTGTAACTATCCTTTTTTTGGCTTCAGTTGAAAATTTGCTTGTAGAAATCAAATGAGAATTTGTTGAGAATACACTGCTTCCCAGGAACACGGACGTGAGTAAGATGGGTAGTTTCATAAGTTATATTCCTTTCAACACTAAAACGAAACGGAATGTCTCCGGATTTTATTTTTTATGTGGAAATCTTTAACGTTGTTTTTTCAAAACTAAATAAACTCGTCAGTTTTTTAATAACCGATGCGGCTAATTCACAAAAGATTACGCAAATTTTCTTAACAACTTTATTTTAAAAATGAAAAAAGCCGGCATCATTTACGATACCGGCACTGCAATTTTACATGAGAAAAATTCATGTTACCAGTTGGCAAAGCGGATTCCGACTGTATATGGTGTTTGATCCAATCCTTTTTCCCACATGGTTTTTGTCGCATAGCTGCCATATAATTTTACGGGTCCCAGCAATAGCTCTCCTATGTATGATACCTTCCATTTTTCCAGGTCAAAATCATCATGTGTTTTATTTTTATGGCTCCCATCTTTTATTTTTTGTCTTGCACTATAAAGATAACCTGCGCTTACTCCTCCGCTGATACCAAATCCTCTTCCACGACCTGGGGTAAAATTGATGTTCAGCATTAAAGGAACAGTAAGATAATCTGCGGCCAGTTTATTTTTATCCAGGCCGGTGTAATCAGGATCCAGGATAATGGTAGTTGGATTTTTAGATAAGTGTACTCTTTCATCATCAAAATGATAATTGTTCAGCTCGAGGCCCAGGCCATATTTCAAATTGATAACATGTTTTATCACATTCAGCTTTTGCATAAAGAACCAGATATTTACATTTCTTGACTTAAAGGTTTTCAACTTCATGGCTTCTTCATTTACTCCTAACCCCGTAAAGCCACTGGCGAAGGCATTAGCATAATTTGTATTGTCATTGTAGTTGGAGAAGCCGAGATCCAGGATCCACCAGTTGGTGCTTACATTGGACGGCTTGCTGTATTTACGGCGGGGCATGTTGGAATCTTTATCTTTTCTATTTCGAACAATTTCCCTGCCTCCATCATGTTTTCGGATGATGATCATGCCGCCAACTTTTATCGTATCAGGTTCATCACTTCGTTTTCCTGTTGTATCGTTCTGAGCAAAGCCTGCCAGTGCTGTGCATAAAATAACACCAAGGGTAAATATCCTTTTCATAGTTGTTGTTTTTTTGTTTGAAATTATTTTAGATTAATAGCCATTCCACCGATCAGCACCCTGTCATCATCATTTGCCGGATTGATGCCGGAGGTGCGTTCAATAAGCCGTGTAGCTTTCCGGAAAAACCCACGAAACCGTTTGTTCCCGGTGTTGCTGGCATATTCATCAGGCGTTTGATGCAATGGTTTTGTTACAACGGAATCGTTAATGATTTGTTTAGGCATTTTGAGCCCGGCAATAACAGTATTTCTTATTTGCGGGTCTCTTGGTTTTGTAGCATTTATTTCATTAACAATGGCAGGTCTTTTCTCAGGGATATTTGTTCTAACCATTCCTTGCTCATTAATTGATTGAGATAAATTATCGGCAGGTTGCTTTTTATTTTTTTGCTGATCTTTTTGTTTTGGTTTGCCATTAACCGGAGTGATAAGGGCAATTTGTTCCCTCTCAACTTTATTAGTAATAGAATTTTGTTCTTGCTGTCGTTGATCTGGCAGGGATTTTACAGGATCAGGTGCATGTTCTTTTTTAGGTCCTGCAATCTCTTTTTTTGTTATTATTATTGGTCCGCTACTATTATTCTTATTAAAAACAGAATACATCGTAATGCCTGCAGCAATAATCAATATCGCTGCTGCCGCTATTCTCCACCAGCTAGTGCTGATAACCTTTACTTTTTCTTCTCTTTTATATAATAATTCTTTGTTTGGAAAACTGAATTCGTTTTCTGTCCCCAATTTAGTCTGTTGAAATAAACCCAGTTCTGTCTGCACATGAGGATGTGCAGCCGCAAATTTTTCAACTATCTTTTTTTCTTCTGTGTTCAATTCATTATCTACATACAAGACCAGCCATTCTTCATAGTTATTTATATTGATGAAAGAATTATTCTCTTCTTTCATCAGCAGATTTTTTTCCTGGAACACAGTTGTGTTGTCAGGAACTAACTTCGATTGCTGAAGTATGACCAATTCCTCTTCCAGGTCAGGATTTTCCTTTATAAATAGTTCAACCTGCTTTTTTTGATCAACATTTAATTCGTTGTCAATATAAAGCAGGAAATATTCCTCGTAATTATGGCGATCAATTTTCATTTAAATTTCTTTTGCCCGCGGCTGATAGCCCGAAGCTTTCTAAATCACATTTTCAGGTTTTACTAAATAATTTTTCAACTGTACTCTTGCTCTATGCAAATAAACCTTTACCTGACTTTCATTCAGGCCGGTTATTTTACCTATTTCTTCATAGCTATATCCTTCATAATCTTTAAGCATTACCAGGCTTCGTTGTGTTTCTCCCAGGCGATTCAGTGCCTCCTCCAAAATCTTTTTTGCATTGTGTACCTGGTGATGCGTTACTCTTGCTTCATCATTAAACTCTTCTCTCAATTGCACTCTTTTTATTTTTCTTAGATGATCGATCATCTGGTGATAGGCTACTGTAAATAAATATGATTTGCTTTTTTCTGCATCAACGCTTTCACGATTTCGCCACATTTTCTCAAACGCACTTTGCACTACATCCCTTGCATCCTCTTCATGCCGGAGATTCTTCACAATAAAGCGGTACACATTATCTGCATACTGCGCGACACATAGATTATATTCTTTTTCAGTCATAAACAGTCCCGTTTTACGGGTAAACCTACGGCTGATTGAACCGGAATTAAAGGTAATACGGTTTAATTGAACATTATGTTACATGAATTGAAAAAAAAACTGCCCTGTTTAGAAGCTAATACAAATAAATTGGCGGGAAAATGTGTCCCAGATCAGGTTATTTTCTTCGGGAGCTTTACAATTTTTCCGGCAACACTCCTGAATAGGTTTATTGGAGCCGGGCGGTTTGATGGAAGAAGATCGAAGAAGTAAAAAGGCAGCTATGGCCAGTAAGGCTAAAACAGTAAATCGTATGGTAATTCTTGTTCTCATGATCCTGGTTTCTTTGGTTTAACGAAGGTAATAAGAGAAATGTTACATTCTGGTTATTTGTTTTAAGTTGTGGTTAAAAAAAACTAAAATCATAAAATATACACCCAATAAGAAGAACTCAAAACCAGTACCAAACAACTGGCGACCATTTATCTTTGCCTTCTAATTTTTGGAAACCATGAATGAAAATTTTGTAAAACGAATAGAAAAAGAAATTGAGGAAATAAAAACTTCCGGTCTTTACAAAACAGAACGGATTATTTCCAGCCCCCAGGGAGCTGAGATCACGGTAAACGGAAAAACGGTTTTAAACTTTTGTGCCAACAATTATCTTGGTCTTTCTTCGCATCCCAAAGTAATTGAAGCGGCCAACAAGGCCATTAACACCCATGGTTATGGCATGAGCAGTGTTCGCTTTATTTGTGGTACCCAGGATATTCATAAGGAACTTGAGAAAAAACTTGCCGGATTCTTAGGGACTGAAGACACCATTTTATATGCTGCCTGCTTTGATGCAAATGGTGGTGTTTTTGAACCATTATTTAACGAAGAAGATGCGATTATCTCTGATGCATTAAATCATGCTTCCATTATTGATGGTGTTCGTTTATGTAAAGCACAGCGTTTCCGCTATGATCATAATAATATGAATAACCTGGAAGTAAAATTGAAGGAGGCTTCTTCCTGCCGTAGCCGGATTATTGTCACGGATGGTGTATTTAGCATGGATGGAACGATTGCACAATTAGATAAGATCTGTGACTTAGCAGATAAATATGATGCCATAATAATGATCGATGAATGTCATGCTTCAGGATTTATGGGCAAAACCGGTCGCGGCACACATGAATACCGTGGCGTTATGGGAAGAATCGATATTATTACAGGCACATTGGGAAAAGCTCTTGGTGGGGCCAGCGGGGGCTTTACCAGTGGAAGAAAAGAAATTATTGATCTTCTTCGCCAGCGATCAAGACCTTACCTGTTTAGCAACACCTTAGCTCCATCAATTACCGGGGCATCCCTTGCTGTTCTTAATATGCTGAGCGAAACAACCGAATTGCGTGACAAGTTGGAGGGAAATACCAGATATTTCAGAAGTAAAATGACCGGGGCGGGATTTGATATTAAACCGGGCGAGCATCCTATCGTGCCTATTATGTTATATGATGCAGTGGTAGCTCAAAACTTTGCTGCCCAACTTTTGGAGGAAGGCATTTATGTCATTGGGTTCTTTTTTCCTGTGGTCCCAAAGGGTCAGGCCCGTATTCGTGTACAATTGAGTGCTGCGCATGATCAGCATCATCTTGATAAAGCCATTTCTGCCTTTACTAAGATTGGAAAAAAGTTGAATATTCTTAAATAGAAAAATTGATTTCAAACAGGATGTCTAATATATAGGATAGGAAAACTACGCAAGGCTATGAGAAATAATAATTCTGTATTATTTTCGTTTTCCCCTTAGATAAACCAATTCTACGGATCCCTCCTTTGATAACCGAATATTAATTCACCCGGACAAAAAAATTGTAATGAAAAAATTGTTTGTTTTTCTTTTAGCAGGAACTGCTATGGTATTTATGCTATCATCCTGTGCTGCCAGTAAAAGGGATTGCCAGGGAAGAAAACACTATCGTTTAAGTAACGGCATTTACATCTAAAATGCCAGGCCAAAGGAGAATCCCGCTATGCGGGATTTTTTATTTTTTAGTAAATAACATTTTTACTCCGAGACCAAATAAAATCATTCCCGTTACTTTTTCCTGCCAGTTCCAAAACGCTTCATTTTTTTGCAACAGGTTTCTGAATCCGCCTGTAACAGTTGCGACTATTAATAATATCAATGTTCCCTGGACATCAAACCATAATCCCAGGAATCCAATTTGTTCTTTCAGATAAGGTGACTGCGGGTTGATAAACTGCGGTAAAAATGATAAAAAGAAGATGGCAACTTTCGGATTTAAGATATTTGTCAGCATTCCCTGTAAATAGATTTTTCGATTGGTCATTGCAGGCAAGTTCATTATTTCTGTTTTTATTCTTTTCTTGTTCAATAATGACCGTATGCCGAGGTAAATAAGGTAGGCTGCACCTGCATATTTGATAATGGAAAAAAGCAAAACTGATTCTTCGATGATTTTAGACAGCCCGAATACGGCTGCAGTAATGTGGAATAAACAACCTGAAAAGATTCCCAATGCCGAAAAAATACCTGCTTTTGCCCCCTGCGATAAACTTCTTGCCGCTGTATAGATCATATCCGGCCCTGGTGAAAGATTAATCAGGATACTTACAGTAAGAAATAAATAAAAGTTTTCAATATTGAACATAGAGATCATCTCCTGTTGTCTAAATTAGTTTTTCTGAAATGAAATTTAGGAAGTTTTAAAACCTACTACATATATAGGGCATTACCTTTGCCAAAATTTATTGAATGAAAGCCATTGTCTATTGTCTTTTGCCTGTTGTTTTTCTGAGCTCCTGCTCCCCAAACAATGTAAAAATTGATAACAGCCTCAAACATTTTTTTGATGGGAATAATGTGAATGGAACCTTCGCCCTGTTTAACAATGGTACCGGCGAATTTACTGTTTATAACCTAAAGCGCTATCGGGATAGTGCTTATCTTCCTGCCTCTACATTTAAGATTGTGAATTCATTGATCGGTTTACAAACAGGCAGGATCAGCAACGATAGCATGGTGATAAAATGGGATGGCGTTGAAAGACCTGTGAAAGAATGGAACAAAGACCTGACCATGTATGAAGCCTTCCGTGTTTCAGCCGTTCCGTATTACCAGGAAGTAGCAAGAAGAATCGGAAAAGATACCATGCAATTCTGGCTCGACAGTATTTCCTATGGCACAAAAAAAATTACGACCAGGATTGATACATTCTGGCTGGATAATTCTCTTACAATAAAACCTGATGAGGAATTGGGACTAGTAAAAAGACTTTATTTCCATCAGCTTCCTTTTTTTGATACTTACGAGGACATAGTAAAAAGAGCCATGCTGTTTGAAGACAATTCTGATTATAAATTAAGTTATAAAACCGGATGGGGAAGAAATGAGAAAGGCCATCACCTGGTTTGGATCGTCGGGTGGATTGAAGAAAATAAACATCCGTATTTCTTTGTCCTTAATTTTGAAAGCGTTGATCTTAATGCTGATATACCCACCATACGCATGAAGATGCTGAAAGGAATATTAAAACAGCTGGGTTTTATGGAAGGAAAAATGTAATAATGTATAAATCCCGCACAAGCGGGACAAGTTATGCAAATTTGAAAATGTGCAAATGGATGGACTACGGATTAATTTTTGTTTTCAGGTGCATATTTGGTTTAATTGTTGTTCATTGAGGTACTAAATTTTTACAACTTTACGTTTTAATATTGAACAACAAGGCATTCTCCCGGAGTGGTTGGAAAAATTTTCATCTAAAATTTTAAAATTTGAACCTGCAATTTCAATACAAAGAATTCTTATGGCTATTTGGAGCCATTGCTGTTTTTATTTTCCTTTTCTTTTTGCTATTACGGTGGAAACGAAAAACAATTAAAAGAATTGGTGATAAAAAGCTCGTAAAGCAGCTCATTAAAAATTTTTCCCCCCGTTTATTCGCCACAAGGTTCTTTTTATTTTCACTGGCGTTTGCGTTGGGGGTAGTTGCAGTAGCTAATCTTCGCAAGCCAGGAAGCGCAGATAATATTTCGCGTAAGGGAATAGACGTGGTGATTGCACTGGATGTAAGTAAAAGTATGCTCGCCACCGATCTTGCTCCCAATCGCCTGGAAAGGGCAAAACAGGTGATTCTTAAATTGATGGATCAAATGTCAGATGATAGAATTGCGCTTGTGTTATTTGCAGGCAAAGCATATATGCAAATGCCGTTAACTGTTGATCATGGTGCCGCCGCTATTTTTGTTTCATCTGCTACACCAGATGCCATTCCTGCCCAGGGAACGGTTTTTAGTGAGGCGTTACAAATGAGTGCAAGGGCTTTTAATACAAAAGAGGGAAGGTTTAAATCGGTTGTTCTTATTTCTGATGGTGAGGATCACGATGAAGAAACCTTAAAAACGGCAGATGATCTTTCACAACAGGGAGTGATGGTTTGTACTGTCGGTATTGGTTCTGCTGGAGGATCACAAATACCGGATTCAGCCACGAATGACTTTAAGCGGGATGCCATGGGAAATATCGTGATTTCGAAATTGAATGAAGATGAACTGAAACAAATTGCAGAAAAAACCAGCGGCGTGTATGTTCATTTTGAAAGCACTGAGCAAACGATAAACGATTTAATGAAACAGTTGTCGCAGGTAGAAAAGAAAACATTTACGGATGTTTCCCTGTTGAATTATAAGACGTACTATATGTGGTTTACCGGGGCAATGTTTTTATTACTCATACTTGAATTTATATTTCCGGAAAGAAAAAGAAAACTTACATGAAAATTTTAACCTTCATATTACTGGTGATATTTACCGGGCAATTCGCATTAGCCCAACAGGAAAATAAAATCATAGAAACAGGTAATAACTATTATCGGCAGCAACGGTTTGATATGGCTGAATTGGAGTACAGAAAAGTTTTGGAAAATTCCCCTGATAACAAAACAGCAAAATTTAACCTGGCAAATGCCTTGATCAGACAAAATAAAACCGATGATGCCAATAAATTATTGGCAGAGCTGAATGTAGAAGAAAACAAAGCTGATGTTCGTTCCAGGGCAACGTACAACCAGGGAGTGATGCTTACGCAACAGAAAAAATTAGAGGAAAGCATTGAATCATATAAAGAAACTCTGCGATTGAATCCCAATGACCAGGAGGCAAGGGAAAATCTTCAGAAAGCCTTGCTTGAGCTGAAGAAAAAAAACCCTCCAAAAAAACAAGAAGAGCAAAAGAAAAAGGAGCAAAAACAGCCACCCAAACCAAAAATAAATCCCCGTGAAGCTCAGCAGCAATTAAAATTGCTTGAACAAAAAGAAAAACAGGTACAGGAACGTCTTCAAAAAAATTCAAAAACGGGAAACTCTCAACCCAAAGATTGGTGAAAAAGAAATGTGCTGAATTTGCTAATATGCTAATCTTTTCCAGGCTAATGAACTAACCTGTATTTTCTTTGTTAGTTTTGCGGAAACGTAATTAGCAAATTATCACATTAGCAAATTAATTATGCAATTTTATTGCGAATCACTTGCTGAATATAAACGATTAAAAACCCGGGAGGTAAGAATTGGTGATTTGTCACTTGGCAACCCCGATGGCTATCGGGGTCATCCTATTCGGGTGCAAACGATGACCACAACAGATACAATGGATACTAAGGCTACCGTTGAACAATCTATTCGTTGTATTGAGGCCGGATCTGAGTTGATCCGGATTACTGCTCCGTCAAAGAGAGAAGCGGAAAATTTACTGAACATAAAAAATGAATTACGCAAACAAGGGTACAATACTCCCATTGTAGCTGATATTCATTTTACTCCTAATGCCGCCGAAATTGCGGCAAGAATTGTTGAAAAAGTAAGAGTGAATCCCGGGAATTATGTCGATAAGAAAAAATTTGAGGTCATTGAATACTCTGATGGGGAATATGAGGAAGAGATAGAACGCATTCGGGAACGCTTTAATCCATTGATTAAAATTTGTAAAGAATATGGAACGGCTATGCGTATCGGTACTAATCATGGCTCGCTGAGCGATCGTATTATGAGCAGGTATGGTGATACTCCGATGGGCATGGTCGAAAGCGCCATGGAATTCTTGCGGATTGCAAGAGATGAAAACTATCACCAGATCTTGCTGAGCATGAAGAGCAGCAACCCGCAGGTAATGGTCCATGCATATAGATTATTAATAAAAACGATGGCTGACGAATTTGGAGAATGTTATCCTTTGCACCTCGGAGTTACAGAAGCTGGCGATGGTGTGGATGGAAGAATAAAAAGTGCAGTGGGTATCGGAACTCTTTTGGAAGATGGGTTAGGGGATACGATCCGTGTTTCACTTACTGAAGATCCCGAGCTGGAAATACCGGTGTGTATCGATTTGGTGAAGAGATATGCGAGTCGGGAGTCGGGAGTCGGGAGTCGGGAGTCGGGAGTCGGGAGTCGGGAGTCGGGAGCCGGGAGTTGGGAGTCTGGA
>Ga0137463_1000703_pt1 | contig 11187 bp, 8 predicted proteins | sample EasRivERMGT800_2_FD_102333 | JGI IMG/M metagenome (GOLD analysis project Ga0137463, IMG submission 102333) | Soil microbial communities from meander-bound floodplain in the East River, Colorado, USA - East River MetaG ERMGT800_2 | ecosystem: Environmental > Terrestrial > Soil > Floodplain ...
CATTCGTCGATTCCCAACTCTCGGAGACGACGGCCTGCGGCTCGGCATAATTAGGCCCGACTTTGAAGCCGTTTGCCCACCAGCGCGACAAGCTTGTGCAACCGCTCGACATGCACGCGGCCAGCAATGTCAGCAGCAGCCCGATGCGACCGAGACCGGTAGCGCGGCGGCCTGCTGAAGTCTTCAGCCGGGACGAATCGTCGGCCGCGTTGGTTGCATCCCGTATACTGAACATGCCATCGATTTTCCCACGGTGCTGCGTGGAGACGGCCCGTTCTTCGAGTAGAAATAGAGTGCGTTCTCACCACGTCGCCGGGAAACATTCCGAGGCTACCGAAAATGAGGGCTGTATCGTTTGTATCGGCTGATTCGCCTGCGGGGCGATAGTTAAAGCCGGAGGCCGATCGGCTTTCGAGGTGAGCGCCAGGGCGACCAATGGGAGCCGAGCGAAAAACCGGGCAGAGTGGGAGTCACCGTGCATTACCGCGTCAGAAGCGCAGGGAACGGTACGACGAGAGAGTCGTGAGGAGAAAGGAGACCGCAGTCGAGACGAGACAGTGGTAAGGCCGGATTTGTTTTCCGTCTCCTTTCCACTTTCTCCTCTCTCCTGCGCTGGAAGTCTCCTCTGTGCCGCCTAGCGGCAGTGGAGGCGGCGGGAATCGAACCCGCGTCCTGTGGTCCCTCGGACCAAGCTTCTACGTGCGTATTCGGTCGATTGATGTTCGCCGGGACAGGCTCGGCCGACAAGGCCCGTCCCGGACCAGCCCACAACTTGTCTCGCACCGCGCGTAGTGGACATTGACGCGGCGCCAGCCTGATTTTGTGACCAGCCTTCGGACTCCTCAGACGGGGATTCCTGAGCCGGGGATGCCTATCTCTAGGCAGCCATTACGAATTGCTTTTCAGCAGTTAATGTTTGATCAGCTTTTTACGTGGCCAACTGATCAACCACGGCACGCCACTTCGACTTATGGTAACCCAGTCGAATCCAATCGCCCCCGGAAGCCGGTGGAACCGGATCACCTCAATCATAGCCGCGGCCGGGGAAATGTCTAATGACGAAATCCTAATGACTAAAGAAATCCGAATGACTGAAGCACGAAATGCGTGGGACTTTCGTCATTCGTGCTTCGTCATTCTTTAGTCATTCGTCATTAGACATTCGAGCTTGTGCTGCTCACGGCCCGACGCCGGGGGCGAACAAGAAGTACGATCCCGAGATCACTCCGGCTTCCACGGCGGCCGCCTTGGCGTTCAGAGGAATCTGATAGTACTTGTAGGGGACATATTCCCCAGGCCGGTAATAGCCCAGGCTGTACTGCCGATCCCAGATCGGGTAGAGCGACATCTGGTACGGCAGGCCGACGAGCTGGACAGCGGCCTTGGCCAGCGAAAAGGCAGGCTGAATCAGGAAGTGCCGGGTATGGCCGTAGCGCTCGAGTGCGACATCCTCGAAGTAGATCGGGTTGTGGTACAGATTCGTCGGTTCCCAGCAGTAATGAATGTGGGCGAATTCACGCGGGATAAACGGGATGTTGGGCTCGCCCGGCTTACGGCCGATGCGGCGCAGATCCTGTTCCCAGGGACATTCGGGGCAGCGCAGCCCGCCGTCGGGGGCATTTTCGTCGGCTTCGCAATCGGGGCAGTCGCCCCCTTTGGGACGCGGGCACAGATTGTGGCAGGGATCCTTGGACGCCGCTTCCGGGTCAGGCTCGTAGTTGTCGTAAGGGACGATGTCGGCGATTTTGCGGAAGGGACGCAGCGTGAGTCCCATTTCGCGTTCGGCCGTGGGAGACAGATCGGGCTGGAAGTGAGTCGGCGTGATGCGTGCCCGGGCGCGCACCGCAGGTTCCCGTGACGGGGGCGTGTTGCGAGTTGCGCCATTGGCCGGCAGAGTGCGCCGTTTGACGACTGGTTTTTTCACCACCGGGGGGAGGTCGTCATCCAGGCCGGGAGGAAGGCTTGACTCCAGGTCAATGTCGCGGTCGGTTTCGACCGGCTGACTTCGTCTGTTGCGATCGGGTTTGAATCGCGGAGGCGCGGGAACGTCTTCCAGGTCGGGCACCGGATTGGACTCGAGGTCAAAGTCCTCGTCAGTCTCTGCTGAACCAGACAACGACGCTCTGACGCGAGCCTCGCCGTATTCGTCGGAACGAGCCGGACAGGCGGCCAGCGCCAGGAGCGACAGCGCCGCTCCGACGCCGAGCCAGCGGCTAACGAATATCGAGGCCGGCATGCTCTGCCGTGTAATTAGGAGCTTCCTGCGTGATGGCGATGTCATGGGGGTGATTCTCCCTCACCGATGCGGGTGAGACCTGAATAAATCGCGCTTCCGTGCGCAGCTCTGCGATTGACCGAACACCGCAGTAGCCCATGCCCGCTCGCAAGCCGCCGATCAACTGATAGATGAAACTGTGCAATTGTCCTTTGTAAGGAACGCGTCCTTCGACCCCTTCGGGCACCAGCTTCGACAGCCGCTTTGGATCGTCTTCCGAGACGCTCTGGCGATAGCGCTCGCTCGATCCGTGGACCATCGCCCCCAGCGACCCCATTCCGCGATACTGTTTGAAGGTCCGCCCCTGATACAGGATCATTTCCCCGGGGCTCTCTTCGAGTCCTGCCAGGAGTCCTCCCAGCATGACGACGTGGGCCCCGGCAGCCAGGGCCTTGGTGATGTCTCCGCTGTAACGAATCCCTCCGTCGGCGATGATCGGAACATCCGAATCGACGACCGCTTTGGCCGCATTGGCCACAGCCGTCAATTGCGGCACTCCCACGCCCGAAATGATGCGCGTCGTGCAGATCGACCCCGGACCGATCCCCACCTTGATGGCGTCGGCCCCGGCCCGCATCAGGGCGACGGCGCCGTCGGTGGTGGCGACATTGCCGGCGATCACGTCGATCGTCCAGTTCCGCTTGATCTCCTTGACCGTTTCCAGGACGTTCGTCGAATGTCCGTGGGCGCTGTCGACCACGAGCACGTCGACTCCCTTACTGATCAATCCGGCGGCCCGCTCAAAGTCACGGACCCCCACGGCGGCCCCGACCCGCAATCGACCGCGGGCATCCTTCGAGGCGAGGGGGAACCGTAAATTCTTATCTATGTCCTTGATCGTGATTAACCCCTTCAATTGATATCTTTCGTCAACCAGGAGGAGTTTCTCGACCTTATTTTCCCTCAGGATGCGCTGGGCAGACTCCAGACTGGTGTTTTCCGGGGCGGTGACCAGCTTTTCGCGGGTCATCACTTCCGAAATGCGGGTCTCTTTCGACTCCAGGAACCGCAGGTCGCGGCGTGTCAGAATCCCTTTCAGGATACCATGTTCGGTAATTGGGACGCCCCCGATATTCCGGGTATCCATGATCTCCCAGGCCTGGCCGACTGTCGCGTCGGGGGGGAGCGTCACCGGATCGACAATGACCCCATGTTCACTTCTTTTGACCCGATCGACCTCCAGCGCCTGCTGATCGATCGACATATTTTTATGGATGATCCCCATCCCCCCCTCCTGGGCCAGTGCGATCGCCATGTCCCCTTCCGTGACGGTATCCATGGGGCTCGAGAGAATGGGCACATGCAGGCCGATATTCCGGGTCAACCGGGTCGACACATCCACTTGCGTCGGCAGGATTTCGCTATATCCCGGCTCGAGCAGCACGTCGTCGAAGGTGATTCCGCGGTAGGCAATGCGATCTTCCATCTGAGTTCTCCGATCTGACATCCAAAAGCGTCTGCGATCCGTGCCGATCGCGTTTTCGAACTTCTATTCGGCGTGGATCCGGTGCCGCATCACGCTGGCAAGGCTGACGAGCGACTCTACGTCGAGTTCCTCGGCCCGAAGTCCTTCTTTCCACTGAAATGGTTCAAGTTGTGCGTCGATATCGGTTTTGGACAGTTCCTGCCGATACATGCCGACCAGCACGCTCCGCAGCGATTTGCGGCGCTGCTGGAAGAGGCGCCTCACAAAATCATGAAAAAACGCGCGATCGTCGATCAACTCGCGGCGGCCGGGCGCCGGCAGAATCTGAACGATCGCCGAATCGACCCCGGGACGCGGCCAGAAGACCGTCGGTCGCAGTTTTTTGAGGACCTTGACCTGGCATTGTGATTGTATCCAGGCCGAGAGGGCTCCGTAATGCTCAGTTCCCGGTTTTGCCCGAATCCGTTCCCCCAGCTCCCATTGAATCGTCGTGACCATCAATGTCCAGGGAAGGTCCGACGCGATCAGATTCGAGATGACAGGGGTCGCAATGCAGTACGGGAGATTCGCCACGAGCTTCAGGCGCCGATCGGGGGAGACCGAAAGTTCGCGCATGACCGCCTCGATCACCGGCTCCGAGAAATGATTCTTGTTGCGCAGCGCATCGCAATTGAGCAGCGAGACGTTCGACAGATGGGAAACGGCTTCGGTTGCCAGCGCATGCACGCGGTGATCGACTTCGACGGATATGACTGCCCCCGCGCGGCGGGCCAGAAACGACGTCAGACCGCCGGTCCCGGCTCCGATCTCGAGCACGACGTCGCGGCGGTCGAGCTCGGCCTGCTCGAGCACGTACTCGATCAGGTTGATGTCAATCAGGAAGTTCTGGCCGAGATCCGTGCGCGGATGGAACCCGTGCCGCTGGAACAGGTCCATCAGCATCGATCGAGTTTGACGTTCGGCGGGTTTCATCGGGAGGGGGTCAGCATTTTTTCAACGTATTTGGCCAGGATGTCGGTTTCAATGTTTACCAGGTCGTGCTCGCGGCGAGTCCCGAGAGTCGTCATGGCCAATGTGTGTGGAATGAGGGCGACGCTGAATCTTTCGGCCTCGACGCCCACGAGTGTCAGACTGACGCCGTCGACGGCGATCGAACCTTTCGAAACCATCTGCCGTGTCAGCGAGGCCGGGGCACGAAACCAGATCGTCACCCACTCGCCGTCGGTGAGAATGCTGTCGACCGTTCCGCAGCCGTCGATGTGTCCCTGGACGAAGTGTCCGCCGAGCCGGGCGCTGGCGTGAAGCGCCCGTTCGAGGTTGACGCGGTCGCCCGGGCGCAGCTTTCCCAGGTTCGTGCGCGACAGGGTTTCGGGGCCGGCCTGAAATGTCCAGGCGCCGGTTCGCTCGGCGATCATCGTCAGACAACAACCATTGATCGCCACGCTGTCGCCAATCGTGGAACCAGGGAGCAGATCGGCCGGCGGGGCGACAACCAGCCGCGTTCCGGCAGCCTCGGGTACGGCTTCGAGAATCGTTCCCTGTCCTTCGACCAAGCCGGTAAACATGGATGGTACTGCCTGTTGAAACCTGAGTGGCGGAGCGCCCGGCGGAAGTAAATGGGCACGCCGAGTGGCGGAAGACCCGATCCAGGGCTCTGACGATTTCCAGCGCAACAACAGCGCCTGGCTCCGATTATGACGATTGTTCCCGGAACAGGGCTTGTTGACCAGTGCGGCTTCCATGCTAGGTTTTAATCTCGGGATTCGACTTCAACAACCCGCGGCAGGGAAATTTCGATGCATCACCAGACGGACCAGCGCAAGGTTGAGGCCATGGAGCGGATGATTCGCCAGATCGACCGCCTGCATTCGGGGCCCGGTGTGGCCCGCAAGATGCTCGTTCTGATCCGCAATCCCGAGTTTAACCTGGCTGAAGTTGCAGAATGCCTGGAGCACGACCCGGCGCTGTCGGCCCGCGTTCTGGGTGTCGTCAATTCGTCGCGGTACGGCCTGGTGCAAAAAATCGGAAGCGTACGGCATGCGGCGGCGTTCCTGGGCCGGCGTTCACTGCAACTGGTGACCTTGAGCTTCTCGCTGATCGATTCGTTTTCGCGCGGACCATACCGGCAGATGTATCTCGACTACTGGAAGAAGGCGCTCACCATTGCCACCGTCGCCCAGCGAATTGCTCGGCGCGCGGGCGGGATGTGCGCCGACGAGGCCTACACCGCAGGGCTGGTCGCCGATATCGGGATCCTGGCGCTGGCTCAGGTTGCGGGGGAAGAATATGTGCGGCTGTATCTGCGACATCCACACGGCGCCGAACTGGTCGCGGTCGAATCGGCGACGTTCGGGTTCAACCATGCCGAATTCGGCGCTCGCCTGCTCGATCAGTGGAGCCTGCCTGATGCGGTCACCGCAGCGGTCGCGGGACATCATGCGTCGACGCCTGGAAGCGAACCGATCGAAGCCGTGGTCCACGCCGGATGGCTGATGTCGGAAGCACTCTGGATCCCCAATTCACCGCGCATTTCAGCGGCCAGGCAATTTCTGCAGGCCGAATGCGGCTTCGATCTCGACGACTTCATCGAACTGGCACATGGCTGCCGCAACGACATCCACGACAGCGCCGAGGCTTTTGGAATCGCGCTGGGGAGCTCGATCAACTGTCAGCAGTTGATCGACGAAGCCCGCCGCGTCTCCCTCGAAACCGCACTCGAAGCCAGCTTTGTCTTAGACCACCTCGACGTCCCCGAAGAGTGCCCGGTGGCGACCAACGCCTGGTCGGCGCAGTGCGAACTAAAGCCGTCGCAGTGACGATCACTCCAGGAACCGGGTTCGGACGCTTCCTCACCCGACGACCTTGCGGAAGCGGCGCACGGCCTCTTCGACATTCTCGCGGCTGTTGAAGGCGCTGAGCCGGAAGTATCCTTCGCCGCTCGCGCCAAAACCACTTCCGGGCGTTCCCACCAGATGTGCGTGCGTCAGCAGACGGTCGAAGAAATCCCAGCTCGACTCGGTTCCCGGGGTTTTGACCCAGACGTAGGGCGCATTGACGCCGCCGTAGACTTTGAGCCCGGTCTGCTGGAGGCCGTCGCGGATCAGGCGGGCGTTTGTCAGGTAGAAATCGATGATCTGCCGGACCTGTTCACGCCCCGCGGTACTGTACACTGCTTCGGCCGCGCGCTGCACCGGGTACGAGACGCCGTTGAACTTGGTGGTATGCCGGCGATTCCACAAGGAATGGAGCGGCACGCTTTCGCCGCCGGCTGTTGTGCCCACCAGGGACTTCGGCACAACGGTAAAAGCGCAGCGGACGCCAGTGAACCCGGCTGTCTTGCTGAAGCTGCGGAATTCGATCGCCACGTCGCGTGCCCCGGGGATTTCGTAAATCGAGTGCGGGATCGCCGGATCGGTGATGAACGCTTCGTAGGCAGCGTCATACAGGATGACAGCCTGGTTGGCGCGGGCATACCCAACCCAGCGTGTGAGTTGCTCGCGGGTGGCCACCGCCCCGGTCGGATTGTTTGGAAAGCAGAGATAGATCAGGTCGACGTGCTCAGTGGGGATGGGCGGGACGAAGTCGGTTTCGGCCGTCGTGGGGATGTACACGAGCCCGGCGTAGCGCCCGCGGTCGTCAGCCGGGCCAGTGCGGCCGGCCATGACGTTGGTATCGACGTAGACCGGATAGACGGGGTCGGCGATCGCCACCTTGTTGTCGGCTCCGAAGATCTCGAGGATGTTGCCGCTGTCGCATTTCGAGCCGTCGGAAATGAAAATCTCATCCGCTTCGATGGTCGCACCGCGGGGCGCGAAGTCATGCGCAAGAATCGCGTTTCTGAGAAAGTCGTAACCCTGTTCCGGGCCGTACCCGCGGAACGACGTGCGAACGGCCATTTCATCCACGGCCTTGTGCCAGGCTTCGATCAAAGCCTTTGGCAGCGGTTCGGTGACGTCGCCGATCCCGAGGCGAATGACATTGGCCTGCGGGTTTTCAGCGCAGAATCGAGCGACGCGCCGCCCGATCTCGGGAAACAGGTATCCAGCTTTTAGTTTGCGGTAGTCTTCGTTGATCCGTGCCATTCCGAACAGCGATCCTTATTCTTGTGACTGCGAGTTGTCGAAACCCGTTGTGATTCTGACAGGCGGATGCTGGATGCAGGACCGCTCAATAAAACTATCGGGCAGTGCCGGCGCTCGCAAGTCGAGGCGGAACAGAGGCCGGCGCGTCATGATTTCTCAAGTCTCGAGAAGATTTCGCCGCCGAGCCAGGCGGCCTTGTCGCCCAGCCGCTCTTCGAGTCGCAGGAGCTGGTTGTACTTCGCCAGCCGTTCGCTGCGCGCGACCGAGCCGATTTTGATCTGGCCGGCGCCCGTGGCGACCGCCAGGTCGGCGATCGTCGCGTCTTCGGTTTCGCCGCTGCGCGCCGAGATGACAGGCCAGTATCCGGCGGCCAGCGCCAGTCGCATGGCGGTGAATGTCTGCGATAGCGTCCCAATCTGGTTGACCTTGATGAGGATGCTGTTGGCCAATCCCTGGCCCGACAGCTTCTGGAAGCGCTCGGGGTTCGTGACGAACAGGTCGTCGCCGATCAGTTGGACGCGCTTCCCCAGCCGGCGCGTGGCGTCGGTCCAGCCTGCGAGATCCTGTTCGGCGAGGGGGTCTTCGATGCTGACGATCGGATAGCGGTTCACCCAATCGTCGAACTGATCGACCATTTCAGTGGAGCTCAACAGACGGTCGGGTGCGTCGACGGCCAGGCGGTATTTGTCCCCCTGCACCAGATGCGTCGATGCGACGTCGAGTCCGATTGCCACGTCGCGGCCGGGAGCAAACCCGCAGCGCTCGATCGCCGTCACCAGGATCTCGACCGCCTGGCGATTGCTCTGGAGGCGCGGTCCGTATCCTCCTTCGTCGCCCACGAGCGTTCCTTCGCAGCCCCGCTCGCGCAGGATGTTTCCCAGTCCGTGATAGATTGTGACAATCCAGTCCAGCGCCTGACGAAATGATTTTGCGCCCACCGGGATAATGAGAAAATCCTGAAAATCGAGATTCCTGCCGGCGTGCAGGCCTCCCGAAATCATGTTAACCATCGGCAATGGGAGGAGCATCGAGTCACCGAGCCGATTCACAACCGCCGCAGAGGAAGGGGATGAGCCTGATCGCCCCCCGGTGGCGTTCCACAAATCGTGGACATGCTCGACCAGCTCGATGTGCCGGGCCTTTGCGGCGGCGTGCGCAACCGCCAGAGAAACGGCGACCAGTGTATTCGCGCCGAGCCGCGAACAATTGGCGGTACCGTCCAGGTCGCAGAGTGCCTGATCGAGTTTCGCCTGTTCCGTACTGTCGAATCCGGCGAGTGTCCGGGTGATTTCGGAATTCACGAATTCGACTGCGCATTTGACGCCCGAGCCCCCCAGACGCGAGTGATCGCCGTCGCGCAGTTCGAGCGCTTCGAAGTGTCCCTTGCTGGCGCCGCTCGGCGCGATCGCCCGGCCCGTGCGGCCGCCGGTGCAGGTGACTTCCACTTCGACAGTCGGCCTGCCGCGGCTGTCGAACACTTCGCGGCCGTGGATGCGGCTGATTCTCGTGGCTTCGGTCATACCGGGCATGCAGGGCTCTTTCATGAGAAGGTCTGCCGCAGCGCTCGAGATCGGTGCGCGGGCGAGGTTCAATCTTTGAGATTCAGACGCCGGTCGTCAAGAACTGCGGTCAGCCGGTCGAGGGTGCCTGGCCAGTCGGCCGGGGGGGTGATGAACACACTCCGGCAGAATTCCCGGACTGCGTCCTGTTGCGGAGGTGAAAGATAATCGACCTTGCTGGTGCCGTCGATTCGAGCCCACATGCAACCGGCGAGGTGCCCCAGAGTCCTCCGCACTAACTCGGCTGGGGCAAACGGACGCTGACTGGCCAGGGGGGCCAGGCCCTGCAGATACGTGCGCCAGAATCCAATCGTCAGTGCCGTGTAGTCGGAAAAGCAATCAGCCTCGCGCACCGCTTTGAGGAGCAGATGGCTTAAGAAGAAGCCGGTGTCAAACGCCGGATCTCCGTAGTGGGCCGTTTCAAAATCGACCAGGAGCAGTCGGTCACCTGCGACCAGCACATTCTTGGGACTGAAGTCGGCGTGCACAACGCAGACCGCGGTGGCAAACATTTCGTCAATCAATTTGTCGATCTGTGGTGAGGCGTCTCCGGCAACTTGAGCGACGCGCCGGTAGAAGGGATCAACTCGCAGCTCACTGAAAACCTGCCGGTCACCAAGTCGTGTCGCGAGGTCGGGTCGGAATGCCGTCTGCCGATGAATGTCAGCCAGGTACTCTCCCAGCCGAGCGGCGATCGTGAGGTCGACAGTCCCTTCGAGCAACAGTTGTTTCCAGACGAAATGGTCAGCAGGCGCGGCTTCCATCGCAAACAGGTAGTTCTCGCGGTCCTCGAACAGCACTTGCGGGATCACTCCCGCCGGGAGCAATGGCTGCAGAAGTTGCAGCACTTCGGTTTCGCGCCAAATCCGGTCGAGCCGACTGAACCAGGGGTCTTTCGTCCGCAACTGCATTCGCGATTGTTTGATGACGAACGGCACACCGTTTTCCGGCGTCACGCGCAGGACGGCGTTCGAAACTCCCCAAGCCAGCAGTTCGACCGCAGCCTCGGTCCGGCTGCTGAGTCGGCCGCGCTGACGCAGGTAGGTCAGGGAATTCTGCTGGTCAATTTCAAACATTATGACATTTATCACAGCCGGCGAGGCGGCTTGCAAGCGGGCCAAAAGCCTTGAAATCAGGACGGTTTGCCGGGCAGCAGCACCGGCCTCGGGACCGGGGCTGGCCATCGGAACCAGCCGGTCATACCGGCGCTGAATCGGCGAAATTGGCGAATCCCTGCCGTTGTGGCCGATCATGCCGGTCCCGGGACCTATGCACCGGGGCCTCGTGCCCGCGAAGTCCGCAGGACAGGGCTCTTGCGCTCGACCAGCCCGAAAAAGTCGCGCCCCGAAAGAACATTTTGTTGCAACGGGTACGTGCCATGCGATACACTAGGAGAGTGAAACTGTGGGCTGGCCTGTCTTCTGACTGTTAGAAGGATACAGAAATGCGAATCCCTGCTTGCAAAGCGCGTCTGGCCTGTCGGTCGGCAGCTCTCGGCTTGTGCGCCGCGGTAGCGATTACGGCGAGTTTGACGGCTGCGACGAAGCAGCGGCCGATCAAGAAGTTGTCTTACGATCCGAAGGCAGCCACGGTTGAGCTGTTCGATGGTATTGAGCAGGGATCTCTCGATGCGAAGTTGATCCCCAAGGATTCGCTGAGTGGCAATGTCTTTATCGAGAACAAAACCGACAAGCCTCTGACCGTTCGATTTCCGAAGGCCGTTGCGGCTGTCCAAGTCTTGAAGCAGGGATTTGGTGGCGGCGCCGCTGGCGGACGCGGCGGCGCCGGTGGCGCTCAGGGAGGCATGGGCGGCATGGGCGGCGGTGGCATGGGTGGCGGCCAGGG